>Ga0065711_1039796_pt1 | contig 17493 bp, 8 predicted proteins | sample Hoacrofraction12_FD_59098 | JGI IMG/M metagenome (GOLD analysis project Ga0065711, IMG submission 59098) | Hoatzin crop microbial communities from Cojedes, Venezuela - Epithelial fraction 12 v2 (version 2) | ecosystem: Host-associated > Birds > Digestive system > Esophagus > Crop | place... | reverse complement strand
TCCCCAGGTGCAGGACCCTACACTTGCCCTTGTTGAACCTCATCAGGTTCCTCTCTGCCCAACTTTCCAGCCTGTCCAGGTCTCACTGAATGGCAGCACAGCCTTCCGGTGTGTCTACCACTCCTCCCAGTTTGGTGTCATCAGCAAACTTGCTGAGGGTACATTCTAACTCTTCATCCAGGTGGTTGATGAAGAAGTTAAACAAGACTGGGCCCAGTACTGACCCCTGGGGGAACCCCACTAGTTACAGGCCTCCAACTGGACTCTGCACCAGTGATGTCAACCCTCTGAGCTCTGCCATTCAGCCAGTTCTCAATCCACCTCACTGTTCGCTCCTCTGGCCCACACTTCCTGAGCTTCCCCTAGGAGGATATCATGGGAGACTGTGTCGAAAGCCTTGCTGAGGTCAAGGTAGAAAACAGCCACTGCTGTCCCCTCATCTACCCAGGCAGTCATGCTATAATAGAAAGCTATCAGATTGGTCAAGCATGATTTCCCCTTGGTAAATCCATGTTGACTGCTCCTGATAACCTCCTTTTCCTCCACTTGCTTAGAGATGACCTCCAGGATGAGCTGCTCCATCACCTTTCCTGGGATGGAGGTGAGGCTGACCGGCCTGTAGTTCCCTGGGTCCTCCTTCTTGCCCTTTTTGAAGACTGGAGTGATTGTGAATGGAAACATTGCTCTTTTCTGATATATGTGAAGAAACAGCTGGTCTACTCTGCAAAACAGTACCATTAAATCATATTAAGTCTTTAAGATTGCAGATACTGGCCTGCATTTAGCACAAAAATAGCTCCCATCAGGATTGGCGTGAAGATAAAGCTTCCATTTAGTGGCTCTCTGGAGTTGAAGGTAGATAATTTTTTTGGAACCTTCATATCATACTTACAGGCCAGTAAACCAAAGTGATATTCCTGTAAAACTCTGAGGTCTAAATGTAAATTAGTCTTTCTTTTTCTCTGAGCTTTATTTCCTGTGGATTTATGAGCTAAACTGAAAATGCTGATTTTTCTTTGTTTTAATGTTGGCGGGTGCACCCAATTTTAAGATAATGGTGCACTGGAGTATAATCAAAATAGGTGTCTGAAGAACTAGATAGTTTCATGTTTCTTGGGGATTTGTTTGTGAGAGTTCTGGATTTGAGTGTTTTTCAATTCCTGCCCCACCCTTCTAAAAGATACATATGCTCTCCCTCTTCAGTTTTGAGAAACACCCTCCGGGCATCCTTTTTATTTGAATTGATTTTCTGATTGTTTATCTTTTTCAATCTGGTCATGAAAAACACATCTGGTTCCTATTTTAATCAGTATTCCAGTGGGAGCAGCATCATATTATAGAAGGCTAACAATGCTAAAATAATAATCCATAATGATGCAACTTCTGGTAATTTAAAACTGTTTTATCCACTGTTTGTAGAAGTGTGTTAATGATGTAGGCCAGCTGATCTCTTTGTAGATTGAACTCATCCTGGGTCCTAATAACAGGGAAGTATCTGACATCCACCTAGGCAAACCCTTTGGACTGTCAGGAATTCCTATTTTTTCTGAAGTGTCTGAGCATTTTAGCGCTTATGGAAAGTGCCAAACTGACAGCTGTGGAAACTAAAGCAATCAGGTGACAAAGAGATTGGGTAAAGCAGCCCCAGTGGTAGTTTACATGTAAACTTCTTCTGCCTTTTATTTGACGCAGTTCTGCACCTAGAGGTGACAGGGTTGGAGGCCTTTGTCTTGTTCTTCTTTACTTTGTTAGTTGATTCAGTACTTGGCTTATATGGTAAGAGTGACAGAAAGCGACAGTGGTTGTTTTATTACAAAACTGTACTAGCAGCTAAACTGAGACCTGCCATTTCAAACGAGTCGCTAAACAACCTTTCAGAGGTAGGGTTTATTTTCCATATTCGTTGTCTTGGTTTGAGCCAGGAACGAAGAGGAGAGACTGCTATCATTTCTCTCACTAATGCATACATACATACTTTAGCAATTATGTAAAAATGAAACATGATATTTCTGCAATTTTCAGATGAGTTTGTAATAGTCCAGCAAAGCAGCAGCTTCCAATGCCTTATGTGACGACGCAAGGCTTTGTTGAAGTGTGGACTTGTCTCAATTAGCTTCATATTTGCAGTGCCACTTACTTTAAAGAATATCTGTTCTGATACTGTCTCCAGACAGGCTTCCACAATATTGCAGAATAATCTGAAGAAGCTCTTCTTTAGAAATACCCTTGAGAGGTGGGGAGAACATACTCTTGTTTATTCACAAAGCTTTCATAACAGAGTACTCTATCTGAGCATTTCATTCAGCCTTCAAATTATTTCTTGGAACTGTCACTTTAATATATACCTGCTTTTCCCTTGAGTCTGGTTCAGCAAAGTTTCTCACTGAAACTTAATGCCAGTATGATCAAATCAGGAGTGATGTTCTTGGCAGGATGACAGTGTTAAACGTTAATTACTTTAGAGACTAAACTTCCAAGTGAAAGTTGGAGTTCGTGACCTCTGCTTCTTTCTGCTCTAACCTGGATTTAGGAAAAGCTAAAGCCTGAAATAAAAAGAAAAATAAAGATTTTGCAAATTCATTTTTTAGACTGGAATGGTTATGCTTTCGAGCGCTGTAACTGCAATCACCATTAGAGGAATTCTCCTGAAGTTCTGTGTTCTTAGTAGGAGAGCAAGAAGGAGGTACAGAAATTAAACTAAGCAGTAGGTTTCTCTACTTCTCTGAGAAGCACTGCTCTTAATTTGTTTCGTCAGCTCACTGTCCTATCTTGATACAACTGATTAATGTATCAATATTTTAGCACTTCCGTGATTTCATTTTTTTGGAGCAAAATAAGCCATTTTTCTTGCAGTTCTAAGAGGGTGAATTATAAAAAACGTCAGAGTAAAGCAATGCAATTTTTAGAGGAGCTAAGCTTTTGAAATGCTGTGTCTGAACTTCTGTAAATAATCTGTGCTTGAGGTCAGAATATCAGGTCAGGGATATCCAGTGACTACACATGAAAGCAGGGTAGGCACAATATCTCTCATCACTAGAGTTTTTGGTTTGCGTTGTTAACTAAACCAGGAACAAGTGCTGGGTATTTATAGTATTGCAGCCCTGTGTTGGCGAAGGAAGTGTCTTGAATAACTTTGTTCCATCAGCTTGAAACATGGAGTTAGCTGAACTGCTGAAATGTTATCTTTTCAGCTACCCATTTACAAGAGAGAATCTCTATAAGCTTGTCAAGTGCTATTCATTGCTCTCATTTGAACTGGTGCTACATTCCTGGTAGACTTGGACGCATTTCAGTGGTAGATAAATGGAAATATTACTACTGACTATGTGCAAAAGTACTTTGGAACCCTCGTCATATTGTAGAGCTATTATATTTTTCTGCTAGATATTATAAAAAACTTTAAAAAATAATTTACTTAGGGGGGAATCATAGAATTGAAAAGACTGGAAAGGGGAGACTCTCTTAAATGTTACTTTGGTGAACTGGTTTTTATTATTTGTTTGACTTTTGTGCCTATTTTGACACTATCTAATTTCAGAATTTCAGCTGTATTTTATAAACCATTCTCATCTTTTAAATGTTCCATTTTGAAAGGACTTTGAGTCAAAAATATTTTTGTTTCTACTGAAGACAGGGGTGGAGAACCACTCTGCTGTCCGTTTGGGACTTTTAGATTTCCCTGGTAGCCAATTTCAAGCTGTGGGTACTGAAACAAGTTTCCAACCTGGGATGCTTTTTAAGTTGTAGATGGTGTGCGCTGACTAGCATTTCTGATGTTGAAATCATACCCTGAATACAAACCAAATTTGTCTTTCCAGATCCTTGGTTTATTTTCTATATCCTTGTGGTCTAACACTTAAAGCTCTGGTATTTTTCTCATATGTATCACAATTGAACTTCTACATGAGTTGCATAAATGCTTTCAGGATACTTGGGCATAACTGTGTAAATAACAAAAAGGAAAAAAAGCTTCCCAATATGTAAATGTATGATTTCTGAAACCTGGCAATTTTCTTCAGAAAAAAGTTTACAAACTCCATACAAAGAGGCATATGCAAGCAGCAGTCATTCTGAAGAAATAACTGAGAAAGTACTTATGACGTGGGATCATGGCTGGGGAAAGTGAGGTACAAAGAAGAGATGTACATTTTCCAAGGCTATGAAATGATGTAGCCATAGATCTTGGAGTTAAGTTCAAGTGGCTTTATTGCAAGAGTTTCAGAATGAGAGTAACCACTTAGGCTGCATTTTGGAGTATGTGTTTTGGTCTCTAGTTTTCCACTCTTGTTGTTGTATTTTTTCCTTTTTTTTTGTACTATTTACAGAGGAACATACATATTCACAGTTTTCTGTGCACATGTATTTCAGAACAGTACATACGTTGTCAAATAAAACACATTCCCAGAATGGGATAACAGCTCGGTAAATGATGAGAAGTCATGGAATGTCTGTGACTTGAGTACAGCACCCCCTACCCTTGCTCAGCGAGTTGCAGGTCAAGCATGGAGTTTTTCACAACTCTCTCCTTGACTTCAGTACCAGAACAGATGCTTTTTTTGCCAGATTTTGTCAGACCACTTCCCCTCCCTCTCTCCCCACTAAAAATCATTAGCTCCACCTTCTATTCTGGAGGATGCTACTGTCTTGTTTATGGAAGCCAGTTCAATTTTTCCTTTGGCTAAAGAAATGGCTGGTTTCCTAAAATTGTTCTTTCTGTGTATATAGTGCCAATTTGGAATTTTGCTGAATAAATGAGTAAATAAGATGCAGGGTGGGTAGGAGAGAGTCTGAAATAAATCTTTGGTGTGAACTCACTTTCTCCAAGTATCTAGTCAAGCAAGTTAATAAATTTTAATAAATCTATGATAGAATAAAATATAAATTTAGATACAGTTTATAAAGTAAAATTTCTCATTTTTTCAATGAGTGAACTATTTATAAATCAGTGGCATAATACAGTCTTTTATGTTTCATTTTATACAGTTGTACTTCATGAGTTTTCCTTCACTTTTTCTCACTACGAGTAAGATGATGCCAGATCATACCACTCCTCTGTTCTGGGACAGAAAGCCCACCTGACTTCAATGATTTTGCTTAAAAACTGATGGCATGATGAAGTCACTCTATTTAACATCCAATATTATAAGATAAGGATATTAAGAGCAGCTTTATTGTACAAAATGAAAGCAGATAAATTATCTCTGCTTTATTAAAGCCTTACACATTCTAGAAACAGATGCCTTTTCAAACCAATACAAAATTCCTAGATATTAACTTTTCAAACAATAACAGCTGTCAGAAATCAATCCCTTTTGATTAACTACTCTTGGAGTAGGCCAGATTTGTTTTAAAATTAAACACTATCACAGAATGAGTTTTTAAAATAAATGTATTGTTTTCATGCTTAGTCCAAGGAAATCCGAGTTAATTCAAAATTCGTTGTACATTTCATCCCATATTTCATAATATGGGAAATCTTTTGTAAGTAAGTGAAAATGTTACCTTTGTCTTTGCTCACAGTTTAGAGACTATATAATGCAATATTTCTATTTAATTTTTTCTGGTTGTTTAAATCTATTCACAAGAGTGACAAATAAATTGTGGCTGGTATTGCTTGCCAGGATAAATTATTCTGGCACCTGCTTGAAGAGATGAGTCAGGTTGGGAGTTTGACCTAGTCTGGTTTTGGTTGGTTTTTTTTAATTGCAAACAGATAAAAGTATACATTAAATATTCGGAGATCAAGTTTCAAATTGTAGGCGAGTGCCTGATGTCATAGAGCTTGATTCCTGCTAGATCCTCTGCCACATGCCTGCATATGCGTGCAATTGCCTCCCTGACTGCAGCTGTTCAAGCTTTCTCCTGTTCTAAGAATACACTTGTGTGTGTGTTAACTAGTCTGCTTTTTAAATGAGAATGCATTTCTGGTGCCTTCTGGGCAACCACAACCAGTGTATTCAGAGGCTCGGATAGTGTGGTGCTTTCCCAGTCATGATTAAATTTAAAAATAAAATAAAATAAAAAAGGTCAATCATTCTTTCCTTCGCTGCTGTTACTATAATTTTAGACTACCAGGTTCTGGGAATTCAGATGTTCTAATCTATAAATTGATGGTACAGTTTAGTGAGCAGTACTAGAGATAAGTAGCAAAGCTCAAATGATTTCTCTTTCATAACTCTCGTTTTAGACATTGATTTTTATTAACCAAAACCAGTGTTCTGTATTTTAGGTGATTAAAAGCAAGATGCAGTTTTACATGAAAAAAAGGGTGATCTGTGGTTTATGGTCCATCTTTGGAGGGCTTGCGGTTCTGACTGTCCACTCAACTTAGAAGCAGCAGTAAGTGCATAACTGCACTAACGAAGCTGCCAATTGTCACAGCCAGAGATACTATCTTTTGCAGGAATGTAAATATTTGCTGATTAACTTTATCATAATGCTTTTCCTTTACTTTGACGCTAAAGACAAGTACAATCAATATTTTATTTAACACCTAATGCTATTTTCAAGCATGAGACCCAGTAATATAGATACAGAAGTACGTGTTATTTGTTCTCAAATGTTGATATCTGTATTCAAAAATTAGCTACCTGTTAACTTGTGTCAGACCTTGAAAATAATATTAATAAATTTTAAATAGTGTTCAACTTGGATGCATCTTAAATGTGCATATTTTTAGCAAACTCTTCTTCTGATGGTGATTGTCTAAAAACACTCAAATTGCTGTGTAAGTGGCAATAATTAACTAATGAAGGATTAGAAATTAGAAGCTGTCTTCTGGTATTCAAGCAGACAGGGACAAAAAAAAAGCAGGCTTTCAATTACAGTGAAAAAGAATATTGTATGTAAGACCAAATTTTCCAGACTTTATATAAACACTTTCAGGAAAGAAACAGTTTTAGGTAGTTATAGTTATTTACACCGACTAAGAAAAGTAGACCTCAGAAAGACCTGAGTTCCACCTACAGCACCAGTTCTTTCCTGCTTCCATCTTCGAAAATCAGGGAATGTATTAAAGTGCTACCAGGTACTCATCACCTGGCAGTTGTTCATTCAAAATTACTGTAATAATTAGAACCAGGATCTTGGTTCCTTCCTCTTTCTAAGCCTCAAATAGCCATGGAGAATAGAAAGGGCTTGGAGTGTTTTATAATCTATTGAAAAAATGGAAGCAAGATGAATTCCTAAAGCCTCTTGGAAGTTGCTCTTTCAATCAAAACTATCTTGAAATCTGAATGGCAGTAATGGGGAACAGAATCTCTGTACCTGTTTTTTGGGGTGGGTTTTTTTGCATGCATGCATATTTGAGTGACCAACCATTTTTCAAGGCTCATATATAAAAAAATTTGCCACCATGCTAGAAATGGCTTTGTCTTGCCAGTACTGTTCCTGCTGTTAGTCACAGGGTTATATGCAGTATTTAATAAGAAAGAAAGAAAGAAAGAATATACATATTTTCTACTCCCCTTCTATCATGCAAAAATAAGCAAAACACTTTATATAGGTTGTTTCATGGCCAATAAAAAAAAAGAGAGAAACTCTGTTTTCATTGTGGACTGAGTCCACTTCTATGCTCTAAAATCTGCTGCTCCAGATTGTTGAAATATTTTGCTAGTATCTCACTAGCTGAAAATAAAGAGAGATTTTTCTCTTCCAGCGTGCAAATACTGCTCAGAAAGGTTCTGGAAGCATTCATCCACCATAAAATCACTCTGACAGTGCACACGCTAGTAGTGGAATTTCCTAGATATATGTGCAATAGACTTTTGTGTCATCTCATAAAACGGGGAGGGGACAGGTCCCAATCAAAATTGTGTCATACTTTTTTGACTAGGTAATTATAAATAAAGCCTCACTTTCAGCAGTTAATAATTCTTCATTTCTTACTTTCTTTTGCGGGTATCATGGCATGCTGCAATAACTAATGACAGTCTAGATACTCTGGTTTTTAAATCAAAACAATAAAAAATGTTTTGTAAGAGTTAAAGGTTTTCTTCTAAGCTGGAAAAAACCCAGCAGAGTTAAAGCTTATGTAGCAGAATTTGAGCATGTTACTACCACAGGCTTAGAGTTCAGTCTAAGTTTCTTCATGCTAAGCATCTACTGAAATCAATGGCAGCTGCACATGAAGAGGTATTGCAGAATCCATTTGCAGCATCATGATTCTGAAACAGTAAATGTGAGGTGACCTGACTTCATTTTAATTGACAAAATTTGCATTCAGGGTTTGGGATACAATTGTACCTAGACTTCCATATGAGTTTGTAAGTTGTCAGTTTTCTTCTGAGCATGTCCTGTATGACCTGATTAGGTGCTCATCTTGAGCAGTTTGCTTATGTGGCCTTTTCTCTACACACCTTTAATTTATAAGTCTATTTTCTAAATCGGCTCTTTGTAGCTATGAGATATTTTCAACAAATTCCTCTGAAAATTTATTGTAGCAAATGTGATATTGTTTCCAGCTGTTTCTACCCAGAACTGATATTAAATACTGGAAGGTAACGCAACCAGATCACTTTCTCTATCAGACTTTGACACCAGGTCATGGGAATTAATAATGTTCAAAATGCATCTCAGATTGAAGCTGAAAAAGCCAGTCGTAGATTTCAACCAGCAGCAGATGTTAAAGCCAAACTCTGATCCAATTATTACCTTGCACTGCAAAAGAGGAAAAATATTCTGGAGGCCAGTTGTGACGTTTGGTCTTTCTGGGTGGCCTGCTTGTCTTCTCTTCAACTGGTCTATTCTGAATATTACTCAAGACACTTTCAGGTCATTAAGCTAGCAACACAACATTTCATGCCTTCCCACCGCACACTAAGATATTGGTGAGAAAAGATGCGGGTAAGACATCGAGAAAGGCAGTATCTGAGCTAATGCAATCAGATTAATTTTAAGTTCTTACTGTTACTGCTATATTTTGTTAGGGCAAAATATAGCCATTTGGCAAGTTTCCATACTACTTCCTAATTGTGTATGGGAGATAACACCAAAGGTGGTATAAACGTAATAATATTGAAAGCACATGAACTCCCAATTGAAATCGGCTACTTCTGGCGAACAAGCAAAGTAATGGATGCTAACTACAAACTTTATATGCACTTGCACTTCTATTATTGCTGATATTTCTGGGGTGCTGAAAGGATTGACAGCCACTAATATGTGGCTACTTAAACATTCATTCATGGGGTAAGGAGTATATATTGCTCACGATATAATTTGCTCATATGCAGCATATAATTTGCAGTGGTCTCTGAAGATTTAGACTTGTAGAAGCCTGTTCCTGAAACCACTCTCCACTTGGGAGCAGTGCAGTAGCTGTGCCACTGATGTGGTATATCTAAAATAAACTACTGTGAACAATTTCTCAAACTTGCTGGGAGGCAAAATTTTTTTCAGGGACCAAGGTGATCACTTAACTCCAAGTGGGCTTTTATAAATTCATTATGTCTTTTACAGTAAAATTTGGCATCTAAGAAACAAAGTAATTGAGGAAAAAAAATAATGGAAAAGGGAGTAAATCCTTCTACTGATAGCAACAGTATTTGTTCTGTAGAAGCAGAGGTCTGGGCAGCAGTGCTAGCAGCAAGAAGATACTATATTGTGGTAGCTGGCTTGCACCAGAGCATTCTAATGCTGTTTGATTACTAGTTGATTGATCCTACATGCATGCCAGGTAACACGTTGATCATGTTGGTACACCTTGGGCAACACACTAGATTGTCACTCCATTAAGTGGCCTTTGTTTTCAGGATGATGTATCTTTGTATAATTTATTCTTTAGTTTTCCTAGACAGAATTGTGAATGTCCAAAAATTCATTGAAATAATGTCTGCCTAAAGCTAACAATCCCAATGAAGGAATAGTTCTGCTAGGAACAGCTCTAGGTGAATCTTGAACAATCGTGGATCAGAGCTGCTCTGCTCTTCTGATCGAATTTATTTGCTCTTTCTGCCTATTTTCCTGCCAGTAGGGCTACTGAGAAAAGTAGAATTTAAATTGCTATGTACTGACAGTGCCTCAGAGTGTATCGGTACTGAGAAAAGTTGTTTACTTTAACCTCTAAGCTATTTGTTTTGCTTAAGGACTGAATTAATTGAGGCGTGATTGCTTTATTTGAGGACTGAGATAAATGAGGTGCATCTTGGTATCTTGGTCTGGAGACAAGCTCATTTTTACAGTGATTTATAAAAAGATTGGGAGAACATCTTCATCTGGCTAAATAGTGTTGTAAAATCATCTTTCTGAAAAATGTAGTCTAACATTAAAATATTTAACAAAACCGCTATTAAAAGTTTTGGTTACGGTGTAAGAACTTGAAAATAGTGAATCCAGAAAACAGGAATTCTTATCCAGTAGGTTGAGAACATTAAATGAGCAGAATCGGGAAAAGGAACCTCAGTTTCTTCTGCTAGAGGACATTTTGGGAGAAGAGCTTTCTGTTTTCAAGACGTCTTAATATACAAAAGTCTTCAGCTGTCTGGTGCAAGATTTTATATGTTACAAGAAGTTCTCTGAATATTTCCTAATTTTAAAACAAATGAGACTAGCAGAATATCAAACAAAAATAAAATATAAATGACTCTTCATAATATGTTGTTAACCACCAAAGGACACTGTAGATACCAAATTTTTAAAAGTTTCAAAGAGTACTGAACTAGTTAGAAAAAACTTGTACAGAGCTATTAAATAGGGTGACTACCTCTGGTTCCTGAGCCACAAAATGCTTGTGGCTGAGAGAGATTTCTGTGGAAATATCATGATGTGCTTGCCATGTTCTTAGTCTTCCTTAGGCATCTGAAGTTGGTCAACTGGAAATTGGATACTGCGGTCTATGTACCTTTTGGTTTGACTGAGTACAGCTATTCCTGTATTCTTCTGTTATAACCAGAAACAATCCAGATACATCTTATTTTTTTTCTTCTACTGAGAGAATTCAGATTTTCAAGTATAGTAAAGCAGATGCAGCGTTTAGCTCTGTGGGCTTTTAGTCATACAAGCTCTCAATATGTTCATTTTTATTTTTAAAGTTTTCTCATCCAGTGGTGAGCAGAAAACCTAATCTATAGATTCTATATCTAAATAAGAAGGTACTGATAGCAAATATTTTGACTTTTAAACTATGTAATTCCACTCTTACTCAGAGCCTGCACACCTTACCTCCACAGGCTTGCTTAGAAAGCCATCTTTTCTCATTTTTTTGCTCCAGATTTTGAGAGGATTTAGAGGAATTAAGTGGTATCTGATGGTTGTCAAAGCTGTTCTCTTGCATTGGTGTTAGAATAATGTGTTTGTCAGATTTTGAAATATCCTTCTATCATTGACCTCTTCTTGAACATACAATTTTGAATGTCTAGCCTCTGTCTGACATTTTGTTTTGTGGTTTACTTCTCCTGCAGTTAGTCCCTTCAGTGCTGAATGTCTTTCCCTTTAATCTTCCTTGGGTCACCAATCCTTACATTTTTTTTTTTCTCCGAGGCTCATAGGACCAGTAGCATAGATAATTTCAAATTGGAGAAGCAGGTGACGTGATGTTTGCACTATGTCTAACTTTAGGTCCCTTACACAGTGAGGAGAGAGGATAAGCTGTTCATCTCTCTCCGGTGACAAAATAAAAGCTCACAGATCTCAATGTGGTAAAACAGATTCTCCTCTATAGACACCCTACCTCACGTCTCTGGACCAGGATGGCAATAGTGCTACTCTTATAAAGATCTCCTATTTCTTTCTTTTTAAATTGGGGTCACCTGTAGAAAAGCACTTCCATAATTCTTTTATATCTGGAAAACTTCAAAAGTTCGAAGTTACAGCACTTTATACAGCAATGCTGTTCTCTGTTCAGATAATCAGAGGCAGTGTTTCTCATTGTAATGACAATGGTTGCCCTAGTTTTTCCCATGTTGCCATGGCTGTAAAGAACTCACAAATTTGAGACACTAAATTAGATTTCTTGCAGAGGTTCACAGAATAATTATTTTTAATTATGTATTTTTTATTTAATTGTGTCAACAGAATATTTTTATTTAGCCCACTAATGCTACTGTTTTCAAATTATTTATTTTTATATTTGGAAAGTAAGGAGTAAGAAAAGGTGCATCTCCAAGCCTAGTCTGATGATAGTAGTGTGTGGCTCACATGATATTGCCAGTCATGATCCAGAAAAACAGATTACAATTCAGTTTGCAAGGCTGTCAGTCAAAATAAGCCAGTTGCTTTTGAACACCAAAAGGGTGCAGATACTTCATGTGACAAGAATAGTTTAAAATATCCAAAGCTACTTTTAACGATTCCTTTAAGAAATGGTCTCGTGAGAAGCAGTGGCTGGTCTCTTTGCTTATCGTAGTGTCTATTGGATATTGGGCTAGCTATGTTAGGTATCTGTTTGAGGCTGATTGTTGCAGTGCACTTTCAAGTTGGCCTGCTGTATTTTTTTGCTTTCTTTCAGAATGGCTTTTGTCATCCTAAAGAGAATTTAGTAGCATATTTCACTAAGAAAACCAACTTTTCCTTCTCCTTTCACTCCACTTCTTTCTCCTTGTTAGGAACTGAGTCCTGTTGAAGAGAAGGCACTAATTCCTCAGCAATAAGGGAAAAATCAGATAAAATGAAAGCCTGTGACGCTCTTCTCTGTAGGATGACATGTTGTAAAAATACAACTGTATTCTGAAAAGTGACTGTAGAGATGGCATCTTGGGAGTGAGTGGGGGAAGGTTATGTTTATTATCTGTTAATGACTTCCAGATCAAGTTTGCTCAGTTTGTAAGTAAAAAAAACAACGCTTTTTTCTCTGCAGACTCAATTTAGGATTTAAAAATCATGCTGTGCTAATTCTAATCCAATTACTGTCAGCAATAAAAAGGTTCTTCAGGGTATATTGTGCCTTAGGCTAAACTGTCCTTCAGTGCACTGCAAACGAATGTTAATTCTGCTGATGAGGATTTGTCTAGTCCTGGTTATTCTTGATTAAGTCTTCCTTAATTCTTATTAACTCTTTTTTAAACACTTACAACTGTTTAACTGGTTTCTGGACTTACCTATGATGGAGGAATGTAAAGGAAGAGGAATAAACCTCAGAGCTATTATTTTTGTATTGCTCATAAGGATGGATGGGTGGGGTCATGTGAGTTATAAAAGAAGTCCTGTTGCCATACTGACCATCTTGTTAGGTTTAAATTTCTCAAGGATTTGGGTATCTAGTGTCCCTGTGTAACACAAATAAGAAGTTTGTGGGAAGAAGCGGTATTTTAATTAAACCAAATGATGTAATTTGGAAAACGTCAGCTTTCGGACATGCACGTCCTTCTTTAGATCCAGCTGTGATCATAATGTTATCGGAGACAGAGCCAGCGATGCAGGAAATGTTGAGATGCGTTTAGCTGTGGCCTCTGACAGTGCTTTTAAGGCAGTGCCACTGAGCTTGATGGTTACAATAAAGGGGAAAGAGGTATCAGTGGTAACTCTGAACTCCTTCCTCTTTCTGACAGTGATTCAAATTGTACTCAAATCTTGTCAACAAAGACCTCGTTACTGACTTGTCAGACTGCAGGGCTCAGTCATGTTCTGAGACGTGATTTTTCCACTGCTGTTCTCACTAGGCTGCCAAACTGGACTGGATACTGCCTCTCCCGGTCTCGTCAGCCTGGGACATAGGGATCCTCTGGGGATCAAGGTAGGAGGAGAAAGTGTTTGTGTTCTTTAGCATCCTTTTCTCCTTTTTTTTCTGCTCTGATCACCTGACGTCATCTTTGAGGACAGTAGATTTTCTTTGGCCTCATCTTGTTAGTTACCAATCCTGTTCCACTCTGTCCACTTTTCTTCTTTCCAGGGAGAACACCACTACACAGCAGGAGAGCACCGCAAGGATTTGACATCACTCCTGGTTTTAATAGGCAATATAACTTCTGCCCTCAGTACCCCATCAGAGGAGTTCTACATCTTCTCTGTTCCTGGTGTGAGGGTATTTCCTCCTCAGAGATACCCTGGACCGGTGACATCTAAATTTGTTACTTCTGTTGATCAGCCTTTCTGCCCCTTGTCCGCCTACTTGCTGCTGCACCTTTCCATTGAGGTATTGTTTTTGTGCCTGGCTCTTCTGCATGCAGTGGGAGATTTTCGTACGGCACACAGATGTTATTCCCAGACAGCATGTTTCTGAACACCATGTTGTGAACAAGGTTAGGTTATAATTCAGTTTGAGTCAGGACATTATCCATTTTCTGTCCTAAATTCACACCTTAAGGCTAAAGTGTTTCTACACTCACTGCTTTCAGAAAGTCCTGAGCTATGTCTGAAAAATCAAGGCTTTTCAATGATGTCTTAATTTGGTTCTGTTGCTGAGACATGAGACTACATACATCTCTGCAGAGGGAATGACCACTTAAATGATGGACCATGGAAAGAATTCCTATGAGGCAATCAAAATTATTTTCTTCATTGGTGATTAGACCTGCTCCAGCAAGGGTTTGCTACAACAGCAATGTGGCCAAAGGATTGTGCCACCTCATATCTCTGCAGTGCAGCTACCTGGAGCTGCATTCACACTTTTCTGAAGCTCTGTGCTTGAATACAATGTCTCATTCGCACTCCTTGAATCATTGCTTTCCTAAGAGAACTCTCAGATGCACTTTGAAATTATTATTGAGCTTCTGGAGGGGAGTACTGCCTCCTCAGTTACAGTGTAGAAAAGGACAAGTACAAAAAGGGGAGAGTACTTTCCAGTAACTACAGATGTTATATATGTTGCCCAAATATACAATCACTGTCACAGATCTCTCTCTCTTTTCCTACAAGTCTCTTTCAAATGCTTCTGAAACTGTGAACAACTGAGTATCCCTAAAACTGTGCACATAGCAGAGCTTGAAAAAGGTGGATGGCTGTACATAATCTGTGTGTACTGCTAAGACAAAAAGAAAAGTTGTGAGATGCAGGCTCCTGGAGTAGATGTTTGCCTGTGTACCAGCCCAGTGCTCAGTATTAAATAACCTTTTCTTCCCATTTGTGTTCTAACATCTTTCTAAGAATTCACATCAACTGATCTGGAAGTGCTTGCTACCTCCTTCTCCCTTTCACTAATTTTCAGCAGTCTGGAACATTACTCTCACATGTATTCTTCTTGTGAGTATATAAATTGTTTTGAAGCCCTATGGGATAATTGTCGTTGCTGGAGAACTTTTTTTGAATGGTGTTTGTCTGCCAGCATCAGAACTTGAGGAGTTTATTTCATCTTGGCTTTCATTTCAGTTCTATTTTAGCAGTTCTTTGTCTTCAACACCATCATCTTCTCTGTGCACTGAGCTGCTGTGTTCAAAGACATTTTTTTGAAACAAAATTCTTCACTTTGTGGTTCTTGTTCAATGATGTTATTTCTCATTTTAGGAGCTTTTATATTTCTTTAAGGCAAATGAGGCATGTTAGTGGTTATTTGTAATTCTTTTTTTTCGGTGGATTTCCTGTTATGCAAAAATGTAAAGCTTTTCTTGCTGTTCTTCCAAACTTTTGTTTTCCTGTCTTGATAGTTTGTACATCTGTGTCTGCTTTATAACCTGTGGCTAAGATGTACTTGCCCAGTTAAGATCTGGCTTCATCTTCATGGATGCCTGACAACTTACTGTAAAATTGCAAGTTAGAAGACTCTTGGTTGTTTGTTTCAAGACCTTCAAGAAGTGAACAACTTTCTTTTTCTTTAACAACTTTTTTGAATGGAGCTGAGGGTACCAAAGTTATCTGTCTAAAAAGTGCAGGATGTCAGACTTACGTACTCCACTTGTCCAGTAATCATTTTACTCATTTGTTGCTGTAACAACAAATTACAGGAGGAGCTATGTAGGACATAAGGCTTGCACTCGGACATGTGTGCGTATGTGTGCACTGCGCAAAGTGTAAGGTTTCTATATGGGGCACAGGCAAAACCCCCTCAGCCCGCTTCCTGAGCAATACTTACACGCCCATGTTTCACAGCTTGTTTTTCACTGCAGTAGGCAGGCAGGGTGGCGACAGGCAGCAGAAGGACGTCAGTCTTGTGGGACTGGATGTTTACTCTCTACTATCTACCATCCCAGGAATCTAGGATTATTAATAGTAGTCTTTTAAAAACATCTGAGATAGGCAGAGCTAAGGATCTCTGGTTTTCTGCTAGTATTAATAGGATACTGTCTAGTTTCCAATGAATTGACAGATCAGTATGGACACAATGGTGTAGCTTAATCTTTTAAGGTACAGAAAGTGGATTAAATAACCTTCTTGGCACCATTTTTCATTAACTGATTCATTATCTGCAGTGAAATCTCTTTGCATAGCATTTTGTCTGGAAAAAATTGTGGAAAAGGTACTAAGGGGAGGTGTGGTTTATTAGCATATCACTGAAAGTGTGATGTGTATCCTACAGTACTAAGAAATGCTATGTGATGTAAAGGGATGTCAGAAAAATAGGAAGACAGCGATATTTAGGTAAGGCCAGTAAGTGAAACTGTATGCTCTTTATATTTTTGTTAGCAGAGGACATAAAGACCTACTTGAAGGTAGGAAATATATGGCAGATGAAGAAATGAGTGAAGACTGTGAACACATAAGTGATATGCCAAAGGAATCCAATTCAGCCAGGGAACTACAGGTTGGTCAGCCTCACCTCCATCCCTGGAAAGGTGATGGAGCAGCTCATCCTGCAGGTCATCATCAAGCAAGTGGAGGAAAAGAATGTTATCAGGACTAGTCAACGTAGATTTACCAAGGGGAAATCATGCTTGACCAATCTGATAGCTTTCTACAATGGCATGAGCGGCTGGGTAGATAAGGGGAGAACAGTGGATGTTGTCTACCTTGACTTCAGCAAGGCTTCACCACTGTCTCCCATAACATCCTCCTAGGGGAGCTCAGAAAGTGTAGGCTGGATGAGTGGACAGTGAGGTGGATTGAGAACTGGCTGAATGGCAGAGCTCAGAGGGTTGTCATCAGCGGCGCTGAGTCTAGCTGGAGGCCTGTAACTAGTGGTGTCCCCCAGGGGTCAGTACTGGGCCCAGTCTTGTTCAACTTCTTCATCAACGACCTGGATGAAGGGACAGAGCATGCCCTCAGCAAGTTTGGTGATGACACAAAACTGCGAGGAGTGGTGGATACACCGGAGAGCTGTGCTGCCATTCAGCGAGACCTGGACAGGCTGGAAAGCTGGGCAGAGAGGAACCTGATGAGGTTCAACAAGGGCAAGTGCAGAGTCCTGCACCTGGGGAGGAACAACCCCATGCACCAATACAGGCTTGGGGCGGACCTGCTTGGAGACCAGCTCTGCGGGGAGGGACCTGGGTGTGCCGGTGGACGACAGGATGACCATGAGCCAACAGTGTGCCCTGGCTGCCAAGAAGGCCAATGAGATCCTGGGGTGCATTAAGACGAGTGTGGCCAGCAGGTCGAGGGAGGTTCTCCTCCCCCTCTACTCTGCCCTAGTGAGGCCCCATCTGGAGTACTGTGTCCAGTTCTGGGCTCCCCACTTCAAGAAAGATG
>Ga0065711_1039795_pt1 | contig 17493 bp, 13 predicted proteins | sample Hoacrofraction12_FD_59098 | JGI IMG/M metagenome (GOLD analysis project Ga0065711, IMG submission 59098) | Hoatzin crop microbial communities from Cojedes, Venezuela - Epithelial fraction 12 v2 (version 2) | ecosystem: Host-associated > Birds > Digestive system > Esophagus > Crop | place... | reverse complement strand
CGCTGGCCCGGCGGGGAGCATGACCCAGGCGGAGAAGGGCGAGGCGGAGAACGGGAAGGACAAGGAGCGCGACCGGGAGCGCGAGCAGCGCGGCGTCAAGCGGCCCATCGTCCCCGCCGCCGTGCCCGAGTCCCTGCAGGAGGTGAGGCCCGGCCGGCCGGGGAGCGGAGCGGCGCGGGGCGGGGCTCCCTTCCGGGGGGCTGCGCTGGGGCGGGCCGGGCCCGGGCTCGGCCTTTTAAAGGCCTGGACGGGGGGAGGCGCCGGGGCAGCGGCTCACCCTCGGGCGCGTTGTGGTGCTTTCAGCAAATCCAGAGCAACTTCATCGTGGTGATCCACCCCGGCTCGACGACTCTGCGGCTCGGGAGGGCCACGGACACGCTGCCCGTGGGCATCCCGCACGTCATCGCGCGGCGGCACAAGCAGCAAGGGCAGGCGGCCTACAGGGACAGCTGGCTCCTCAGGGACGGCCTCAACGTGAGCTAGAGCGGATGCTGGCGCGACGCGGTTCTGTGGCGTAGTGCGCGTCTTCCCTGCACGCCTTACGTTTTTCCGGAGAAGAACGCGGATTTGCCCTTTTCATGTGCCGTGGGTGCCGGCCTTGCTGAAGCGCGCAGGCGGGCGCCAGTGCGTGTTAGGGGGTTTATCCCACTTGTTCGCAATGAACCAAATGTAGTGAACTGAGTGGTAGGGTCTGTACAGGTGCATTTCTCTGCTCTCTGGTCTGATACCACACACAGTGTTTGTGTTTATAGAATGGCAGCTGTAGAACTAGAATCGGACCGCTCCATTTGTAAATGCTTTTTTTTACAAGTTGGCTTGTAACTTGGATAGCGTAGCCAGTAATTTTAGTCTGGCCTGCTCAAAAAATACCTGTAGTGATCTTATTCATAGTTTGAATCTGTACAAAGAAACATTAATCAAATTAATGCCTTTAATATTCAACCTCACCTTTAAATATTGAAGATATATTTAAACATTTTTGCTCCTACTTAATATTTCTGTAGTTAAGAAGATAATGTCCTGAGCTCATCACTCTGGAGAAGTCCAGCAGCCACTACAATCAGTTAAATGACTCAAGTTGACTTAGACAAGCAGGGCTTGGGAACTCGAATGTAAAAAAGAGTTTCTTCAAAAATAAGTGTATGTGCATTTTACATTGTACAAACCTTCTGTCCTTTCTACAGTCTGTCTACTACAGTAATGATTTCATTGTTTAATAGTAGCTTCAGTATTACCAGCATAGAGACATGTACTTTGAAAGTAAGTATTTATGTTGTGTGTTTATGGGTTTTGTTTAGAAACCTGAAAGTACTGAGCAGAGACAAAATGGCCTTAAAATGGTGGACCAAGCAATATGGTCCAAAAAGATGTCAAATGGTGCAAGGCGTATACCAGTGTCACCTGATCAGGTAACTCATTCTTAAGATTTTATTAAAGTGTTCATTTGTGTAGTTGTCTGGTGTGATGCTATGTTTTAGCGGATGAGAACAGATATCCTTTGTACAGCAAATATGGATAGTGCTATTGTGTGCCCTAGCTCTGAAATGCTGTGAAAATGATGGTTTAAAATGGTTCTTCAGGGGCATGGGGGTGTTTCTTTTTTCTTTCATGAATAAAGTGACTGGTAAAATATTTATCAACAGTATTTGTTTTTATTACATTTCAGGCCAGGTTATACAACAGACAAATGCGGCCAGCTATTTTAGATCACAGCTCTGGGGCCAAGTGGACAAACACATCGAATCATCCTGAATTTTTGGTAGGAGAAGAGGTAAGATTAATTTTCCTGCTGAAATGAGGCTTAATATTATGTTTTAATGCGGCTATGCAATCAGTAGCAGTTTGCTATATGTTAGTATGTATGGAAAGGCATATAAATTTAGCCAAGCAATACATAAGACTCTTTACTATGAACTGAATATTTATTATTATTCAGCAAGATCAGACAGCTTCCCCCATTTGCCTAGCAAGTAGCCTGGATCCTTTGCTGCTATAGATCAGTGTTTCTGCAGGGACTAGCTAAGAACTCTGCCCATGTGGTATAATTCAGAGAAAAGGCAAGAAACTAATAAAAGCACCAGGACATGCAGTCACTGCTGAGTAATTAGGTATTCATGAGCTTCAAAGAGTCTTTAAATTATTTTAGTTACTAACTTGAGATAATGGAAAAATATACTGTTATGTCTGTGGATATGAAAAGTCAAACTGTTCACACCATGTATTTAATGTCTTTTTTTATTTTAACGCTTTATAATCAAGCCCTGTTAAAAAGAAATCCACTGTATTGCTGTCACATCGGTCTGAGTGCTGCTGTAGGTCTTGTATCTGCTTGTGAAATATTTTTCTAGTGTTTGTTATTAATGTTTTGGGAAAAGCAATGCATAGAACATAATTTCTTATTTTCAGGCACTGTATGTTAATCCACTAGATTCTTATAATATACATTGGCCTATTAGAAGAGGGCAGTTGAATCTTCACACAGGACCTGGTGGCTCCCTCACTGCAGTGTTAGCAGACCTTGAAGTTATATGGTCACATGCAATACAAAAATACCTGGAAATACCACTGAAAGACTTAAAGGTGAGCTGTCAACACATTAATGTGGGCTGTATCCAATTCTGCAAATGTTGCTATAAAGGAGAAGCAACCTGCTGTTACTGGTAGCCTCTTGCCAGTGGTTTTCTTAACGAATAAATTCTTTCTGCTGGTGAGCATGGTTCCTAAGACTTCATTTGGAATTTTGTCCCTGTCTTTAAGACGAAAATTGTTAATAGAACTTCTACCGAGGAGGTTTGGAAATCCCATTATAGAAATTTCACGGTCTTAGTCTAGGGTTGGGTTTTTTTGTGTTGACGAAAAAGGAGGCAACTGAGGAATGGTTGCCTAATACTTGCATAAATTTCTTCTCCTTGCAGAATAGGCTTTTTTCTCATATCTGATGTACTTTTAAACATTTTAGTGGCCTGTGAACTCTTAACTTGGTACTTACTCTGAACTCACTTTTCAAATTATTAAAAACCTTCCCCCTTTCCATAATTTTGCTTCTTTTAATAACTTGTGTATTATGCTTTCTTCCTTAGCATCAGGTATTCAAGGATGTAAAGAGAAACTTAATTTGAGAGCTGGCTTTAATTTACTGTTCTTATCTTCAGTACTACAGATGCATTTTACTAATTCCAGACATCTATAATAAACAACATGTGAAAGAACTGGTAAATATGATCCTAATGAAGATGGGCTTCTCAGGTAAAACCATACATAAGCAAGCACTTAATGATTAATAGTGTAAAGATATTTCTTTTCCTTTAAGGCATATTATTGCACATCAGTCCCAGTTTGGCTAGGACTAGCACCTTTCATGTTTTGCTATTCCCATAACTGTTGTCTCTATTAATAGGACAAAATGGTTGGTCTGGAGGCAGTATCTTTAAACTTGCAAAAAATAAGAACATTTGAATATAGGCATCCACCCCGCTCTTAGCTTTTCGCAGGAGTTTAAGGGCCTACCCAACAAAAAAAGCTGTAAATGCCCCCCAGCCCATCTTCATTAAATACACAGACATCCAGTGCAGAGTCAGGCTATTAGTAGATTTCTAAAGACATTAAGATGTCCTTTACATGTCAGCAACATGGCTCTAGAGCTTGGCATATATTGGATATATTTTTTTCTCATATTGCTAGGAATTGTTGTACACCAGGAGTCTGTCTGTGCTACCTTTGGAAGTGGTTTAAGCAGTGCATGTATAGTAGATGTGGGAGATCAGAAGACAAGTGTTTGCTGTGTAGAAGATGGCGTTTCCCATCGCAACACCAGGTATCTTTTAATAGGCAGAATTATTATAAGCATGTACTTAGCTGCTTACCAAAAACTTGACCTTAAAAACAAGAAAAACTTTTTACAGAGTTTTTTTACTGTGAGCTGCGTGACAGGGTCAGCATATTATAATATAAACCTTAAAGAATTCTGACATCTTTAAAAGAAAAAAACAGGTAGAATTGATAACTGTGCTCTGTAAACTATATGGAAGTTATGATCACAGTATGTCCAAAATGTTACTTGTGTTCCTGTGTATGCTACTGCAGAAGGCCGGTATTGCCACAAAGTAATAACATAACCTTTTTCTTCTTTGTGCTTTAGGCTGTGCCTTGCGTATGGAGGATCCGATGTGTCAAGGTGTTTTTATTGGCTTATGCAACGAGCAGGCTTCCCATACAGAGACTGTCAGTTAACTAGTAAGTTGGATTGCCTGCTGCTTCAGCACCTAAAGGAGACATTCTGTCATCTAGACCAGGTGAGAAAGGAAAATAGCATATTCTCCAAGTAATTTTTTTTTTTTTCCCTGCACAGAATGCTACTCTGGAGAACCGTTTTGTGAGTCTACAATTTATTGTGCGTGTAATATTTTACTCAGTAGAATACTGGCAAAAGCTGGAGAAGCTTTAGACTTGAAGCTTTTGTAATTTGCTTTATTTTTCTTCTAGTCAAAAGGAATCCCAACTCTTAGAAAGGTAGTTTCTTTGTCCTTATTACTCAAAGAAGCTGATAGTAGCTGTGCGTTTGCTGGTTTTCACTTTAATTTTGTAAGATCTGCCAGCAGGTCTCTTCTTTCTGCACAAACCCTCATATTTGAGGCTTAGTCATGTAGAAAGCTGTTTTGGCAGATCATGCTACAGGGAAAAGACTAAGCATTCAAGAACAGGTAAATGAAATTCATAGGCCGAAGAGTTTTGTTACTTTTTCTTGTTTCCTACAGTTTAAATAGATTATGCGGCTCATTGGAGAGATGTGAAAGATACAATTTTTTGTTCATATTGTTTTTGACCTTAGGATATTTCTGGATTGCAAGATCATGAGTTCCAAATTCGACATCCGGATTCTCCAGCTTTATTATACCAGTTCCGATTAGGGGATGAAAAGTTACAGGTGATTTTTTTTTTTAATTACAAGCATTATACTCAGCATTCACACTCAGTACCTCACTTTGTATCAGCCCAGTGCTACTAAGCCCACGTGATTTATGGATTGTTCTTAACATATGCTTGTGGATAGTTTTAAAGTTAATTACTGTATGTGTAAATGGGCCTAATGCAGCACTAATGAATGCACAAGACTCCCTAACTAGCTTTAGCCAGAATGGTTGTAGCGTCAACTAAGTATGATATTTATCCTTCAAGTGCAAGGAGTGAATGGGAATTCTGCGAGTTTTTCAGTTCACTGTTGAATTTTCTAACTTAGTAACAAACTGCATTTGAGCACTTATTTATCATACAATGCCAGAATCTGTAAAGAAACTTATATACATGTACAAGTGTATTTGTTTTTTTTTAATTATACAAAGCTGAAGACACTTTAGCCTTTTACAAAACTATTTGGAAAAAAATTTATACTGAATTTTGAATTGTGAGTTTCTTTTTTTTTTTTTTTTATAGTAAAAGCCCAAACCAGAAAAACCATGTAGTAAAACCATGCCAAATATCTCATTCTTCAGGCTCCAATGGCTCTGTTTTATCCAGCAACTTTTGGAATTGTTGGACAAAAAATGACAACTTTGCAACACAGGTCACAAGGTGACCCTGAAGATCCTCATGATGAACATTATCTGGTAGCCACTCAGAGTAAGCAGGAGCAGGTGTGTGAATGCTTGTTTTATTTTTTCATTAAGCATTATTTAATTGGGGAATAAAATCGGGACTCATTAGCTCATCTCAGAAACCAAAGTTTGTGACCTGAGTCAAAAGCATTAAAGAATAAATTTGGAGTAAGGAATTACGGATGTCTAGACAAGTCTTTAATTGCAACTGTGTATCTTCAGAGTCTGAGGGCTTCATATAAATCTGATAGAGTTCAAGATAAAACCCTTAACTTTGAAAGTGGGGATTAAAATTATATAAGGTAATAATGCAATGCTTAACCTTTCAGTGCAAAAAGGTGAAGAGAAGTACAATGGTGCTTAGTTAAGTCTCTGTTGTTCTGTAACCTGCTGAAGATCTTTTTGCATTTTCATAGTCCAACTTCTTTTCTCATTTTTAAGTCTGCAAAAGCTACAGCTGATAGAAAATCTATGTCGAAGCCTGGTGCGTTTGAGGGAGACTTGAGAGGCCAAGCCTCAGACATCTCAGAGAGGATCTACCCACAAGAAGTGGAACTGGGATCTTCCCAGAGTGATTGTATGATATCTGGAAATGATTCAGAGGAGCCTTTAAGTGCACACATGTCCAGGAAAACAGCTATTACTCAGTTTGAAGGCAAAGCCTTGGGCCTTGACAAAGCTATTCTTCATAGTATTGACTGCTGTGGTAAGAATTACATTTGTACAATTCCATAAAAATATACATGGTAATGCCTGTATTTTACCAAAATAATGTGTATGTCCCTAAGTTTTATCATCTCTAGAGTGGCTACGCTGTTCCTTGTACTTGCATCTTTGTTGAGGTTTCTTGAGCTAGATGTTTGGAATCTCCAGGGAGTAGAAAAAGAATTTTAAAAGCACTTAACCAGTTTCTATCTGGTTTGACCTGCACTAAATTTTTTATAATACAAGTACAAGCCGTATTAGCTTTAAGAAACAGCTATATTTCTGTATGTCCATTCGTTCCAGCATCTGATGATACAAAAAAGAAGATGTACAGCTCCATCTTAGTAGTGGGAGGGGGCCTTATGTTTCATAAAGCTCAAGAGTTTCTTCAACACCGAATTCTCAACAAAATGCCACCTTCTTTCAGAAGAGTTGTTGAAAATGTTGAAGTCATCACAAGACCTAAGGTATACTGTTAACTGATAGCTAAATGATCAACAAGCTACGATTGGTTGAAATCTTTGAAAGTTTACAAAACCAGACTCTTTCAAACCCACAGATTAGCTGAATATCTGAGGGGATTTAGGAGAGCTTTCAGCTCATGACATAGTACTCGCCAATTACAGGCAGGAAGTTAGAGGTACAGCAAGCGTGTTACTACTATTGATCAGTGAAGTGTTGATTAGCTAAAGGCTATATTCTTAAAGAAGCAGTTACTACTGGCCTGTGAAGTTAACCTGTCTGCGCAGCAAGAAATTATGTTAGGGTTTTTTATTATTATTAAGGTAAAAAAGTATGGCATTAAAAGAGCAATTTTGATTTGGCATTAATCAGGCAAAATATTTAAAACGAAAACTTAGGTATATCAGAACCTCCATAGCGGAAGGCAGGATGTTCATGACATGCCTAGAAGGCATCTTAAAAAAAGTGAATTCTCAGAACTTCTTAAATATTCTTTCCATACTTTTATCTCACTATTTTTTTCTGAATAATTTTGAAAAATTTATTTTCTTCTCCCCTCCCTTCCAAGATTGTAAGTGGTGAATACTGTTGGAAAAATTGGGATACAACTTTTGAGACTATGCAAAATTAGACCAGTGATTGTGTACAATCTGTGTTTTGAATTTAGGATATGGATCCCCGCTTAATTGCATGGAAAGGAGGTGCAGTTTTAGCCTGTCTTGATACAACTCAGGAGCTATGGATATATCAGCGAGAATGGCAGCGTTTTGGTGTCAGAATGTTACGAGAGCGAGCTGCATTTGTATGGTAATGGATATGTTTACAGTGGAACCTGATTAACTGAGGATTCCTTTCCCCAAATGCCCCTTTTTTCCAGTGCAGATATATTGATCTTCTGCTGATAATTTTGTATGTTATTAAAATTAACTTCAGCTGAGATTTTTCCAAAAGTCTTCCTGAATGCACATTAATTCAGCGTTGCTATACTACTTCTTTTGAGTTGTATGCATTGAATTTTGTGTACAAAGCATTGCAGTCATCTCAAAATTTGCTACATTTATATTATACAGGTTACATATATTAAAATTGCACAATATGGGAATTTGAGGTATAAAATACTGATGTGGCAGATGTTAAGCCAAGATTCATTCCAGATACGTGTGCGCAGGAGCAATAGCTGAAGAGTGCAGGCTGTTGGTTTAATGTGTTATTCTGATTCCTACTCTTAATGTTACTAGGAGATTAAATTGTTATACAAGCGATCATTATGGAAAAAGTGAAATAGAGAACCTAAACTACAGTTGCCATTGGTATTTTGCTTATATAATAAACTATCCAGTGGAAAGACTTACAAATTCGGAAGTGGAGTATTTTTTTTCTTACCTGTTATCATCAGAAGCTCTTGTTAGCTTCTCATTATCCATGGTAGTTACCCACTATTTTCCCTGTTTAAAAAAAAAAAAAAAAAAAATCATTATAATACACCCAAAAGAACTAGATGAATTTTTATATAGCCAGTGCCAACTTCAATCCAGTGGTACAGGCACCTGGGCTTTGTCTCCTAACAAATAATCCTTACGTACAGAAGTGCTCTTTTTGTTGGGTTTTGTCTTCTGTAATGAAGGGTATAATCTTATCTGAAAGTATTTTACTGCAGGCTGTGGCTACATTCCTGTATTTTATTTAAGACAAGGACCTTTGGGCTCTCTCATATTGAAGACTGCATACAACACTTCAAATTTTACTCTGGCAGGTTTAAATATCATTGCTGGGTTTGTTTTTTTGGGGGGAGAAGGGAGCGTTCCCTTCCAGAAAATGGTCCAGAATTCCTGTTCTAGAATAAATGTATTTTTTTTTAAACTCGCATGATTGTGATATAGAAAAGAAAGTACATATGTACAAAGATTTGGTTTGGATTTGTTGATCTACAGCAACCACTTCACAACTTCACGTCAGTGGGTGCTGACACTTGGACACACTGAAGGGTGAGGTAAATTACTCCACTATAAAAGCTACATTATTCTCACAACACCATATTAAACAAGCTGTAAATGCACACTGTAACTCAACAAAGTAACAGAATCACAAAACCAGCTTTTAAGTCATGTTGGAAAACCCATGCACCTTAATGGGGTTCCCATCAGTTAACTTCACAAACTCTACGCAGAGGAGAGCAGTACTTCTAAATTACTTGATAGACTGTGTTATGGTATTTTCACAACCAATTACTTCTGATTCTTTTATTTGATCACAATTTTCTTATAAAATTTCATTTCTTGTTATGGAAGTCACATCTTAGTTTGCCACAACTTAGAAATTTTTTGTTCAGGATTTATTTCAAATAAGTAAGCTTGTACTAAATCTGGCCCAGTAGCTACAGCGCCCTAATGTTTGTTCAGCTATTGATACTTTTGCCTTCAGTTTTGTAGGACTAGAGCTCAATATCCTGACACCTGTTAATTTCTGATTTCTTGCCGTGCACCTCATTGCATGAAACGGAAGTCTCTGCAGAAGTTCTCGATGTCTTTCACAAGATAGTATTTTGGACAGAGGTTCAGAACACTTGGTCAAGTGTCTTGTGAACTCAACCTCATTGGAACAAACAACTGTGTATTTTTGTACAGAGGACTGATTTGTGATGTCACTGCAGAAGAGGTTAACTGCAAGAGTGAACGTATTTTCCATGTTATTGTAGTTTCCTATGCTTCCAGAAACATCACGTGCAGCAGTGGTAGTGTTTGAACTGAGGAAAATCACCGTATCTGCCGCTGGTTCTTGAGCAGCAAGCCGCTGTACAGGACCTTTTTCAGCAATTCTTTTCTCCCACGTGTCTGGCAGCCCTCATGCAAGAGTTCAGCAAAAGAAAGGACACTGTGATGAAAACACACTTCTGGATATATAACCATTACTTTTAATACGTAGTTGTAGCTGCACCTGATGGAAGAATTGCCTCCTAAATTAATCTGTTTAACAAAAAAGACACTATATACTCTCTTAAAATATCAGTATTTATAGAAACAATGTAAATAGAATTTGAATGGCATTCTGATTTGTTACGGAGGGGTTGACTGTGCCTCATTTTTTGCTAGAAAAAATTACATTTGTATAAAAGTATGAAAAGCAAAAACAGTGAACTGATATTAGAATTCAGAGCTCAGAATCCCATCTTCATGATTAAATAGATCCAGCTTAGACAATTTATCTGTACTTCATCTCTCCAGGAATGTTGAAAATAATTTAGCAAAACAGTGTTCAGTAGCTAGAACAGTTTAAGGTCTACACCAAGGGAGCAGCCTTGCATTACAGACTGATGAGAAGAGAGCAGGAGAGGCACAGTACTTTATCTGTTAGTCATTCTGCAAAACTAATACTGTGAAAAAAAGTGCTAAGGAAACAAAAATTAAACTGCAAAATGCTCATGTGACTGCAGCTGACGTTTGTTAAAGAGGAAAGGGCTAACCAAAAACTATCTGCACTTCAGGTGATTCACTGTTCTTACAAGTGTTTAAGAGATTATATATTTACTCCTCATTTAGGAAAAAAAACAGTGGAAGCAAAAAGGCTAGGCCTGCATTGGCAAGTAGTGGTAGAATGGCAGAGACTACAGCGCAGAACAGGTCAGCCAAGGAACAGACTTCTGCATTAAGTATTTCAGGGGGGTTCCTGCAGCCTAGCTCTAGTCCAGGCCTGTGGCCTGCATATCCATTAGCAGTCAGACTATGTTAGATTCGTTAGGGCACATCTTCCAGTTTAATTCCACCTGAGACAATCATGGCTGCCCTCCTCAACCACCCTGCACTACAAACCAAACCACGGTGGGGCCAGCGTGTGATTCCCTTCAAAAGTGCAATACTGGTTTAAACTAAAACATTAATGTAGACACATCTGGAGTTTCCTAAACAAACTTGAAAAGTATCTGTGACAATGATACATAAAAGATAGTGTCTTTCATATGATCTATCTCACCTAAAAAAGGATGCTTGCAGCAAAAATCAGAGAACAGGAATTGCAGAAATACTAAAGTTCAAAAAAGTGAGAACTCTTACCTCGCTTTGTGATGACTCAAACTACTGCAGCAATAATACAAGTAGAGCAACAAAGAGGAAACGCAAACCTTCCAGCTGAATTGATTGTGAGGATCTCTAAAAGAGAAGGAACAATCACTTTGAAACACGTCTTGTACAGCTGAAAAAGCTGTCTTCAGTTAATGAATTATTGAAATGAGCATTTCCAATGTCTATCTATGGAAGAGAAATTGTACTAAAAGGTAATGCAAAAGGATTAATAATCACATTGAGAACTACGGAAGTGTTGACTAAGTTACTTAATTTTCTTCCCTGCTTTGAAAGAAACAAAACATACCAGTTTGAATCTGCTCTCTCCAAGTTCCTCCTATGTTTCTGGAATGTAGCTCCTCCTGCAGCCTGACATCTCATCAGTCGTTCTCTCTTCCCTTTTGTTTAGAGTTCTACTCTAAACAGTAGTAACAAAATAACTAATTCCTGAACTGCAGCATCACAGTATTAAGCATAAAACTTCAACTTTGAAGAAGATGAAAGGCAAAATGTACATAAAGTCATCTAAGACTAAAGTCATCTGCTTTTAACAGGATTTTGACAATTTAAATATCTGTGTACCAAAACATTTATTTTCCCAGATTTTTGCAAAAAATCTGCTGAATATAAATAATACATAATGCAACAGAAAACATTGAGCAGTTTCTGTTTAGTTTGCATTGAATATTGACTCAAGAATTATAAATACTCAATTAACCATTGCTTTCATCTTCATGCAGTTTGTTAGGTTTTCTGCAGGCCTTGGGCAGTCATACTCACACTTAGCAATGTAAGGAATTATCTGGGGGAAAAAAGAGTAGAATAATTCCAACACACAGTTAAATGGGATTTCTGCACAGATTAATTCCTTTCATGCGTTTCATTCTGTGCTATGGTTATGGCTCCTGACAGGACTGTGTTTCCTAAAACTGTTACTGGATTTTCCTGCAAGAGTATCCTTACGACTAATACAAATAACAAAAATTAAGAGAGATTCATGAGATAAGTAAGAATTTGAGACAATTCAGTGTAAACATATCAAGTATGTTTGCTTTAAGCTTTATAGCACAGGGACACTCTACAGAATAATAAAGACTTAAATTACCACCAGGAGAAGAGGCTCGTTATCTACCAATTCATAATAAAAAACAAATTAATAAGAAAAAAATTAAGTGATGTACATGTTTGTGTCTTGTTTGCTAACCAGAAATAGTACACGTCTTCACATCTGTTAACTATAAAAAAGCAAATACCCTTTTCACTGAAAACAAATCAAAAATGTTACTTAACTCTACAAAAATATCAGTGCTCTCATCACTACCTGGTATCCTCACAGAAATTCTAGTTTCCTTTAATCATGAAATGAAATCCTGAAGAAGCGTGTGGGAGAGAAAAAAATGTCATTTATCATAAAAGGAGTCATTACTAAGTTAAATCACTTTTAATATTTAATTGCATTTCAAATTGCACTTAATAGGCTTTAAAACTGTTATATATTCTTAATGTCACCATTATAGATAGTGCATATATTTCTGTATAAATCCACTACTCTAATGTAACAAAATAGGGTGAATATCTTAGTAGCAATTACAAGCAAAGTGTGTTTCATTTTAGTTAAGCCTAGTTAACTAGTTACTATATATTTTCTTACATTTTCATGTTCATTGCTTACTCTCACTCTGAACAAAATAATATTGCTTAAGAACATCCTTTAAAAATAAAGAATATTATCTCAAAAATAAAATAACATACTGTAACAGCGGAGCAGAGCTCTTCTGAAAGCAACCACAGTTCTTCTAGACCATCTCCTCAGTGTTTGCTGGCCAGCTCTGCTGATTCCTGATTCAATTTCACTGGAAGCGTATGCCTCCTGCTGTGTTAATACAGAACAAGAACTTAGAGAACTATGCTTTCAATTTATTATGATTTAACAGAAAATTACCTTTACTTACATGTTTTTTCTTCAAGAAGTACTTCATACTTTTGACACACATAAAACAGTATTAAATATTCAAGCCCAAAACTGCTGCTTGTAAAATTCACTTCTAATTCTATCTCCATTTCACAAATGGTTCTATTTGGATTCCACAAATTTCCTGTGGGCTGACAAGATTTCAGTTTGAAATTTTTAATAACTATGTAAGTGATGAAATGGATTTCTGCTATAACTGTGCTTGTGACAGGCACCATACACCCTGCAGGTGGCACCTTATGACCTAAAAGTGTTTGTGCTTTTGAAGGAGCAAGTCAGAACCCTGCATTACAATAGGGACCGCCCTGGAGTTGTTTGAATTCATGCACTGTTGCTTGAAAGTGTATGTGGTAAAAATATCTAGCCCATTAAACCTCCAACAGATTTAGTACTTAGTGTTAACCCCACATCTGCATGCTCAAATCTCCACGGAATTTGTGTAGTCTACTAAGGGTACATTTGTTCATGTCATAGTGGACCAACCAGTAACTAGACTAGACTAAATTAATAATTTCAGAGAAACCAAGAAAACTTCTCAATCTCATATTCATGGATTAAAATATGGCAATGTTTTCAAAATTAAATGGTAGAGAAATCTTAAAATTCCCATTTTAAGGCCATGAGTATGATATAGGGAAAGATGCAGAGGTAAATCTTAGACCCTATTCAATATTCAGGCAAAGATGATATTGTGAAACACTTTTGAAGAGTTATTTTTACCCCTTCAGTATGATGTTTACATGTGTAGATAGCACTTACCCATTTTGGTACAACTTCTGCTCTATTTCATTACATTACAGCCTGTGAATTTAAATGAACTTATAAAATTTTAGCAAATGCATGATCTGCGAGAATTTTCACTAAAGTCTATTAAAATATGCATAAATCAATCCCCAAGTACAATATATTTTAGAAAGGATAATTCAAAATAGGTACTGGCCTATGTAGGTCCTGCTCTGTGAACAGTGTTTTTGTCTTATTTTCTATCACCATCTCCTCAAACACACGCACGCACTCACACTAAACATGCTCCACTTACATAATCTTCATAGACATCTGCCTAAAATGCAATAGTGATAACTAGGCATTAAGAATCCCAGTGGTCTTTCTTGTGGCTACAAAACTTGTTTACCAGTAAATATTTTACTGCAGATTAAAATAAACCAAAATAAAAGCATCCTATTATCATGCTGCTCTGCATATTCTCTATCTCCCAACAATACAAGACAAAACAAGAAAGCAAGTAAACAGGTATGACCTATTTCAAACTACAGTTAATTCAACCCCATCTAGTTGGGGAATGTCCCCTGTATGGAAGCGTACTGTGTACACAACAGCAATGCCTCGATCCTGACCCGAGAAGTCAAATCTTGAAGGGAGGTATATTATTAAGGAGGACACCCACTCCTCTGGTGGACAGGTGTCCTGGAGAACAAGCACCGAGTTCTGTTTTCGTGTGGAGACAGAGATCGCCAGTTCTACAGTCATCGAGCAAAATGACCATAACAACATGTTCTTCTTTAAAGGACTTCTAAACTTACAGGCTGCCCTAAAATTTTATAATAATAATAATATTGCTGATTAATGTTTATTTAAAATGACATTGAAAAACTGCCTAGCTAAAAGTGTAAATTCTTTTAAAATTGACAGCAGAATAATTTTTTTTTTTCCTTTGAAAAACAATATCCATTTCTCTGTTGCTGAAATATAAGTGGCAGGCAAATACAGAAACAAAACAAGCATGGGAAAAAAAACCCAAACCACTGCTAAAGAGCTGGCTGCACCTGAGTTCTCAGCTTTGATGACTGGGGTACCAGACACATTTCAGAACACATTAGAAACAGAAGCCATTTCTGGCCTTCTTAAGCAAATCTGTGTAAAAACATGGATGGAAAAAAAACAGTAGTATCATTAAGCAGAGAATGCTTGGTAAATTACCTGGTGTAGCCAGCAAAATGGATTTTCATGGAAAATCCTTCCTTATATTTGCTGGGGGTAGATTGTAAGCACAGATAAAATACTTTGTTTCCAGTTCTACAGGGAATCCAATATAATGGAACTACCACTAAAATAAAATGAAGAAAAGTTCACTTCAAGGACTTAATACAAAAACAGATATATACAATTCTAATGGGACCAGGTTTAACAGAGGAATTTATATAGATTAGTAACCGCTAACAGTTACTTTAAGTGTACTTAACAAGGACAAGAATAGATTTCTAGAAGAGAATTCCTCAGAGACAGCAACAGGATATTGAGTGTCAATTTCATTATTCTGTATATACACACCTATAGCTTGCAGCCAATATGAAATAATTAAAATTTTAGCCCATAATGAAGGAGGGTTGTCCCCTAACACACCACCCCCTATCCCAGATAGTCCAATAACAGATCGTATATTTTTGGCTTGTGTTACCCTGGCTCTAAGCATCCATTTGAGAACAGATGGAGAGATTAAGTTATGGAAAAGAAATGGGCTAATTTTCCCATAGCTTTGTTCTCAGTCTCCCAAAACATAAGGCTCAAGCCCGTCTTTCACTAAACATCTGAAAGAAGTATAAAACTACTATTTTTTTTTCTCACATCCCTTCTTACTACCATAGCAGAGGGAAAATTTTTACTCTATACTTCTAAATGTCACTTCCCTATTCCCTAGCTCCTTCTCCCGGAACTAAATTAAGCGAACAATATTTTTAAGTAGTTGTTTTCTTACTCTTCAATTAGCAACTGCCACTTGTCTTTGAAACGTTTCTGTATAATTGCATTGAATACACTGAAAACATTCAACAATTCCTTTGCTGGTTACACAAATCTTTTTGGCTGTCAGTTCTTTGATGCTGGCTAGAAGTAAAGATGACATTTGCTGATCAATAAAAAATGCAAGTTGTTTCACCTCATAGGATATTAAGCACAGAAAGCTTGTGTGACAATAGTTTCTCTGAATAAAATATAGCAGTTTTTAAATTTGCCATGTACGTGATCCTTTGGCCTGTTTACAGAACTAACACCAGAGATTGTAACACATTTCTCTGTTTTATTCAGTTCATGCCATTCTCATCACTCTAAAGCAAAAAAAGTCCAAGTTATTAAAGCACAAAACATCTAGGTAATACTCTCATTTTCCGCTCTCCACTCAGTCACGGGTATGCTTCCATTGTGTCTTTGGACATGTGCCTGTCTTTGCAGGTCTAATAAAAATGATTTTCAGTCTTTTCATTGCAGAACTAAGAACAACTCACTGCAGGCAGAAAATCCTATATAAAATATCTTATATTCTAACAAGTGTGGTCCCAGCTCTGGGAACCAGAATTCATAATTCTGCAGGAGAAAAGTGGATCCTGAAGTTTTACAGGTTATTATAATTTCTCACCCTCTCCGTGTCCACAGGATATAAGTTGCCTTTATGTCCCCTGCATGCCGCAAATAACACCTACCTTTTCTTTTGTGAGAATATCAGTAAGATACTCTCCTCCCTAGACTCCAAACATTTTTTCCCAGCTTGTATTTAGCTTTGACACCCACTGCTTGTGTTTCTAACATAAAGAAAGGTTTAATGCGCAAAAGTTTGACTATTATTTCTCAACACAGTACTTTTGCCTACAAGCCCTGTCCTGTCCATGCTTCCCAATGGCATAGTGTCTTGTGTATTTATGACTGCAGCCATATCATAAAAAAATCAAAAGCTTTACTGAACATGTATTTGCTCCTTAGAAGTGTCAAGTGCATTCACTGCAACAATGCACCCAGAACCACAAAGTCAGTTAATAGACTGGAGAACTCTATTGATCTGGAAGCATGTAGGTTTATATGAACCAATCTCTTCAGGAAAATTACCTGTCTTAAACCTTGATGGTTAAACTGAAAGGTGGTAGGATACCTTCTGTTTGCTCATGCCACGCTTCTGGCATTACCCCCAGCAGTTCATTTTCTTATTCTCCTTAGGATCCCCACCAGCCTCTCTGACAACAAACTTACCATCTGTGCTGAGGCTCCAACTTACGTTCATGAAACAGGACTGAAATTGTGTTTCAGCTTCTTCTTCAGCTGATGCAGCACTGAGATTATGAAGATCTGCTGGTGCAATGCTGCACCACTTTCTCAGCTCACGAGCAGAACCTTGTGAAGAAATGTAGTCAGGAATTAAAATACGCTGATCATAGCTAGCATATCCCCACCTGTCCATCAGTCTCTGGATTGCATGTTTACCTGGTGTTGGGCGGAAAAATAAAGAAAGGAAAAAAAATAATCACACTTTGAATTTTGAACTTCAGTATGAGTTTATGAATAACGAAGCCAATCTTCTCCCATGTACCCAGAAAAATCGCTCTAGGAACCACAGAATGAAGAACCTGATGTTTACTCCTTTCTTGTTTAGCTAGACAAAAACTATTTGTCTCAAGCTGCACTGACTGATAAAAATATAATGAGATATGACATAAGCAGATAAAGTCATAATACTAGCATAAGACTGTAGATCACGTTTGTGGGATGTTTTCTGTACCAGTATACACATGTGTCTCTTGTAATAAATGTATACATATAAAATTTGTTCTCAAACCGGCTGATGGAGAAAGAGGAGAAGCCCTGCGATGAATGGGTTAACTTTGTTCATGAAATCGCATGTGAATGTTGGAGTTTCTTTGTAACTTAAGCTGGAGCCGCAGACATCCGGAGGAGTAAGCAAAGTAAGCAACCATTTGCTGAAAGG
>Ga0065711_1039794_pt1 | contig 17494 bp, 10 predicted proteins | sample Hoacrofraction12_FD_59098 | JGI IMG/M metagenome (GOLD analysis project Ga0065711, IMG submission 59098) | Hoatzin crop microbial communities from Cojedes, Venezuela - Epithelial fraction 12 v2 (version 2) | ecosystem: Host-associated > Birds > Digestive system > Esophagus > Crop | place... | reverse complement strand
CTGTTCCAGTGCTCCGTCACCCTCAGAGGGAAGAAGTTCCTCCTCATGTTCAGACGGAACTTCCTGTGCCTCAGCTTGTGCCCATTGCCCCTTGTCCTGTCACTGGGCACTACTGAAAAGAGCTTGGCCCCATCCTCCTGACACCCACCCTTCAGATATTTATAGGCATTTATTAGGTCCCCTCTCAGCTTCTCCAGGCTGAACAAGCCCAGCTCCCTCAGCCTTTCCTCATAGCCTTCCCTCACGTTCTTGGGCCAGTGTGCTCTTTGGCTACCTGTGGTGCTCAGCTTGAACAGTCTTTCAGCTCCTGAGGTTCCTCTTGAAGCAGTGCCCAGGTTATTCAAAACAATGACAGTCTCAAAGCAAAAGCAAAGCCTAAACTGATCCAGCTTATGAAAGTTTACAGGGTGTGGGGGCAAATATCTGATTAGCTCTGTTTCAGTTTTGTTGGCATAAAGTTAAGACGTATAAAATGTCCTGGAGTTTAAGATGTCAGTCCTTCAGGTGACTTCACGCAGGCGGGTCACTGCATGATGCGGAAAGCCTGTCCTGCTTGCTTTGCTCCTCTCCCTTCTCCGCCAGCAGACCCAGCAGCACCCTCAGTTGCCAGCTCCATCCCCTGGACCCTGGGCCCAGGTCTGAATAGGGCCCTGCTGTCAACCCAGGGAGGTGTTTTTATCCTCCTCCCTTCACTGGTAAGTAAAAGGAGCAGCTGCAAGGGAAGAATAAAAATCAAATCTCTTCACTGGGGCCTGGGCAAATAGTTGACTCTCCGGTGTCTCCAAGTTATTTTCGTTTGATAAAACACAGCAGAGGAGACTTTCTCAGGAGACTCTCTACTTCATGCTGTTCTTCAGGGTCAATATTTTAACAACTTATTTTTCCATGTATTTGTACTTCTACAGTGAGTATTTCTGTTGGCTCAGGTGGGACTGGCCCCACTCAAATGCAGGCAGAGAGGAATCAACAGCTGGGACCCTCAGCCTGTCACACTGCGACTGAGCGAACAAAATGCCACAAACATATGCACCAGGCACGGGCAGCAGGAGCTTCTTTGGGTGCTGCTACACCCACTCTGCAGAGAGAGCACACGGGCAGCAAGGGGCAGATCTGTGCACGGGTAAGTGGAAAACCATGATCTTGAAAATCCCTCTGTAGCTAAAACCTAACCCAAAGAGGCACCTTGGCTTTTGAAACGAAAATCCACTGGCTACTTGAAGTTCGCGCTTCTGTGCGCAGGCACTCCAACCCTAAAGCCCAAAGATGATGCTAATACCGTGCCCACGCATCTCCCCACATGGAGGGCAGATGACAGGACCCCACCCACCTCCAACGTATCAGTAGCTGTGCTCTCTTGCAAATCGAGGTGCGGGGACCCCTCGCTCTGCAATGTCCCTCCTGTCCTGCCTTGTGCTGGGCCAAGGCTCTGCCCTGGCACAGCCACAACAGCCTTGTGAGCAGCCCCATGGCTCAGAGCCTCTCTGGGGGTGGGAGAGACAGCCCTGGTTTCTCTCCTGCGTTAGTGCCTGCACCGCTGTGCTGCGGGATGCAGAGGGGCTGCTGCTGCCATGCTGGCAGAGGGAGGGTCTGCCTGCCCGCTTTCTGTCCGAAGGCAGGTGGCCATCGCAGCTTGCTTTCTTCCCTGGGGCCATGCAATCCCTTCCCTGGCATTTCAGGGGTAGATGTTTACTCAAGCACCAAGCATGGCGCTCATCCCTCCACTTACGGGGGAGAATGGTGGCTGGGGATGGCCGCGGTGCCGGCCAGAGCAATAACGCTGTGGGCTCCCTGTCTGAGCGAGCCCCTGCGAAAGCACAGCAGCAGGATGCATGTGCTGCTTCCTCTCCTCCCAGCATTGTCCAAGGAGAGCTTGTCCTACAAGAGATGACCACTCTCTGGGAGCTCGCACGCTGCAGCGGATTAGAGTGTGATGGCTGAATCCGCCTCCCAGCAGCGCTGTGCCGACCCTCCCCAGCATCCCTACAGCAGGGATGGGAGCTGAGGATGTGCAGGAGCTCCCGAACTGCGGCAGTTGTCACAGCCCACTACATTAAACTAACACGGGGCTGATTTTGGTTTAATAAAGCAGGGTGAAAACATGGAAATCGACACTTTTAAGGTATTTGGGGTTACACAGGGTTGAAATCAGTCCCTCACACAATATTTTTTTAAAAATTAAAGTAATGGAAATATTAAAAATACATGGAATTGATTGAAGCAAAAGGCCTATTATCACATGCTCAGGGTTCTGTTAAATTCATGTGGCAAACTAGAAGGTCATTAATAAAGGTAAAATGATGAGTGAGTGGCGTTTCTGCCCATTTGTGCTCTGCAGTGGGCACTAGGTGAGGAGGACAGACCTCTGAGGAAGGTGTTAACCGTCAGGGCTGCCCTGCCTAGGCTCTTCTCCAGTCCCAGAAACCACTGAATTACTAAGATGGGTGCCTTCTACTTGATCTCGGAAAAATTCTGTAGTCAGAGAAATCGAAGGAAAGGATCTGGCTGAAATCTTCATTTCCACTTGGCTGGGCTTCTACTTCTTGTTTTCTTTCTTCTCTCTCCCTGTTTCCTCTTCTCTCCTCTGTCTGCTTGTGTCCCTGTTTCAAAGTCTGGGTTAGGCAGCCGAGACTGCATTTTTGTTAGAGTACTGCGAGGCTGCTCAGAAAGGCTGAGCAGTGCCCTGAACAGCTGAATGCTGGTACAAATCACCTCAGAGGAAATGATAAGAGCATGCGCTGTGCCCTTTCTTTCACAATGAGATGGAGAGGAAGAGTCAGCACCACAACAGCCGCTGTGTTTTCTGTCTCTGCGGCTCTTCCCTCTCGCTCCCCATTTGTGTGCGCTTGTCTTTTTTTGACTCTGGAAGAACAAAAGAAAACAACATCTGCTCCGGCCCATTTAAAATAACCTTTTCCCTTTTTGCCGAAATGGACAGTTGTTGTCACCTCCAGTGCCTTACAAGAGCCAGCCAAAGAGTGGCTTTCCCTGATACTAGGTCATTCCGTAAGCAGGAAAAATAATGAAGCCTGTTTCTCCGCAGATCTATGTTCCTATCACGTAAAGGGCAGTATTGACTTTTAAGTTAATTATACTCAGATCTGCTGTTATGTCTGCATAAAGTATAAATGATATTGTGCTCTGCAGCTTCGATGTTCTTCAACCACTCTGCCTCCCTCGCCTCCCCACGGCTGCTTTGCTGCCTTTAGCTGGCCGGCTTTCCTTCTCCTTTCCATCTTCCCCGCACCTTACAGCTTCCGTGTTATCCTGCTGCTCCAGGTTTCTCTGGAGATCGTCTTGTCATTTCCTCCTCCTTTTTAACCCATCCCTTCCCCTGACGTGACTGTTCTTCTCTTTGCAGGGCTGTGTGATCTGCCGTCGTAACCGTAAATAACAAGGAGGGTTGTGGTCAAGCAGCAACAACTCCCAGCACATGGGGAGCACCAGAGGAAGCGGGATGATACCTCACCCCACTCCCCCTCAACCGGTGATATCTTAAGGTCTCTCACATCCCCATTAACCACAACAGACCCTCCAGAACTAGCCGTGCTCCAGAGATGAGACTCACCAACAGTCCTCCTCCACTGTTGCCCATTTATCCGCTGGCCACAATCCAGCTAGGGAATCTCTTTTTCCTGCAGTCTGCGGTTGCATTACAGGGACTACAGCTCCTTCACGCAGCTCTAGACAGCACAGGGTTCACCCCAGCTCTTGGTATGGGGGTAGGACAGTAGTTGCAATGCTGGTACCAGGGCCCATGAGGCACAGCAACTAAAGGCGGAAGAACTGAGGTGCAGCTACTCCTCCCTGGTACTGTCAGCCCTTGGCACTGTGCAGTGTATGTCCTCAGTGGCTGCTATCTCCTATTATACATTTTTAATTGATTAATTTTTCATTCTTATCCTAAGGTGGCACGTTCGTGGCAGTCATTGTCAGCACCCTGTGTTCATTTCATGTAAAGTTATTTTTAGACACTTCCCGTATGACATATCCCTAATGTCCAATACCCTTTTACAGCTCATGTCAAGTCAGACCTCAGACCTTCAGACCAGGATTTGGCTAGTCCTTGTCTGGACCATAAGCTGTGGTGCTCAGGAGTAGCTTGTCAGTCCGACCAGTGTGACTGCAGTTACACAGCTACATGAGGTTTCCTGATTTTTTCAGACTTTTTGGCATTGTATTAGCCTGACCTCTTCCCTTTGCTGCCTGCCCTCGGCACGCTGTCCGAGCGCGGCCGGGAGGGCTCCGGTCTTCGGCCTTTACTGCCATGGCACTGCGGTGGCTGTTGCGTCTAGCGTGAGCTGAGGGACCGCATGTACTCACCAAAGCACCACGCTCCCCTTCCTTTTCTCTCACAGCGTTGCCCCCCACCCTGCCTGAGTATTTTAAAGCCAAGTGATATTCTAGAAATTGGATGACAGGAGCAAAATCATCTGAGGACAATTTGGGGAGTTCCAAGCCACGCTCTCTGCTTCCAGGCCACTGTTTTTTATAAATCCAGTTAGAATTTCGTTAACTCTGAAGAACTATCCTTTTGGTATTAAATTCTGTTGAGATTAGCTAATGGGGGAAAGAAGATGGGGGGAGGAAGAGATGTGTATTGCCCAGCTCATAAGCCTTATTTCTATAGAAAATTGGGATAAAAGCTAATGGGAAAGGGAATAAGGAGTGTTCAAAGTAACAGCCTTATTTGAACCTTTGCATATCCCATACTTTTAATATTTTCTCTATTTCTCAGTACGTTAAGGAAGATACGCAGGGCTGAGATGCTCTATCTGAAGCCTCGGGCTTCATTTACCAAGCTGAAGCTGAGTTAGCACCTCGGAGCCTCTGGGGCTGTGTCTTGCATCAGAAACAACAGAGCTTGTTATCATCCCTGAACTCTGCTCCTGTCAGTCGCTGCACTAGGTGATGCTAGGTGACACGTGGAGGAAAACAGGATCTCTTCCAGCATATGTGAAAAGGTAGGTTTGACATCAGATTAAATCAATAAGAGGAAGATGGATGAGCATTCATTACCTGTATTTATCGAGGAAACTGTTTTAAGAGAAGGGAGAGTTTACCTCAGGACATTTGTTCGCCTCCCTTTTGTTGTACAGCTGCTTGTCAGTCAGCGCTTTGGCTGCCACCGTTGGGTGTGTGTGTCTCAAGGTGAACTGTTGCTTATTTCAGTTTGCCTTAAAACGTTGCTTGGAAAAGCGAGGTAAGTCAGGAGACGATTGATGAGCAATGAGACAAGCACGTGGCAGGGACAGGCTGGACAGCTGGGATGACTTCAGCCACAGTCCAGAGCTGATGTTATCATCTAAAGGGCAGGACTGGGTCGAAGGGAAATGGGATGCTAAGGGAGAAAGGATGAATAAGGGAGAGAGAGAGAGACAGTTCCAAAGGCTGGGAGACAGGCTGTGGTACGGTAGTCACCATAGTGATTATGAGGGAGGGAGGCAGGAGACAGGGCAAAACCAAAGTCAGTCGATAGTAAAAACATTCAAGGTTCAAAAGGCAGTCTGCTGGACTTGTGCATGTCAGTTGGACTTGATGATCTTCGGTTGGACTTCATGATCTTAAGAGGTCTTTTCCCACCTTAATGATTCTAAGATTCTGTTCTACGATTCATGTCTGGGGGTCCTAAAGTTTGGGCAGGCCCAGCTGCCTCTTCCATGTCTTTCAGCTGCTATTGGGTTTATTTTGCCAAAGGTATGTTTAAAGTTATTCTTTGGATGATCACATAGCAGTGACAACAATGTTTTAGCTAAAGGATTTTGTCTTTTGGGACAAGCGACTCTTGGCTAAGCTTGACTAACTTTGTGGTGAGATCGATATGGGAAAAAAATTCCTTGTGGCCTCCTTCTTTTCTTTTACCAGTGCCTTTGAATTGTTAGTGTATTTATTCGCTGCAAAGGGAGGATTGCCCTACAGACAGGGTAATCAGAACACAGCTACGCAGCAGGCTCTGCAGTATAACCCTTGGTCCCCCAGTGCATGGAGATGGTAAGGTGACATCAGAAGGGGATCCACCAAAGCCACTATGCTGTAATGCCAGCTACTGAAAACAGTCCAAAGGAGGCACTGAAAAGAAGAGATATCCTTGGATATACACTACCACTTTAGAAGAGGCTGCAGCAATTTAAGACATGATTATCCTTTCAGATGTCTGAGTTTGTCATGTCTCTGCCTGTGGTTACCATTGTCACAGCAGAACGGTTCACCTGAGAGCTCCTCATCTGCTCCAGTGCAGCGTCTGACCAGTGAGATCTTGCAGATGAGTTATGTCATGAGCAACTCTGCCAGCACTGCTAAGGGAAGGTAACAGGTATCAGCCCAGGAGTTGTAGCTGAAGGACAAGGAGCAAAATGCTTATGCTGCCACAGTTACATTTGCAAGAGGCCATCCAACCAAAGCTTTAAATCTGTCCCTTCCCATGACATTGACATCTTACTGCCCGCTGCCAGGCAGTGCCTTTCTCCTTTCAAAATTCAGACTGGACCTAGATGTCTGAAACTTTGCCTTATTGTGTTAGTCTGTTTGTTGTTGTTTGTGTTGTTTCTGTGTCAGCTGCTGAAGATGACACAAGAGGCAGGGGTTAGAGCTTTTGACAAAGAGATCCATTCAACTCCTGTCTGTCAGCAGAGCATCCAGGCATAGCTGGAACTGTGCTGGAAGAGAAGACCCTGCAGACCTTTTGAAGCTTTTCTCTGCTGCATGAAATAGTTAGAGAATCTTGAGGGAGGAGAAAGGGGGAGAACGACTCTGTTCCAGATATTACAGCACCTATCTCTGAGTCTCAGCATCCCAAGCCATCCCTAATAATTTAGCTAGTCATCCCTAGTCTTGCTCTTTGTTCCTTCAAAACTTTGTTCCAGACAGCAGGGTTTCTCTGAACTGTGGGAAAAGAGACATATAAGCTTAGAGACAAAAATCAGTCTTCTTCCAGTTACAACTGGAATACACCAAGGATATAACTGGTATATTAAGTGTGTTACTGCTTCAGGATATGCTGTATTTACTCTGACCCTGAAGTGTGTCTCTTCTTAATGCTTCATGGTAAAATCATCTGTGGTTTTTTTTTCTCTTTCTTCAGAAATTACGTGAATTTTAGATTTCCAAACCTGTTTTCCTTGACCTTCTTCAATGAGGAAAGACCTTTGACTATGTCGTGAGCAGTGTAGGGATTTTGTGATTTTTTTTGCCTAATTTTTTAAGGGTGTAGGATAGACTGAGTCTCTAGATTTACTTCACATTCAATAATGTGAGTAGTCCTCACCAGACTACTCTTCCCATTCCATTTGGATTGTTAAACCAAGTCAAGCCTTGCAGGAAAGAGGGTGTCAAGCCTAATTAGTCCCCTTACTTTGATCTCTTAAGCAGACCACAGCATATGCTAAAGTTCTTGATTCTTGACCCTGCAGTTCTAGACAGCTTTCAGGTTTCCTGGGCCCTCCTGTAACTACTGAAAAATGCACATGTTCCGTGAAGTGTACTGCGTGATGGACTACTGAAATTGTGAACCTGAATTACAGATAAATGTACTGCATATGTTTTTATGGTATTTCAATAAAAATGTGTTACATGGCCCTTGTAATGTTCAAGCACCAACAAGAGCACAGATTGCAATTTTTCGGGGCAAAAGTTTCACACTGGTGCCGTGGTGTGGGGCACAGGCCCAGAGGTGAGAGGGAGGGAATGGGGAAGGGAAACTGTGTAAGCAATTGGGAGGAGAAACAGGAATTAACATGATTAAAAGATGGCTGGTCCTTGGTGCAAAGGCATTGACAATGTAGAAAGAGAACAGTACTTGGACAGAAAACCCAGAGAGGGAGGTTGCAAGCGAGGCCATCAGAGAGACTGGGATGAGGATGAGATCCCTGAGCAATGGAGATTGAAGTAAAAACAACGGGAAAAGTGAAAAGCATGAGAGGAAGCAGGGATGTGGAAAAGACTGAGATGCAGAAAGGTCCATTTTAGGGGAACACCCATCAAGATGTGAGATACCTTCCATCAGTGCACGGAAAGGCATCCAGGCTGCTGAGCCTCCCTGTTCTGCTGTCAATAAAGCTGTGATGGCAGGAGAGGTTCTCTCCCCTCCAGAATACTTGGCTTTGTAGTACTGTGAGCAGATACTCCATTAGGTCAAGCAGTAGAAATCTGCGGAGTGGATCTAAAGAGTGTCCTCTTTCTGAGCATGAGGATATGAATGATTCCAGATGATACATTAAAAAAAATCTTAACTCTCCTTCCCCTCACCCTGAACTAGAAATCTACACGTACAAGTGACAATGAGGTTGAAGTTCAGGTGATTCAGAAATTCAGATGACTCAGAAAATGACAGAATAGAGACTGCATTATGATGCAGTCCTTAGTGGGATACTATTCTTTCCAAAGGACTTGAACTTCTTTGGTACACAAGATGGACAAAGCATCCTATAGTCATTTTATTCTAATTGCAGTATTTAATGTGTGGTCCCCTACATTTTTCATTGTGTTACTCAGGCTTGTTTTAAAGGCCGTCTGTTTCCTCCTAAGTATGAATGTTGTGTATTTGTTTTTCTCTGGTACAGCCTTCTTTTCTGTCCTTTGAATCCCATCTGGGTGATTTTTTTAGGAGGCAATCAGGATTTTAAAAGAGAGTTTGAGGGATAGGTGCTCTTGGCTTTGGAGGGTTTGAGAGTTACCATGTAAGATCTCCACTCCCCTTACTTTTTGTCAGCGAAATGGTAGTTCAAGCCCTAATATTTTTCTCTAGTGCTCATCACTGCTATTCTCGAGGGCTTCACAAAAACTCAATTCTTCATATCAGCCTGGTGAGGGCTTCACTTTGCTCTGTTATTTTGGGGAAAGGTTAGGTGGGGTTTTAGAAATAAATTTCATTATCCATCTTTCAACATTGATTATAGGGTGCATCTGTCCACGCAAAGACCTTGCAAACAGCATGCTAGTAGCACAATGGATAACACCTTCTGATTATAGATCAGAAGACTGCAAGTATGACTCCTGGATCGTTTTTCTTTAGCAGGCCACGTGCTTTTCCCTTCTCTTTCAAGGTGTCTGAAGCAGAGCATGGTAAACTCTCTTTGCAATCTGGGATTCCTTACCAGTGAGTGTGCAAATACTCCACTTTCACCTACTTTCTATAGGACCTGGTTTGTGCAGCTCCAAGTGCCTCTTTAAGGACAAACTGAAATACAGATCTGGAAGGCAGGAGTCTCTCTTACTGCACACTTCACATTTAAACCCCAACAGAGTGATCTGTTACTCAGAGAGGTAGAGAATCCTGTGGAAAAAATGTGATCACATCATTAAAGGTTTCAGAATTAATATTCAGAAGGAGGGCAAAACGGACATCAGTCAAACTGAAGTTGCACACACAGGCTTAATTTTAGTACTTCCTCAATTCCCTCGCCACATTGTTCTTACTAGATTTGATATAAATGCTGGAACTAGAAAAGGAATGACAAACACGCTTAGCAGAACTGATATCAATTCACTGTAAAGTATATTAGTTGTCACCAATAAAGTCACATTGTTTCACTGGATTTACTCTGGGTTTGCCCTAGTGTAACCCAGAACAGACTGTGGTCCAGTGGGTATGGGAAAAGTTGCACTTTAAAGAAATAAATCTCACCTATTTCAAGTTTTATTAGCTTCTGTTTCTGTTGTGCCTTTCAGTTTTTATGTTTGTCATGTACCAGGGCTTGGCTGGATGAAAGCTTTAGTCTTCATTGTGTTATAGAGTTTTTGTAAAGAGTAGATGATGTTTTTAAAAAGCCAAGAATAGAAAATAAGTGTAATTGTTTACAGTGAGCTTACTCTTGGCTCAATTTAGCCTTTAGTGGGACAAAAAAAATTTATCCAAGAGCATAGTGAATCTATATGGTATTGCCAAATTGACTAATTTAAAAATTGTGAGTCATATCTTTAAAAAATAATATTATGACATGGACTTCTAATTATAATGTTTAGGAGTGAATATATGTTCAACTCGTTTTGCTTTGCCTTCTGATTCCTGAGCCTTTGCAGTGTGCTCAGGTTATATTTTTACACTTTCTATCTACAATGATGAGAGCAAGAAAATTACTGCCTTTTTGTTTAAATGAAAGAAAAACGAGAGTTTCTCACATAATCATAAGAGCTGGTACTTTGAGGAAAAAGTCTCAAGTATCACAAAACTTACCATAAAAATATGAGAATTAGCAATTTTAAGCTCTTCTAAGGTGTCTGAGTTTTAGATATGCCCTTCTTACAAATAAAGAACATATAAAACCTGCAAAGTTATACTTTATCAGCAATAATATTAGAAATAACTTCTCCTCCTGGGAAAGATGCAGATTGCCACCTACTCTCCACAACCGCTGCAATGAGAGGCCCAGCTAAAGGAAAAAAAGTTCTGATCTTAGCTGAGTCGACAGTCTGTTACCACAGTATGGATTGGGAATAACTCCAGGAAAGTTAGTGCAAATACCACAGTTTTCCACTTTGGATCTGAGATCAGAATGGTTCCTGATACCGTGGGGAAACTGGAGGAGGGAGGATCCTGAGAACTCAGCTATTCCACTGGAGGCTGGACATGGCAACCCCTTGTCCTCAACCCCAGCGACCACATTTGTCTGCTATCATTAAAGTGGGAGGGTTGCACTCAGAATATTCTGGGGCTGCTTCGGTTACATCTGCTAAAATTACAAGAGTGCCTGGGCCTGCCTGCAGTCCAACAATAGGTTCTGTTCTGTTATTATCTGTCTTTAGGAACAAATACATGCTCGTCTCTTTTTGCTTTGCAGAAAGCCCTTGTTCCCCACACAGGCAGTAGATCACTAGGTGTGTCCTGTAAGCTGACCAGATGATCTCTCCATACATCTTCCGCTCTTTACAGAGTTGCAGCCTGAGCATCTCTCCCGAGTTTCAAGGGAGCTCTTTTTTTGTCATGAGGGCAGCTACAGCAAAGTTTTACCACTCTTTGTCCATTTTTCTGCAGGGAGATGCCTGTGACTGATACACTATCCCACGGCTACAGGAGATGGCAACTGCCAACAGCGGTAGCTCACTCATTTCTTGTGGAAAATCTTCAAGCCAGTTTTGTCAGACACACTCCTTTCTGATCTTCTGAAGGCTCCAAAGGAATTTTTCTAACAATTCTAGCTCAGACCTTTGCAGGGTCTCAGGTAATATTTCGCCACTTCCACAAGTCTTTCAGCATCTGGAAGAGCAGAAGGGGCTTCTTCTCTAGTGGACATGGCTCTTGTATGGGTTGGTGCCAACAGAATTTGTTTGTTATCCCTCCAGTATCAAAACAGCAGCCTCTACAGTGGTGTAGTTGAAGACTATATCCAATAGTTGAAGACCCAATGTCCAGCAGGTCTGTTTGGCCTCCTCTTGCTGCTCAGGCCTTGGTGTGGATCTGCACCCAGAAGTCTGAATAGTCCTGCATGGTTAAGAAACCCAAGATAGTTACCCTACTAGGGTAGGTCTCTTCAAATGCTGTACATGAAAGATCCACAGTGCATTACAACTGTCTGGCAGCTGACTGGCCTCAGACGGGGAGGCCCCCTCCCTGCTCGTCCCTGTGCTAGCAGTTCTGCCATCCTACATCTCTCAGGTTCTTTGGAAGCCTTATCCTGGTTAGCCAACCCACCTTTTTCCTTCTCGCCTTTTCTCCCTAGTCTGTGTGTTTGAGTCATTACTCCTTTATGCTAATCATTGGAGCTGAGTTCTTTCGGGCTCTCTTTAATTACTGTCTAGCTTATATATAACACCCTCATGCTGTAATCATAGAGATAGTAAAGATTATGCAAATGCTGATTAGGGTGTAATGTGGCTTGCAGAACATTCATCATAACTGGTGAGAGGGGAGAAGAAGGGAAGCTTGATTCTTAGGGGCTAGGCTGAAGCTGTCCTGAGAGTGTCTAGATTTTAGTTTTTTTCTACCTGAAAAGTGAGCAGGTTTGATACAGAGAATATTGAAGCTCAGCAGGGAAAATATTTGAATAGAATCATGCTTCCCTGAAGATACATTTAAACTAGATACCTGCTCTTAGGTCTCACCTACGCAATATGAGAGGGTTGCTAAGACAGTTGTTTGCATCACAAGACAGTGGCTCTCATCCTGATACCCCTTGGAGCACTTTGTGTCACCTTCTTCTATGCACAAGGCAGAGACCTCCCTAAACCCTGTTACAAGCAAAAGTGAAATTATCCTAAATATCAGTCAGTGAACATGCTGATCTTTCCTCTCCCAACTCTGAAGGCTCAGGTGGATAAATAGAATCCAGCTAAGAGATATCTTCAGACAAACAGCTGGGTGATTATTTTTTCTCTAGATTTACCACATTTAATGTGTATTATCATGAGGTAGAATGAATGGTGCCTGGGAAACTGTAAATCTGAATTACCATTTACTATATAAGGTGATAAAATTGACAAGAATAATGGAAAAAACTGTTGAGTAGCCAGAGGCAGACCAACAAGGAATACAAGCTTTATGGTAAAAGTCAGAGAGACACAAAGACATTGTACCTTCATATAGGCAGGCATATGTTTTGGATCCAACACTTGTGGGTCCACTGGAGGGATGGAGATACATTAGGCTGGCAGGGAACTGTTAATGTCATGAAGGAAAGCTCAAAACTGTAAAAACTACATCATGCATGCAACATCCTTCGGTAGGATGATTGTATCTCTTTCATACACGTCGGGCAGGATCCATGTGATTTAACAAAGGGTTAGCTTTATCAGCTATAGCTCCCAAGGGAACAGCGTTGACAAGAGAACTGTTGTTTTCCTTTAGGGTTCTAGAACAACTATTCTATAGATGATGATTGCTACTGACTGGATTCTCTCCAGGAATCTGCTGGCATTATCGCATAGCAAACACAAAGGTTCCATCCCGTGGTAAGCTCTCTGGTATGGAAGCCTGGTAGGTCTGCCTGGATCAGCTCATGTGAGATCACAACAGAATGTTTCAAGGTTTGGAAATGCATCGTTTTCAGACAGTTTACTTAGAAGAACACCCAGAGGCTCACACACCTTCAAGAATACTCTGAAATCTCCCTTTAGAACTTGCTAGAGCAGTGTCAATAAAAGGGAGGAAAAAAAGCTTCTCAGCTGGCACAACTGGAAACAAATCTGTTATGATGCTCTGATGGCACTGGAGGTAAGGCACACAGCTGAGCTGGAAGCCAGGAAAGTGATGAGACTCAATGACCACCTCCCAGTCCCCTCAAATCGTTCCTAAGCCTGATTCTCACAGGTTGGTTTGTGTTCCCATGACTACATGCAGAAAAGGTGAAAGCAAAAATAGTTACGTCACCCTGAAGAAACAGCTATTATTGATTACTGTGAAGAGCCAATAACAATTTTTACAATAATGAACAATTCTTAGCACTGAAAGTATACTCATCTGGTCTTTCTGCCAACATTAAGTGAGGCTTTTTCCTCTTGTATGATAAAATTCTGAGATTCTTGATGGAGAAAATATACTAAGGATATTTTCAGAGACAGATGTATCATCCAGAAAACGAGGGCATCTGGATAAATCAATACAGCTCTTCTATTCATATCAGCCTTTTACTTTGACAGGTATTCAACAGAACCCTTGCAGTTGTTACTTACAAACCAGTGTACTAACTGACATTTTATGTCTGGGGAAAACTTTTGGACCAAATCCTTGCTCCCAATAAAGCTGCTTTGTGCTGCTCAAAAGGCATAAAGAGTCTTTGAGATGCTTTTACCAGTTATATTCAGATTCAGCTGTCGCAGGGAAATCTCCATATGGTGGAGAGCTGGTCTTGCTGAGTCTGCACTCTTCCCACCACAGCTCTGATTTTGGAGCCATACTGAGAGACAGACGTACAGCTGAAGCATTGCTGCGCTCTAGTAATTCCCTGCTGTGGAACTGTATCTTGTTTCTTTTTTCAGGTACAGCTTAGAGTTCACGTGAACCACTGTATGGGCCTCTTTGGAAATCCACTGACATGCACTCCAAAATTTCATTTGACTCCAAAGTTAATTTGGCATGGGCACTATGACAGTCTCGACGGTAGGGGAGCCTGGGGACCTCAATATATTTTTAATAGTCTCAACAAAAGAGTAAGCAGGCCCTAGGATTACTGAGGCACAGTTGTGACATGCCATACTAGTATTTCCTGACAATTGTGAAGCAGGATCTATAAGCTGACTTGGGAATTACAATTAGCTTGAAGGAAAGGAAAAATGTCACATAGCATACTCATAAAAACACGTATAACTAACTTCTGGAAGACTTGGGGAATGTTTCACCTCAAATGCTTGTCATTTAGAAAGCCATCACGTTCTAGGAATTTCAAGTAGAAAATCACCACTTGGGCAGGGGAAATCTTTTTTCTTCTTAAGCAAGCGGGCTATCACATTAGACATTATTGCTTAGTAGCAGCCAAAATAAACCCCGAGGAATCTTTATCTCATGTATAGGATGCAATAAATGAATGAGTATTCCCACAACACAGGCCCTCTTGGGCTGTGCTTCAGCAATAAAAAGGAACATAAATTTAATTATTTTATTATTCTGTTAATAAGCACCTCCAATCCAAAGCACAGGACAAGCAAGCTGCAAGTCAAGAAGCTGCCTCAGTGCCAGAAATGTAGAAACTGGGTCCCACTAAGTCTTGCTCAAATACACAACAGGTATAGATCAGGAACGAAACATAACCACCTTCAGCAGAAACAGTGGAGAGGGCATGCACAAGGCACACGAATCACAACACTTAGAGTTAGCATTATGTACAGAAGCAGTGCCAAACTGCACCTGAAACAGCAGGGCTAATAAGCAAGTACTGTATCATTACCAACTACAGCTGAATGACTGTTAATTGCAATACGCCAATTCACACAAGAAACAATGGTCTGCTGCCCTCTCTCTCTCTCCCCCTCTCTCTCAGGTTTACTTCCAGCATTAAAAATAACCTGTTGGTGCTGCTTTTGAGAAGATACGACTGGAAACGATCCCTCTCTACAACTACACAGCGGCTGTTTTGTTTAGGAGGTCTCACAGAGCACCTTTCCTTCAGCCCCCACTCATCAAGGGTCACAAAACGCTTTTCAGCATCGGGTAATAAACTTAAGAGCTGCAGTAAAAGACCAAACCTCTCCAGCACAGTATCACAGAGGACTATAACCATTACCTCTGCAAGAAGATATTTGCCAAATAAATCTCCCAGAAGGTTCTAAGAAAATGGCAGAGGGAAAAAAGGCAAAACAGTCCTTTGCTAGGCTCACCTGTGGGAAAAGGTTTTGTTGTGACCCAAATCCGGCACTCAGTTCAGCTGTACGCCTGTGACCACAAACCACCTGATGATTTAATGTCACCAGTGTCCTTTCTACATCCTGTCTCTGACTAACTTCCAGCGCTTCAGAGGCAGTTGAACAAACCTTCACGAGCCAAATGCAGACGGCGTAGAGGACCAGAAGCAGCACTGAAGCTTGGGAATGATTGAAGTACAATGTCAAAGGTCAGCAGCTCAGTCCCCTTTAAATCCCCCCTGGACACACTGTAGCATCATGCCCTGATTTAAAATCCTTTAGGTGCTTGTGCCTAGAGTACTGCTTGTTTGCTCCTGGAACGGTTAAAAAGCTTCCCAGTCTAATTGTCCTCATGACCAATCCATGATCATACATCCTCGTGCTAGCAGAATTCTTTAATTTAAGCAGTTCTCCTTCCTTGATATTTACCGTTTTAATGTATTTACAGTGAATCATCATGGTGCTTTGGATTCATTTGGCTAGTTAAGGAAGCCAAGCTTGCTTGCTTGCAGCTCCCATTCAAGAATACAGATACCTTGCTCCTCCCCCACCCCCAGTATTCCTCTTCTGCACCTGTGGTGACCTGAGTCAATATCTTCTGATTCTAAGCCACCAGAACTGAACATAATTTTCCAAACTAGGGTCCTTAGCTGTGCCGTGTAAAGCCGTATTAAAACTTCCCTCTCTCTACTAAAAATACCCTGCTCCGTGCATCATAGACTCACATAAGCCATTTCCACAGCTATTCCCGCTGGCAGCTCAGTCATTTTCTCATGGAGGAATTCACCCACATAGTAAGGTCAGACAAGTAGGCCCCAGGCTACCAGCATCACCACCTTTATCCTTTCACTATAGTGTTTAAGGCACAGGGTACTACTTCTAACCTTAAACAAATCCTCGCTTTGGCAATTGTTATTTCCTTTGCCAGCTTCTTTCAGTATCTCTGAGTAAAAGCCATCTTTGGGTTCCTCCATCCTGTCAGCCTCAGGAATTTCCTCCAAGTTTGCTGTTCCGTGATCCCAAGTCTTAGACAAAGAACCCTCTTGCATTTAACGTAAACTGGATTAGTCCATGATCAGTCAGTTCAAGACTAGTTTCAATACTACGGCCTTCCACAAGGTCGTTGCAGCTTATAAACGCTAGGCCTAAAATAGCATCCTCTCTCATGGACTGTTTGCTTGAGAAACCAAGTTTCTATGACACTAGAGAACATCTAAGCCCTACCATTTCCCAGTGTATCTTCCAGTCTGTATCTGAGAAACTACAGGTTCCCATAATCACATGATATTCACTCTTCCCCATAGTTTTTGAAGAGAACTGTCCCCAACCAAGTTTGTCATGGATTACCACACTTCTCTCAGTGGACTGTTTTTTTTTAATTCTTTGCTCTCATGTAACTTTCCAATGTAATGCCCTATTGCTTTACTGCTTCAAACCTTTCTACTAAAATGTAGAGTTACTCCATGGTCTTTACCATTATTTCTGTTGTGCTAATTAGCTACCCCTCCAACGACCATATTCTAAACACCACTGCTAAGCAGAGGTGTGCAGCAGCAGCAGCATTGAGACACAGCGTTTCAGGCCCCAGTGAAAACATGGATTATAACACGAAACTCCAAACCAGTTAAAGGCAAGACATTGGTGACGTATCTCACTGGAATAATTGTATTAGAAATCTTTAAAATCTTGTAGTCATGATATGGATAGACAAAAACACCAAAGCACTTCAAAGGGTAGATACTGCATTTAGATCAACACTTTATCCCTCTGGCTACAGACATTTTTTTAATGTGGAAAAGCTTCTGACATCTTTTAGATGGTAGAAGAATTTATCTTCTCTTTTTGGGGAAGAATACAATAGTACAGCTGCTAGAGCTACAGGCACTGGAATCCTATTATGTTTTCTCCTTTTTTTTTTTTTTAGAGCAAAACAAGAGGACACATATACAACAGCAAAAAGAGTGGCAAAGCAGGAAATTGCAGGTTTGTCTCTGACAGAAACTTATTTGCAGCCCTGCTGCTGGAGAAATCCAGGCTCGGTGCACAGTCCTACCGAAGCTAAGGTCCAGAGCTAAGCAATCTTGAAGTGATGGGAACATTTAAGACATCGGTCTTAGATTGTCTTTCTGATCGCAGGTTCACGGCATCATTTCAAAAGGCACAGTCGTCTTGACAGCTAAGCCAGCTCTTACTGGGGACAGCAGCAAAAGGCGGGAGAGATGGCGGGGGG
>Ga0065711_1039793_pt1 | contig 17494 bp, 13 predicted proteins | sample Hoacrofraction12_FD_59098 | JGI IMG/M metagenome (GOLD analysis project Ga0065711, IMG submission 59098) | Hoatzin crop microbial communities from Cojedes, Venezuela - Epithelial fraction 12 v2 (version 2) | ecosystem: Host-associated > Birds > Digestive system > Esophagus > Crop | place... | reverse complement strand
CGGCCCCGGGCCTCGGGACGGGGCGGGGTGTGAAGGAGCCCCTCCGCCCTCCTTTATTCCCTGTTTGCAGAGGAAGCGTGAGATCTGGCGGGGTTAGAGACCGCGCGGTCTGCTGGAGAGGAGAATGTGCCGCCGGGAGCCGCGGTGCTGAGCCCGGATGCCGAGGGCTGGGAACTGCCGGGGGCTTGCTCTGTCCTGCTGCCAGGTCGACGCCTTCTTATAACCGCGTCTTTCCCAAGCAGTTCCGCCCGCGGGAGTCTCCAAAGCCTGCTCGTCGTGCGTGAGGACCGCTGATGCCGAGGAAGCGTGCGCGCAGTGCGAGCAGCTCGTCTGCCGGAACTGCAGCAGGCTCTGCGGCTGCTGCAGCACCGTTACCTGTGCTCTGTGCTCCACTGTCGAGTAAGTGCCTTGGGAGTTCTTATTTTAATTACATATGCCCTGAAAACTGGCCGTAGCGTATGAACATCCGACAGATGTCTAGCTTATCCGCATAAAGGACTTGAACTCTTCTCATGTTGCTTTGGCAGCAGTAAAACTACCTGAAACGTGGAAAATAAAATGCCTGTGTGAAGCAGTCTAACCAGTCTTGGTGCAAGTCTAGTTTAGCTTCATGTTTAAATGTTCTAGGAGGCAAAAATTCCTTGTGCTTTCCCAGTATGCTGGCCAGTGATGAATGAATGCACTCCCAAGGAGCAGTCTCATGTTTTTGCCACCGTTGTTAACAGTTCTGTGATATAAAGGAATGTCGAGTATGCTGTGTGGGAGTCCCGTGGTTACAGTTGATAGATGGAATAGGATGGCATTCTTTGTTACGTTCCAGAAAGAGTAGACACACTGACTTTGTTTCTTCTGGTTTTCTTTTTCTTTTCTTCTCTAGTTATGGTGATGTTGGAGAGCAAGTTCTCTGCAATGGTTGTTCAATATTTCAAGTCTGAAACTTGATGAAATAGCCTTTATGGTTAAGACGTCCGTAAATTTCATGAAGTCTCCTTACGGCTGGTCAATTAATTCTTTTAGCATATGAATTATGGAATATCTATGTTTTGTATCTTTATATTGTACTTTTTAATACTGTAGCTAAATAAACTTTTATATTTTGAGGCTTTCTAGATTATTCTGAGTCAACTTTCTCCTTTTCCCTAGTTGTGATATGTCTATCTGGAAGGGGCCACTTTGTGCTCTTACCTGGTGTCCCTTATGCGATACAGAATTTGGAATATTCATCCAGTGACTTGCCACTTGTTGCTTATGTTAGGACACACTTTTGTGGGATCAGAATAGAAATCAGTTGCTCCTTGTGTACTTTCAGGGGAGTGTAAATCTGTTGTGGACAGACAACATTTACTTTCTGAGCTAACTGGGAAAATCAGCCAGGCCTGAAGGCTTTTCCAAATAGGGAACTTGCTAATTTCTCGTTAATTTTTTTTTTTTAAACTGTCAGAAACATCACAGAATCACAGAATGTTTGGGGTTGGAAGGGACCTCTGTGGGTCATCTAGTCCAACCCTCCTGCCAAAGCAGGGTCATGCTTATTGACAGCTTGAGTAGTTTTAGTTGTTCTTTCCATGGTAACTTTGATAGAAAGAACAGTGGTATACCAGGCTTGCAGCAAAAAAGCTTTTGTCAATAGTTAAGTGTCAAAAACTGATTTTCCTGTACCTTCCTTGCAAGGTCTTTCTTGGAAAGCAGCTTGTTTGTGTAGGTTGATGATCTACACTGTAAACGTCATATTGTCTTGAATACCGACTCAAAAATAGCTCATGAAGTGGTCTGAAAAATGGTCAGCACTCAAGCGTACATCTCCATAAACCAGCTCATTCCTCATTTTCCTTTCATATCCCTGCAGAGACCAGTTTGCTTAGTATTGTTTGCGCTGTAGGAGTGAAACTGTCGTTAAGTACTGCTGGAAAGCCCCTCAAAGTATTTTTCTTTTACTATTTTTTGCTAAGTTTTTAAAAATAAAAACACCAGACTTCTCATCTTGCAAACTAACCACACATAAGACAAAACTACAGTGGTCTTTACCTCAGGGAAATGATGACTAAAGTGGCTGATTTCAGACTGTAGGAAAAAAGGAACAGATTTGAGAGAAAACAGAAGTTTTCATGGCACTCAGCTGATGTTCTGCTTCCCAAATTCTTTGCCCTTAATTCCCAAAAGGAAGTCTGCCACTGGTGCTTCCCACTCTTCTCAACTGTGGTTAGTATGTTTCACGTGGAGTAACTTTTTTTTACCTCTTCCCCACTACTCCGGCCATTTCTATTTGAAGAAACTGAAAGGCCCTTGCAATGCAAGCTGAGAGACTTGCTGCTCTCTTGTGGGGACATCTTTATTTGACATGCTGTTGAAAGCATGCTGGGTATTTTTACAGTTCAGAACACTGCAAATAACCAAACAGAAGAGTACATGCTCTAGCGAAGGGCGCGGTGATGGCTATGGCTGAACAGCAGGACTTCTTCTTAGCTGTGCATTGCGTGGCTGTGGATACGTCAGGCATGGTGAGGTGCCGGACGACGTTCTCGCTGGCCCCGGAGCAGCACCTTGTATAACTCTGCAGAGACACTCTGAAAGCGTTTGTGCACTTTAGGGTGTCCGGGGGGTATCACTTCACTACTAGGTCAACTGTCTGTGTGCTAGCCTGGGCTGACCAATGGCTCTGGTCTGTTTCCCTGCTCTGCGTGCTTTGTAGCTGGTTAAAATGGGAGAGTTCACTAGTTCTTACTCCAGTCTTCATTCTGAGCAACTGTAAAATGTATCTTGTCCCTACCTGCAAATCAAACAAACGAAGTCGCAGTCAGTCAGGTGAGCTGGCAGTGAAAGTACTAGTCAGGGTGTGCAGCCATTCCGCAGCATTGCCTGTCTACTCAGAGCTGCAGTGGATTAAGCCAGGGCGATGGCAGATGGCCGGTGCAGTTCCCAGCTGTCAGGTGTCATAGGGCAGGTAAAAATGTGGCTCCTGTGGTAACCGTCCTAAAACACAAAGCTGAGTTTTATGAATGGGAAGAATCTGTGGGTTACTGCATTTAAATGTTAGTTCGAGGGAAGAATTTTAAAACTTGGCTTTTGTTTCATTTGAAGCTCTAAGCAGTGAACAACAATGTTTTTCAGTCAGGCATATTTTCCAAACTGAAACCTTCAAGTGTGTGCCTGCTTTTTCTCATCCTCTCCCGAGGGTGAGAGACTGAAAATACTGCTTTACTTCTAGGCTCCCAGAGAGATGAGACATGCTGTTTACAAATGATTTATGTTTCAAAGTAGTTGATAGATATGGTTTTTTGGCTCATTTAGTCACTGCTGCATTTCACAGAAAGCTGTGCTCTGTAAACAACGAGATGGATTTCATGGCTGAAAGTTCTTACTTGTTATCCCCTAGCCTGCCCCCTGAAAGATGGTTGTTCATTAGGACAGGTACCTGATGCGGAGTGAAGAGCTGGGAGAAGAAAAAAGCAGGAGGGCTGGAAGAGAACGGCTAGAGGCCAGCAGAAGCAGGGCAGGAGGAGCTCAGAACAGCGTGGTCAACTCTTGCATTGGGGTGGTGTGTCATACGTGTAAGAAATGTTTTTTTAGTGGTTACCGGCTCATTTGTTTCTCTGGCTTCAGAAGATGTGAAAAACTGCTTCTCGTGCCCTTTATCTCCCAGAAGACTCAAATCCCATTACTGAGGAAAGTTCCTGCTCTAGTCCTGCAGTTCTCAGGTGAACAGTGGGAGGTAGGACCAGGAACTGTTTTTAAATCTTTATATTGCCAACAGAAAAAACCTGTGCGGAGGGAAGAATCTTTGAGTGAGAGGTCCAAGGATTCTTCTCTTTGTGTAATTAACTCCTACTCACAAGGCCTTGTCTGTTGCCACTGGTCATCGAGCAGTACGTTGGATGTTCCTAGGACTGCACAGGAGAGCCAGAGAGATTTTCTGGTTTATTAATTGAGCAGGAAATTGGTTTTTATAGTGTGCTTTGTTGTTGTTATCATATGTTCTTTCCCTCCTTTCAGTGCAAAGTGTCAAAAACCAAAGTTTGCCTGGTGTTCAGAGGGAAGGAGATCCTCTGAGGAGCCAGCATATTGATGAGTGAAAATATCCTACAGTAGTGATTTTACGGATGGATGAGAAACTTCTTCTGAGGCCTGTACATCATTACTGGTGAGCTATGTCTCAAAGAGCACAGTTTTATGTCTAAAAGGAAGTCAACTGATCTGATCAGGATGAAACAATTTCCTTTAAGCCTAATAAGTGAGTAAATACTAGAAATGTATGATCTCAGAGATGTCAGATACTCCTGTAGGGACAACCCAAGGTGGTAAATGACTTCAGCAGTCTCCAGTCTCTAAATCTGCATTAGAACAAGACCACACAATATTATGAAGAACGTCAGTTAACAGATCAAATACACTTGAGTTCTCTCCTTCCGTAGAATTTATCCATTAGATGCGTCCGTCGTAGTGTTGTGTTCTTGGTGATCAGATTTGGTGGTTACACAAACAACCTTAGTCCTGTGTGCGCACGGAGTAATTCCTGCACGTTCTGTAAATTGGGTCAGAAGCCTGTTTGCTTTCCAAGAGCAAAGTGAGTCATTCAACAGGTGATCCAGACACCCTGAAAAAAATCCCACAACCTTAGCTTAGGACACAAATCTACCCAGTGCCTTTGTGTGACTGGTACCTCTTTTGTTTAATGCAGCCAGCATCTAAGCCTCTTCCCCTCCTTTCGTTTTAGCGTCCCATCCGTTTGGACCTTGACTTCTAGCCTATTCATAGCTTTTTTTTCTCCCCCCTCCCCCTTTTTTCTAGGCAGGTAATAACTAGATGCAGCTGTATTTTATCTTGGGACAGAGCACAAACCCCAAGTCACTTAGGTGTAAGCGAAAGATGATGTCCTTTATTTTTTCTGAATATGGCTAAGACATTTATGCTTTGCTTCTGTGCTGTATTTGCTACCATCAGCTGCAAGGTAAGCGGCAGCAATCTACGAATGGTTTAGATCTTCTGGATCTTTTCTGAAGAGGTGCAACCAAGAAGTAGAAATGGAAACAGTATCTTTGTCCCAAGGTTTGTTAGGCCTGATTCTTTTAAAAACACACAGCTGGTCTCCGGGTGAATTGGTTAGACAGCAGTGAGTGCCAGCACCACGCAAATCAGACGTGCTGCTCTCTTTCACCACGCAGAACCCTACCAGTAGTTGCATGATGGCTTTGTGTTTTGGCGAGATCAGACTGGATTAAAAAATTGCATCCTAGCAAAACTGAACTGATACTAAACTCCCACCTATGCTGCATGTGTACAAACTTACATATACTGCTCCCTTGTAATATCTGGTTAGTTGTAATATTGTTGCATCATGGCAGATGATGCAGCTCTTAGCTATTTGTGCCGCCTTTACCTTCCATCTAGATTCCAACAGTGCTGACTGCCTAGGCACGACATCCCCAGAAACTCCAGATAGTAGAGAGCGTGGCAGTATATCTCCGCCGTTTATTCTATATATACCAGGCTTGTCCTCTGTTCTGTGCGGTGGTTTGCGATTGATTATCAGGCTAAGTTTAGATCCCAAGCGATTGTAGAAATCTGTGGGGTTGTCCAAGCAGAGGGAGGAAAACCTCCAACCGTCTGACAGGAGCACTCCACCGATGGGCAGCACAAAGACTCTGCAGCCAGGCTTGGTCGCGCGATGTGGGGTGCTGCAGCTTTGCAGACATGAATGGAGAGGGTGGGTGGGAGGCTCTTCCATGAGAGCTTCTTTCTTCCAGCGGGCTTTTGCATGGGGACAGATAAGGTGAAGAAAGACCACAAGTACCCTGATGTTGAGTTTCCTTGTGCTGGGTCTTCCACTCCCTTTAGGGTTTTCCATTACTGAATCTTACAGGGGAAGGTAGCAAAGGTTTGAACACTGTGTTTTGTTTGTATTGAAGCAAATTGGTGAACCCATTAAAGGTAGCCAGGAGGCTTCAGAAAATGTTAATGCTTCTTTAAAAAATAAATAGGAGCTATGTAATTCAAAGACCAACACTGCTTATGGATAGAAAATGGGAAGAAAATTATTCTAAATCTCACTTTCTATTTGTCCTGGTTTCAATTGGGATAGTTAATTTTCTTCCCAGCAGCTGCTGTGTTTCGGATTTGGTACAAGCAGGATGTTGGTAACACTGATGTTTGCCGTTGTTGCCAAGAAATCAAGGACCTTTCCCAGTTCCTCAGATGCAGCTAACGAGCAGGTGTGCAGGAGCTGGGAGGGAGCACGGCCAGGCAGCGAGCCCAGCGTGGCCAAAGGAAATCCTCCGTACCATGGACGGGATGCTTGGTCTGTGAATGGGGGCTGGCCGGGGGCAGGAAGCTCTTGGCTCTTCTTGTTTCTGGGAGTTCGAATCCTCTCTTGTCTGGGAGTTCCAGCTTTTTCAGGAATTTAGTGAAATTCGTGATTTTGAGGTTCTGTCATCGCTGTTCAGGGACTGACTGCGAATCGGTCAGCAGGTGGTGAGAAAAATCGTGTTGTATATAGTTTGTTTTGCATATTCATTATTATCAGTATTACTATCAGTATTATTATTTCCTTTGTTGACTTATTAAACTGTCTTTCTCTCAGCCCACGAGTTTCCCCTTTTGCCCATTTCTCCTCCCCATAGTGCTGGGGGGGAAGGGGAGGGGTGAGCGAGCGGCTGGCTGGTGCTGAGCTGCCGGTTGCTGGGTTAAACCACGACACTATTTTACATTAATAAAATTGCAAAAGAGTCAAAGTGATCAGACACTGTATATTTTATAATATTTTAATGACTATCACAGTTCTATGCACAAGTTTTCCATCTTTTTCTTTTGTATAAATATATATTTCTGAAGATATTGAAATATCATACTTTTTGTAGTTTATTTCATTTTGAACTGCTACCGTTGTAATACGAGTTTTAATGATATTTGCTAGTGCTGTGTATTCTGGGCTTTTGTTACTTTGTGTTTTCCTGGAGGAAAAGCTTCAGCCTCAGCAGGAATCAAATGATTACAGCTTATACTTCTATTGCAAGTTTTTAGTTCTCGGGGTTGTGATTTCCATTGAAGCCTGGTGATGGATGTTACGTTACTTACCTCTTGCAGATGTTATTGCTTAAACATTTTGTGGTTGTAGGATTTACTTTAAACTTCAGGATTTGTTTAATTGTATTTTCTTACATTATTTTATTCAAACGTAATATTTGAAATCACAGTCCCCTTCTCACTTGTTCCACTGTCACTTGTTCTGTAAGGTGTGGATGTTTTTCTGTTTCTTCTCTCCCTGACAAATACAGCTGTGGGCAGTGAGGCCAGATGTTCCCTCGATAGCCTGCACAGCAATGTCAGAATCCACATCACTTCACCGGGTACTCTCGAGCTGTCCTACAGACCTGTGCTCCTGCACTGCAGATCTGAACACCGCCCGCGGCTCCTCCTGCAGAAGTCTGCTTTAATCTGGCGAGAGGCTTGGGAGAAGACACAACCCTTGGTCCCACCCTCTCAGCAGCGCTTTCACGTCTCGGCCACGAGGTGGCATCGCGACGTCAGGTTTGCGTCGATTCTGACCCATGGTCTGGGGTGTTTGTTTTTTCCTCAGGTCCTCACAGTTTAATTGATACTGTTATAACCGGACTCGTAGTTTTAGGGGGGAGGCATTTTGTCTTACAATATCCCCCGCCTAAATCCGTAGGCCCAAAACAAATGCTTCCAAACCGGAATTATCTATCCAGAATACTCTGCCTGAAATTCAAAATGGACCATTTTGCTGTCTACAAAGATAAAAGCAAAACGTAAATCATGCATAAATATAAATTGACCAAACTGATTTTTCTTTGAATTTTAAGGTATTGGCATCATAAACGAAGGTATTTATATGCTAGACAGCATGTTAAGTTATATCTATCTTTTCTTAAAGAAAACCAAAATGCAAGACAAGAACCCCAAGGACAAAACCCCCACCAAACACCTTGCATCACACTCCACATTTTGCTGCATTACATGAACATACCGCACACAAGTTCCTTCTCGTGAAGGTGTGAAAGAGCACAGCAGAGCAGGGCTGTACGGCGGGCTGCTGAAGTGGCCGGGAGGGTGCTGGCGTCACGGGAAGGCTGCTGTCCGTCACCTCTGAATGGCAGCAGCAACCAGGGGATGGTCCTGAGGACTGAGAATAGGTGAGGGTTATGCCATTCTTTGAAGAGAACAGTTTGAGGAATCATGGGCTGCTCAGTCTGACCTCAGTCCACGGGAAGATGACGGTGCAAATCCTCACGAAAGCCGTGTCCAGGACTGCATCCAGGCACATGAGGGGCAGGAACTTAATTGGGAACACTCAGCATGGATTTACCAAGAGCAAATTATGTCTGACCAAGCTGACTGCCTTTTCCGATGGGATGAGCAGCACCAGATGAGAGAAATGGACGCCATTCACCTTGACACTAGCACGGCTCTCAGCGCAGTCCCCCAGCGTGCTGTTGTAGAAGCTGTGTGGGAGAGGTGTGGTTTGGACAGGTGAACCATACGGTGGGTAGAAGATCTGCTGGGCTGTCAGTCACAACGGGCTGCGACAGGCAGGGCAAACCCAGCCAGCAGCTGATTACCAGTAGCATTCCTCAGGGGTTGTTACTGGAACTGATGGTGCTGGGTGTCTTTGCTAAGCAGCGGGGCGGTGGGACAGAGCGGAGCCTTCGCCAGTCCCTGGGTGATGCCGGGTGGAGGGCGGTGGTCAGTGCCTGGCGGGTGGCACCACCGGAGCCTTCACAAACTGGAGAAATGGGCTGGCAGGGCCTCCCGCGCTCGGCACAGTCCTGCCAGGGGACGGGCTCTCGCCATCCGCAGCCCCGGCCGGGTGCTGACTGACCAGAAGACAGCTCTGCAGCACGGGACCCGGGGGTCTGGAGCTGGCCCGGAGTCGCAGTGCGTCCTCGCTGGGGTACAGGCAAACCATGCCACGCTGCAAGAGCGGAGGCCGCACGGTTCCCCTCGCGTGTGGGATCCAGACGTGTTGCTGCTGCACGCCAAGGCTTTGGTCATCCTGAAGACCCCACGGCGCAGAGAGACACCGCCCACAGGCAGCAAGCCTGGCGACTGCCACTTCCCAGCTAGTCTGTGGCCTTCAGAGTCCACCAAACACGCAAGTGTTTTATGATTTTTCTTGGGATTGCAAGGCTGGCTGTTCATGTTAGGTGCTTTTGAACACACTGAGAAATTTATAGTACCGTTGAAACTCTTCGGCACTCTTAAGCCTGCTGCTCTTCCTCTGCTCTCCTAAGCACTGATTACTGCTAGCTGTGAGAGATGAGGAACTGGTAAAAGGATCTGTGGTCTGAGTACGTCCACTCTTACATCCTGTTTACTCCGCTAGAACTACCGACATGATGAAAGGTACTCATATCCTGAAGTGTTTTGGTGGGCTGTGCTGAAGAGTGCAGCACTGCGGATCGTAGATTCCTGAGCCTAAAGAAATAACTACATTTTCAATTAAGTGCATACAAAAATTAATGCACTTTTATGTATCTTGGTCCCAGCAAGTTTCATTTTAGCAGCTTGATTCTCCCCCACGCTTTCTTGCACTGAGTAATACCATGCTAAATGAGTAATCTGATTGTTCTGATTTCTTTTTCCATCATAGCAAGGTTATTTACTGCCCCAAACTAGATTTTAAAATATTTTTTAAATTCTTAATTTTACATTTTATTTCTAAGCTTAGAAACCTGAGACTGTAGTCAGCTTGGACAAACTGTGTAAGGAATTAAACTATAGTCAAATGTAAGGCTGAAAATACATAGTCAATGTGCAAATCTTCATGGTCTCCTCACAAAAATGTTAAAAACAGAAAGCCAGCTCCAATACTTCCTTCACGCCTTGTTTCGTACGCTGCTGAGTGGTTTAACTCCACGTTGTTCTGGAAGTCTGTGCTTCTCCAAAAGAGAGAACTTGGTGTTGTCGGCTGTATTTCTACTTCCAGAGCTGGTTTAAGGTACCTGTGTGTTTAGACAGGCCAGTTTTCCACATGAATGCGAGAGCTTTCTTACTGTGAGTTACTGTAAACCAAGTCAGAGGGACTTTCCCCTTCTCCGGTACAAATGTTCCACTCTCTTTACTCCGTGCACCCTCACATATCCACGTATTTGTGTTTAGGATCATTGCTATGACCGTTTTTCTTGCATCTTGTACTGACTTTGTCCCTTCTGTGCTGATGCTGCTGATGGGGATGCAGCAAGCGCCAGTGCGCTTCTGCTCCCCCTAACGCTAACAAGCGTTCTGTTCGTGGAAGCGTAGCACTGGCCTGGCTCTGCTGAAGACCTCATCGAAGCTCATGATGCTGGCCCTTCCCTGCTGCTGGTGCTTCTAATCTACTGCAGAATGATGTGATTCGGAGTTCTTTCATCTCCTTTAGCACTAGGTATTGTCTCTGGTTGCGTTTTACGGTGCAAATATGTCTTAATGCGCAGGAGTTGTAGCTTTGAGCTGTACCTGAAATGTCTCTAATATTATTTCACCGGTAGTGTCTTCTGCCCAAGTTAAATGCAAACTTCCGTAGTAACGAGTGCTTCAGAAACACTGTTAGAAATGAGACTACCCTTTCATGGTCAGTGGCGTCCATCACTTGGACATGAAAACTAGTTCAAACCTCAACACTTGTTCTCTGTATTTTCTCAAGAATTCCAGTTCTTGCGAGGCTTTTTAACTTCATTCCTCCACTCAGGGTATTTTCTTCGTTTGCTTAGCTCATGCTGCCATCTGTTGTTCAGCAACGCCTCGGAGCCAAGATGGCTGATGGGGATCGGAGTTCTCTTCGAATCAGCACTTGGCACCATGAGCTTTTTCACAACCCCGCATGCGGTTCCAGCAGCTGCACGCATGAATCACTGCGGCGCAGCACCCTGCCAGAAGGGCCTTGGCCAGCACGGTTGGATGCCACACAGGCAGCAGTGCTAGGAACTGAGCTTCTCAGAAGGTGCGATATAAATTTGAGATCGTTATTTTGATACTCATTTTGATGTAACATGCTCCAAAGTGTCATTACTGTTCAGAAAGCTTTGGGAATACCTAGACTGTACATAAGAATTTACAATTAATTACCAAAAAAAATCAGTAGGTTGGGGGGGGTGTGTGCATGTGTGTGTTTGTTACAGCAAACTCTTCTGACACATTCCCTATGATGTGTTACTGACAGACCGCTTGCCCCGGCACCAGAGCTGCTCTTCACATGCTTTTGAGTCAGTCTGTATTTAAACCTGTCTCCAGCAGTATTTGATGTCGGTTGTTTTAGTCTGGTTTGCTTGGCCATGGGTACTCGCTCGATTATGCCGTGTGTTCACTGAGAGATTTGCTATCACGTACTGTTCTTCTGCAAACACTACACAGCCCCATCTCACTCCGAGTTCAGCGAGCTGCGAGAGCATTTCCTCACGGTTTGCAAGAGGATGGTGTGCATTCCACGCCAGCTGTGTAGCAGTGAGCCGACTGCACGAACGCCAAGCCCAAAGGTGTAAATCAGCCTCGTGTTATTGGGCAAACTGGGAAGCTATACAGCTGAGGAGCTCCTCCTGCACAGAATTTGCGTTAGGTTCTAGCGCTGTCATTATTTGTTTAATGATTACCATTGCTTTGGCTATTTAACACAAGACTATTCACAAAAAAAAATTATGGAGTCCATATGTTTGTATTTCCCTTAGATGCCTAAAAAGGGGGGGCAGGGGGCAAGATGGAGGTTATATTGTCTTGACTTTATTTTGAAGCTGCATCTGCAGACTAGCTGGAGCCAAGCAGGGTAACTAGAGGCTGGGACAGTATCATCCCAGAATAGGGTGTTGAAACTTCTTGGGCAACTTCCACCGAGCTGCCTGGCAGGCCTCCCCTGGTTCCCCTCAGACCATCGCATCCGTGAGTACCTAGGGGTTAACGCAGAGTGTGTGCCAGAGTGGGAAAGGCTCCGTGGTTCTGCAGAAGTGTGGTGGGAAAGGACATGATTAAATCTTGTGTTCCAAAAGCCTTTCACACCACTAGCAAAGTGGATTAAATGGGCCAAGGGATGCACAGGCTGCAGCCTGCGGCAGCGAACTTGAGGATGATGAAGGTTGCTGTTGGTTTCCCACACCTTCAAGGGTTCTTAAGAGTTTATTTGAAAGAGTTAAAGGGAATATGTAAGTGTTTTCCATCAGCAATTTTCAGTCAGTATCTTACTAGGGATTTAACTGTATTTTTATAGGGATAGGTTAAACCTGATAGTTCATACCACAATGAAAAGATAGGCTAGAGAAAGGGCAGAGAAATGGTCTGGTTTGCTTTCCTCAGGTTTCTTCCACTTACCAGCTGGAAGACCACACAAATTTAGGGATGCCCTGTAACAGAAACGGATGCCAGACAGTGAGGGATGACCAGACTGTTTTCTGAAAGCAGTTAACTCCCTTCTAACTCTGCTAAAGAAGCAGGAGTGCATGATGAAAGGCGCGGGGCAGTTACCTCTGCTTGTTACCCTAGTGATTTCTAGTTGTGCTTCCACAGCAGAATTAACAGCAGATTTGAAAATGTCACTAGGAATAGGAAATCACTTTAAAACTCAGTGGTTTCTTTGGTTAGGCCGGTATTCCATGCCAAAATACATCAGTCAGCATCCTACAGGAAACCTGAGGATGTGGGTTTATATAGAGAATGTAAAGTGGTCCTGCAGGTTTGGGTCAGATGATAAAATTCAGCTTGATCTTGCTACATTAAGGAACTGCAGTATCCAAAATAAGATTATATTGGCAGAGCACAGCTACTATGCCCATCCCTAAATGCAAACACTTGCTTGTCTTCAGTGTTTCATCTCTCCTAGGAAAGCCACCACTCCCAGACCAGCAGCAGACACAGCCCTGAGCCGCACTGGAGGTGAGGGCCAGGACTGTCCCCCAGCCCGTGCGCCACGCCGGGAGGAGGACAGACTGCGGGACAGACTAACGCCCAAACCTCCTCCTGCTCATTAGATCTGCACACATCTGAGACCAAGGAAGGGGGGTCTGGCAGCTTCCTTCTACCATTTAAAAGGGAGCTTAGCTGTGTAGTGGGTGTCTGAAGCCTCCACAGAAACCCAAGGAGGATCTGCCATCAGCACACTGCCCAAGAGACAATACTTCTTGAAAGTAAGAAATATTATGCCAGTTCATAACACACCCTCTAGAAGGGACTGCAGCAGAAGACCTGAAATAGGCTAAGAAGGCATAAAAAAGAATGAGAGAAGGCAGGCGAGGAGAAGAAATCCACTGTTTGTCTGCTGGGAGGAAGGAGGAAGGTGTCATAAGGAAAAAGGCAAAATAAAGAGAACTGGAATTCAGACAAAAACGACTCAAAAAAAAGGGAGAGGGGACAAAACAGAGCAGCCTGGTCTCCACAGGTACCACCCCGCACTCTGCACCCAGCCTCCACGCAGCAGGGAAGCGAAAGCCCAGCTCCGCGTGCCAGCCCTTCTGGGCTCCCCGGAGAGCAGACCTGCTCTGCGGCGGACAGCCAGATGGCATCGCCAGGGCCGGGGCTCCGGGGGGGTCCAGACGGGGAACTGGAAGGTTCTTCGTGCTGCTACCGCCTGCCTCTGCAGCAGCCCCCCAGCACGCTGTGTGCCCGCAGCGTGTCCCCCCCAGACGTGTGCACCCACGCACCTCCGTACCAGCAACATTTCAGCTGAACCCGGTAGAAAAACAGGTGTATTCGTATCTTGGGTTTTCTTCAGGTTTTAAAAGTATCTGTGTTGACTTTTCCTTTCTTGCAACACGTGCCCGTGCTTTGTCATCATCGAGACGTTGCTAATAATAAGCGGGCCGCCAGCACTGACCTGAGAAAGCCGAGAGGGCTGTTTTGCAGAGAGGAACCCCAGACACCGCCGCCTCGCTCACGCTGACCTCACCAGTCAACCTCGGTGCCTTCCCGCAGCGTCAGGATACCTCTCCTAACCGCTGACAAGTACAAAGCACACATGCCACAGGTTTCTCAGTTACCTGGAAAACTACCGGACAGCCCAGGAAGCCTCACAACTCTGTGAACTGCTTACTGGAATACAAAAAAAAAAAAATAAATTCATTTTAAATAACAAGCAGCCACCTTTGATCTCCACTTCCTTAACAGCTCAGCAAATGAGCATAGAAAGTAAAACTTCAGAAAGGTAATGTAATTTCAAGTTTTACAATAAAGGAAGATGCTAAGTTTAATCCCTTTATCTTAGTTACACATCGCATTTATGACTGCTTCACCTGTGTAAATAAGTACATTTTGTTCTGCTTCCTTGTGCTTCCCTTCCTCTGCACCTTTCGAGTCTGCAGTTGCACCAAGTGACCTTGCTCTTTCCTCCTGGTTTTTATTCGGTTTCATTTTATACTCATTACCAGACTGTCGGCAGGTATTCCTGTCTCCCTGTTTAGTTTCATTTCCCCCAGTAATATCAGAATAAGGAACAACTGCAGCAGCTGAACATACTGTATGGGAAGCTTACCAGATGCTGCAACCATCCTAAGAATACTACCGCTCCATTTTCATTACTAGAGTTCATTAAAGGGCTTATGTCTTGATCTTTCTGCACATCCATAAAGCCTTTAAAATCACTGGAGCAATTTATCAAATACCTTAGAAAAGTTCACTGGCTACTAACAAGGCCCCAGCAAACCACTCCAATGCTGTACCGTCCCCGCATGCCAGGCCTGCGCAGGGGGAAAGGTGTTGCAATCGTTCTTCGTAGTCAGACTTGCACTTGGCTGAATTAAAAAATAAAAAGCCAGTTTCAGCGCAGACCATGCCCTCAGCCGCTCGGGGCTGGGGTCAGGGGCGAGCTGCCATGTGCTGAGCTGCCGGCTTCAGCGCTGCCAGGAGACCCAGGGCAGACCGGCAAAGCCTGGGGTGCAGCCGCCCAGCGCCGGGTCCCAGCCGCCTTACGGGAGCTGGCGGCTCCACCCGCCCTGGGAACAATTTCCGAGCAACCTGTGTCAGAGAGGGGAGGAGAACATGAAAGGAGTCGGTTTTGGGCACGACTCCGTGGGAAGGAAAAGCTGCAGCCACCCCAGCCAAGCGGAGATGAAAGCACCCAGCGGTGCTGCCCAGAACGTGGCCTTTGAGGAACAGCCAGCAGAGCCGGCCGGGAGAGCAAACCTGAGTGCAAAGCAGACCGCATCCTTCACCCGAAAGAGTAAATTATGCGCAGCCTTTTGTCTCCTAGTCATGCCAGGAGGAAACCTGGAGTATCCAGCCTGCCCGCACCCCTCCCCAGCGATGCGAGGGCAGCGCTGGTGTTCCCGCTGCACAGGAACGCGCTGACAGCCTCCGGCTCAGGGACCACATGCTACAGCACAAGGTACTCCTCGTAGCCCTGGGAAAATTACTGACACAACTACAATGCAATAAAACTTATTTGAATTCAACACAGATGCATACTTTGCTTAAAACAGTAAGTGCAGTGAACTTGGGATGACCAGGGCCAACGGCATAAAAGAAAATGAGAAAAATGCGGGATTTGTACTACTGCAAGCATCTCCAAACAAGGCTGGTGCCGAGCCACAAAGACTGTACGAAAGCAGTAGACCGGTTGCGTCGGTCTGGAAGTAAAGATGCACACCAGAGACGATAGGAAAAAACCCCGTGAAGAACCTCCTTCACTAGGGCACGTGCTCTCACATCCGGGCCTAAAGCATTACACAGGCTCACAGAGTACCTGACGTTTTCTGGAGACCATCTAGGGCAGCACGCCCGCCCCCAGCACGGCAAGCAAGGCTTCCCCAAAGAAGTCCAATTTGTTCCAGTCACTCCACTTCAGTAGGCTGAAGGAAGAACAGTATTACTGGTTTTGCTTTTCTCCAAAACAATATAATGTCTAAGTATGTGGTTTATGATCATTTTGATCCAACTTTGGTGACTTCCCAGGCACGGTGCTGAAGCTCACCATCGCTGTTCTTTGTTCTGATGGAGGTTCTCTCAGTACCAGCCAGCACTTTTCTGGCCAGCGGCACCAGGACTGTAAGAACACAACTGCGCAAGGAAACAGCTATGGTAGACTTTGCAAATACCCAAAGATCACACCATTTCAGGTAGGGATTGTGCCGCCTCTGTTTTTGTGAAGAATTTTTCACTCTTGTACTCAAAATAAGGATAGTATCTTCTCTGGGGTGAAAGTTACATATTTTTTTTTATAATGTGCACAATTTGAGACCCTCAGAATTCAGAAAATACAGCAGCCGCCATCTTCTTGAAACAAAGACCTGATGAAGATGCAAAACAGAGACAGTTACGGTAATATGACAGAAGACATGAAGGCACAGCGTGGAAAGACTCATAAAAACGGAATCTAAGCATAGACCGGGGTTACATTTAACACAGGAGAAAGTCGCTGAAGTCCATCTCTCCAGACGCAGGCAGTGAGAGGCAGACAACCACGCAAAGCAGTGCTTCGGGAACGGAGAAACGGAGACCCAAGCTACAAGCACGCTGAAAAACCACAGAGGGAAGCAGTGTTTTCACATACAAAGTCCCTGAGAAAGAACCCAATGAGCTCACAAAACCAGGATGGTGACCAGCAGTTACAAAAATTAAAATTGAAAAGAAAAAAAGGGAAAGGACATGGCACATCGGGACTACTGTAACAAAACGGGTTTGTTCAAAATGATTTCAGACACGGAGCCACCAGTCATCACCTGATTAGAATGCAACATATGTTCCATTAGACAGAGCGACCAAACGTCTGTACGCTCAGCTGCACTGGGGATAATAAGCTCCCATTTGCTATAGGCACTGCGTGTTCTTTCGTTTTACTTCTAGTGGCAATTAACCTCCCTGTTATTAAGAAAACTGAGCTAAGAGTGGAAGACAAACACACTCATTTGCAACACTGAAGAAACAAGATCCTTTTAGATTCGCCCATTTCTTCAAAAGTGTTTTCACCTCGAAGCTCTCCTCGATGCTGTGCATCAACCCAACCCTCCCTCCCGAGTTCCCACTGCCCAGGCTCCTCCGGCAGAAACCCCACGCAATGCTCGCAGGTGCCTCACGCGTGCCGGCTTCTCTCCTGCAGCTCCCTCTCCCTGGAAGTGGCACTCCCACCAGAGGCTGTGACCTCTGGTTTGGGACCACCACCCTAAATCCTGCTGCTGGAGATAAAAATCTGACTTACCATCTGCTCTCTAAAAAGCAAAGGGTATTTTCTCTGACACAGATTTAAAAAACCCTTCAAGACTCAGGAGCGTGCAGCATACGCTCTGGTACCGAGCATTTCAACGCACGTAAGCAATCCAAAGTAGGAGAGAAGAAAATTCTCCCCTAGTTAAAGCAAAGATCATCCGATTCAAACAACCGAGGAAAGCTTTGACCCTCAAACCTCCAGAAGCTATCATAATTTGTTTCTCAGGTGCAAAAGCAGGAACAAATTCAAACGGCAGCCACCATGCTGGAGGCCTGCAGGAGAGCAGTGCTGCAGCTGGCCAGCACAGGAAGGTTACCTGCTGGGGGGCGGACGGCCTAGCACCAAAAATGGAGAAAGAGCCGTTTCTTTTATTGGGGGGTGGGG
>Ga0065711_1039792_pt1 | contig 17494 bp, 10 predicted proteins | sample Hoacrofraction12_FD_59098 | JGI IMG/M metagenome (GOLD analysis project Ga0065711, IMG submission 59098) | Hoatzin crop microbial communities from Cojedes, Venezuela - Epithelial fraction 12 v2 (version 2) | ecosystem: Host-associated > Birds > Digestive system > Esophagus > Crop | place... | reverse complement strand
TCTAGCGGCCCGACCGCTCGCACGGCTCCGAGCTGCCGCGGCCCCCCCGCGCCAAGGCCCGGCCGCAGGCTCGCAGCTGCGGGACGCGCCGGTACGGAGGGGCCAGCCGGGAGGGCCCAGCCGAGCAGCGGCCAGTCCGAGCCGCACCAGGGAAGGGTCTCCCCGCGCTGCACCCGCGGAGCGCGGCTGGGAAAGGGGGCAGCCTCCGAGGCTGGGGACGGCGCTGACTGAGCCATCGACTGTCTGAGAAAACGTTTGCTAGCCGCCGATGAACTGGGTCACAGAATGAGAGTGCAATCAGCATAATATCCAGGAGGGAGGATGTATTCCAAGACCTACACCTTTCCGTCAGTACTCCAGCCGTCCAGCACTGCTGGCCTGAAGCCCTTCTGGACACTTACCAAATCGGGAGGGATTCTACATAGGATAGGGTGTTTTTTTCTGGTAAAAAAGATACCTCCTCCTCTCGCTTTTCTTTCAGCTACTAGAGACTTCAATTCTGCAGCTGGATCCAGGCCAAGCTATTAGCCTCTGTGAAAAGCAGCACCAATTTCACTGAGACTCCTCATCGGAGTAAGCAGCACGGACTAATCTTGGGACTTGCATCATTGCAAGTCATGAAGCAAATGGGCTTTCTGCTCAGCCCAGCTCTGGGAGGTGGGAAATTGTATGAGAACCTCAGAATTCTCCTACTCCTGGCCCAGCAAACCACAGAGAAAACCTTGAAAACTGAGCTCCTCAAGGCTAATGAAATGGAAACAAGTAAAAAGAAGCAGTGTTGTTCTTAGGAAAAGTAACAAACAGAAACTGACATTGAATTTTGGTTTCCATCATTTTTGTTGCTGATAGTTGAGAGAGCTGTAGCAGATGATCAGAATCAGCAATACTGGGCATAGGGTCAGTTTTACGGTCAGCATCAACACTACTGTAGTCAGAACCAGTGAAATCACTGGCAGAGAAAAGGTTGCAGAAGCATTTAATTTTGAGTTGGATACATAGGCATTCTCAAACTTCTCTCAAGTAGACTTTTTTTTTTTGTTAACTAGAGGGTAAATGTAAGAATACAGCACACATTTTCCTTCTATGTTTCTCACACCTTGTCACCAATGCTCTATCTAGAAAAAGAGAAATTAAAACACTGGGGGGATCATCCTCCAGAAGCATGCATAGCTCTCATTTAGCCCTTAGTAAACAAACAGATTAGGTATGGAGGAAGGTGGGCAATCTACAGCGTCCCAGGCACTTCTGTCTCCAACCAGGCTGAAGATTATGTGTCTGCGCAGAGTAATACAGCACAGCAGTTTCCAGCTGGCCTTGTAGTTCTTCACTGCTGTCTGGATTTGGTGGGCATTTTTTCATTTTACACGTTGTTCAGAACTTGCTGCAGTGATTTCTGAAGCTATATAACTGTGTCAGATGCTCATATGAACGACAGCTATTTCTCTGGCTTTATTTTTCCGGAAGTCCTTCCGGCATTGCTTTTCATGGAAATACTAGTACAGAAATAGCTGCAGGGAAGCGGTGGAACCCTGTCTCTTTAGGCACAATAAAGATAATCTTTTAAATACCAGACTGTTATTAGTTTATTCCTGTATTGCTAAATGATATGTTGCTCTGCTGATTCTATCAGATTAGGTTAGGTACTGATTTTACGTATCTGAACTTTGAAAAAAGCAAAGACAACTTATTTGCCTTATATATTTTAACAACATTTCATTTCCCCAGCACCCCGTTCTTTGTTAATAGTCCATATAAAAGCTCATTCTCATTATTAAATCATAAAAGAAGAGGGGAAAAGACACAGAAGGGAAAGATAGCAGCATGGTCATTGCTCCGAGTCCCATCTCCTACATTTACCAGGTGTTTGACCAAGCTGAATTTGATCAGCATGTTATGTTACTGAAGGTCTACAGAGAGAAATTATTATCTCGAAGCACATTGCAAACATTGAGTGAATTCTACAGAAAGACACCCCTGTGAAGAAAGAAGGACGATTCCTTATGTAATCAATGGGGGGAGAAATGAAGCACAGAAAGGTTAAGTGACTCATCAAGGTCACACAGAAGAGGTTGGTTCTACTCACAATAAAGCTTGCTTTAATGTTAACAGGAGTGAGATTAGACCAAATTCAGAGACAGAGTTGGCATCAAACCCAGATTGTGGATTAGCAGCACTGACCTTTCCACCATGAAGGCATACTTCTTTCCAAAAGAAGAGTTACTCTTGGAAGGAAGATGACCTGCCTGCTTTTCTATACAGATACGAAAACCTCTATGCAAGGTATGCAGGTGATCTCACCCTGCATCCTCCTTATACACACAGAGAGTGTGTTAGGCGATGAAATACTTACGCGAGAGCAACATGAGCTTGTATAAAACTACATGATTTATTACTGTTGTTATTATTTGCCCAAACAGTAAAGTAATGTTTCAGAGGAAGCAAAACTATTTCTTCAACTCCAGTGAATAATGCTCTGTAAAGTAGGGAGACAGGCTAGATCATAAAACAGGAAAACAGAGAACTGATTGGCAATGGCAGTCTTTCATTCATATCTTGTCAGGAAAACTAAATTTGCATTTTAATACCATATTTTTGTCAAAGAAAAAGGTGAGTTCTCTTTAAATATATGAAGCGAACCACAACAGTTCCTTTAGACTGAATGAAACACTGCAAATGACCTTTATGTTTTTTCAGTCTCATTTGCCAAGATGTTTCTGTTCTGAACCAGATTCTCACCTCTTCCTTTGATTTTACAGTTTGGCTGGTGAACTGAAGAAATCTATTCATCACTTAGTTTTATCACGATTTTACAGATGAGGAACTGAAGCCCAGAGAAATCACGTGAATTCTTCAAGCCAGCACAGAAAGTCTGTGGCAGAGCAAGAAATTAGATCAACCCTGCCAGATCTGTGCTAACACCATCATGCTTAGATCACCCTTTTTGTCCATGCCAGCATGCTTGCAGCATTTTGTTTAGTCACAACAGATGAATCAAACACATGAACTAAAATGAAATGGGCAGGATGACACAATCAAAATAAGTTGCTTTTCCTCTGACAGCATCCATTAGATTTCAGAAGAGGGGATGGAAAAAGAAGAATCACAGCAATGGCTCTCTGCTCTCTACAAGAAGATTGCCTGGTTCTGCTAGACACCCAGGGTACCTGTGATAAGAAACATCCCACTGCTCTTGCAGCATGCGTCTGCCAAAGCAAGCTGGTTCACCCCCAGATGGCACAGGAGAGTGCACGCCCCAACTGTATAAACCCACATGTCCACCCTGAGTAGGTTCAGCTCCCTGAGCAAGAAGCACTCACAAAGGTGTTCCGCTATTCAGATTAACATGGTCAGATTGGAACAGGTACGTCTTCGCTAGCTTCCTGTCTCTTACACATATTGCTGTTACTTCTGCATCACTTTTTACTACAGTCAGGTTTTTTCGGTTTCTTTCACTGCTTGAAAAAGAAAAGCTGTCAGGGATTTCTTTGCACCGGGACATGCCAGGGTTGATATTCCACCGCTGCTCCTTGCCGCATTTCAATCTGGTTAAGTTACCTGAAATTTCCCTACATACCACGCTTGTCTCAATGAAGACAGTTATAAAACATAAAAGGAGGAACATCAGAGTCTCCTGAAACAACCTGAGAGCTGGCTGCAAGTCTAGTGACACTGCTTGAAAAGGTGGCAATGAAAAACCAATATACCTCAAACTCCTTAGCTATACAGATACCACTTAAGCATATTACAAAGCATTATGTGAACTACTGCTCCCCTTCCAGTCCTGTTTTCAGCAAACATTTAATTTGCAGCGCTATAGCTCTGGATAATGTGTTATTATGTTGGTTATTCTTATTTAGGAATAGATCCAAATCACAGCATTTGGAGCCTGCATGAGCGTACCCTGAAAAAATGGGTGTACTTGTATGAGGAATGTTTTAGATCAACATTTTTTCAAGTTCTCTTATCTTCTCGTATATTTTAACCTTGAAGGGAATATTTTACCAGCTTCAGGGTTCAAAAGCTCTTGGACCTCAGAATGGGAATTCAAGGCTCAGCAAGGGACCCAGTGCACCGCTAAAAATCTGCGCTCCCAAAAATCATGGTGATCTCCTGCAGCAGGACTGCTCACAGCAGAGCGTTGTCAAGTGCCTGGGCAACCAAAAGCAAACCATAAACTCCCATTTGGGCACACCAGTGCAGCAACAAACATTTACTCCTTTTCACAGCACACACAGCATCAGAAAGGTTTTAGTCATATGCACGCCACCTCCCTCGCAAAGACGAGTTCCTCCGCCATGAGCAACATGTGCTCGGCAAGACAGCCCCTGCAGGGTTGGAATTAGCTTAAGTGAAGTTAATGAATGTTCATCAGGGAGGACAAGCAAGGAAGAAATTAAAAATTAAAAAATGAGAAGGGCCAGAAAGCAAATGAAGGGAAAGGAGGAGTGAGAAAGCTGCCATACCTGCACAGCGGAGAGGTGTTCCCACTCCACGGTGTGTCATTTCAAGGTGGTGCAATGCAAAGGAGTCAGGCCAGAGCAGGAGGGAAAAGGACTCTGGAATGGGAAGGAAAGTCAGTGCCCAGGTCAGGCTGGAAGGGCAGAGTGTCTTGAAGTCCTCGGCAGCAGGAAATACCCGAAGCAGAAGTGTTAAACTTCAGCAGCTGACTGTCAACTGCTTGCAGCTCAAGACCAAGTAAGGAAAGAAAAAAAGGGGGCAGGGCAGTGTTAAAGAGCAATGTATCCATTTTGATAACAGAATTTTCACCCCTTTGGAAATACTAAAAGCTGTAGTTTGGGTTTCTCCTCTAAGGGTATAGTACAGAAAGCAGGCTGCAACAGATGAATTTTACAGGCTGTTCTTATGCATATTTTTAGGGTACATAACTATGACAAAAAAACCCTACAGTGGAAAACCATTATAGTTATCTCTTAGAATAATAATTAAAAAAAAAGGTTGTCTTTTGTTTAAGAAAAATACCATATTGGTCCAAAATTCAGCTATCAACTTTTGATCTGATTATTAGCACTACCACTGTTTTATCAGGCAAATTTCTTAACAAAAGAAAGGAGAGACATTATTACATTTATCATAGTTCTTAAGCAGAGTCCAAACTATCATACCCTGGTCTTAAGATGAAAGAAGAGTGCCTGCTATCTCTTCTGTTTCCCTGATTCCAAAGACAGTGTTTCTCCTTTTGCAGCTGGGTTGCTTTTCCTGACCATACACAGAGTTGCCAGCTGGTCGAAGGTAGTCTAATGGTTTCATCATTGAGAGACTTCAACAGCTGCCTAGCAGAATATAAACGAGACCCAACCCTGCAAATCCACCTGCAAATTATTAGCTTTTTGCATGAGTAAATCCATTGAAATAAGTTCATGAGTAGCCCCATTATAGTGTTCGCAGAACTGAAACAGAAGGTAGGAAATATTAAGTGCACCTTTGAATTAGTTGTCTGTGTAGGCAAGCAAAAAATATCTGCAAAACAAGCCCAGAATTCTCTATTACTAACATTGGCAAGACAAAAACCACTGAAATGGATGACTTCAGCTTCTGAATACAGAGACCTTAGTACTGAAAGGAAAGTAGGTGTGACCATAACAACATCAATAATCTGATCACTAAGAAATAAAGTGATAGTTACAAATACAGCCTTAAAAGTTACTAGAAATCTACTGACCTACGATTCATTACAGAGTTCTAGACCTCATTGGACCTGCTCGTTCCACTCAGTGCAAGAGGTCAATAGAGACAGCATGCTGAGAAGCACAGATAACACAAATGAACTTCGTGTGATGGAGAAGAGGTGGAAACAGGGGAATCTAGTTGCAGAATCTGATCATCAAACTTTATTATCTGAAAGTCTTGCATATCTATTCTCTATATAACATGCTATAAGCAGACAGCGAGTAGCTTTAAATTAGATCAAGCCTACAAAGACCTCTAGAAAATACAGGAAAATTCAGTTTTTCAGGTGCCAGCAAAACATTATTTATGGCCCCATAACAGTTGTGATAACTTCGTTACAGACACAATGTCTCCTATAGAAACAAGCTTTCACACAGGACAGATAGTCAGAAGGACCAGAGCTAAAGCTGAATGGTTAACTTCTAGGTCAGACATTACTAGTGCTTGATTTTGCAGCCTAAATAACATTCTTCAGATGTAAGAGATTTTATATGATAATTAATGATGTAGGATTTACTATCATTATTGCTCTCAGTATGTTTCTTGAGGAGAGTTTTTCAGAACTCAACCTCTGAAGATGAAATGTAGTTTTTGTTTTGTAGTTTCTTTCATGCAAAACGTGTCCCCAAAATGTCAGAGTTAACTGAACTGTTACAGAGTCAACTGAGCTGGAGAGATCTTTCAAAAGGAAAGAGAAATAACTATGCATAGGCAATGGAGGAAAAAAGCCAACCCCTAACTACTTTCACTTGAGTTAGAAAGGAGTTAAAAAGACCACGCGGTGACAGAGGTAGATATTCCATCAGCCTCTTTAAACAATTGTGTTTTACTAGGTATTGAGCCCTAATACTGTAAGATAATGACATGTAAGTGGGACCATAATAGCCTGGGGAGAGACAAGAGGGTAAAAGATGGGAAAATAGGAACCCTGACAGTGCAGCACTGAGCTGCTCTATTGGTGTTTGCTGAGCTCCAGACAATACAATTATAACAGTGCCTGATGTTTTCAGCCCCGCTTTGTTATTTCACACATACAAAGCCCTATTACTATCACAGTGCTGATATATTGCTCCTTACTATCTTGTGTTCACAGCTGTGAAATAGTATTAAAAAAACACAAGCAAAAACATAAGACAGGTCAAGTTAGCAACAAGTCAAGTAAAAAGCTCCCCTATCCCAGAGTACTTCTCTTTTTTTTTTTTTGTTTAAAAAAAAAAAAAGAGAAGAAGGGAAAAAGATCAATGAAAGCCACCACCAGGATTTTGGAGGAAGACCTAGCATATACTGTTTTAGAAATACAAGTGCTGGGATAAAGAGCTTACATGAAATGCACATGCAAATATAAAGGACAACACTCCAAAATAGAATAGAAACTCCTGCTTGAAAGATATCAGACCACAGTTCTTCACTTCTGCAGCAACATAAAGGAAAGATGCAAAAGGAAGCATAATCAATATCAAGTATGTTCACCAGCTCCTGCGCAAAAGAGTTACAAACACACTTGCAAAACACTCATTGCTTGAACCTCCCACATTTAAAAGGACTGCTCCAGATACACATCCCAGGCAAAGGTCTTCCAAGATGACCACGTGACAGTCCCTGCAGTAAATTCAGGTTGTATTTTCTTAAGGAGAAATTACCTTATTATTCTGGGCAGAGGTTTTAATCAAAAAATTAGAAACTGTGAATATCAGCCATGGTCTTTAAAAGGCTTGCATATGTACGGTCAGTCACCATCAAACCCACTGAAATTGTCTCAGTGGACAACGTGCAAGGGTTTTTAAAATTTGAGTTGCCAGCTAGACACAACAGTTATTAGAGAAGTGGAAGTATCTGTGCATTTTTAAAACATAATAAGTTTTTGTGCTTTCTTGACCAACAATCTGGAATAGTTCTTCAATGACTTGTGATGCTTAGGATATGAAATGTGTGTTTCTTTTGATACATTTTGATAGGATGTATACTGGTATGTCAGCAGCTCCTAAGGAGAAAGTGAAGGTGAGAATTTTACATTTTTTTTTTCCACAGTTTTCTCATGTTCCCAAGGTAGAAGTGAGGAGAGGATTGGGTTCTGAGGAATTAGAAATACTTCATGTTAAAAAACAAAACCCAAAAAAAACTAGACATACACGTTTTTAAAAAAGCATTATCAGCTTCCTAACTGAATGTCTGTATTTATGGTATAATTCTAAAGGGGAAGCAGCAAGGTCCATTTGAAGCATTTCTGGGCTTGGTTCGCTCACAAGTGAGAGATCTGTACCAGTGCAGAAGGAAGAACAGCTGCTCCTCCCTCTGCACTAGTCTGCTTATCCACACACAGAAAGAGAGATACTTCCAGCCTATGTTGTTGCTGCCCATTTCTGAAGTCACTAAACACCTGGTTTAACAGAGGTCTACAAAGTAAAGTATATGCCTAGTCAATACGATAGTCTGAATTTGTATTATGAGCTTCACAATTACCTGTCAGTGTTCAACCTTTTAGGAATGTTTTGAGGAAAACTCAACAGAATTTTGGAAGTGCCAGGCACACCCGAAGTATTATTAGAGATGGATTGTGTTCAATGGGAACCAGAACAGGGAACCATGTCATAGATATCTACTTGCCACAAATGTAAATTTGTGTAGTAAGTACCCAAAGTCAGAAACACTGAGGATTCAGGTGCAGCCAGTCACCTTCCAAGCAGACAGCAGTAACAGGGGCACTAGTTCTGCATTGCAGTCCACACTGGTGTAGCACTGGGACCAAGAGGACCAGATCTCTCTCTTCGTTCATGGCCTTGGAGCTCTAACAGAATCACAGTGAAGGCAGCTTCACAAAATGATAATACAGTCACTCAAATGGTCTCAAATAATTGTTTCCAAGATTCAACCTCCAGGAAATTCTTTTCCTGTATGAGACACCCCCATCCCGCTTCTCCATCCAAACACTATCGTTATGGCAGTTTCCATGGTCAAAGAGTTTCTTGGCCTCTGCTGGCAGCCGCTAAGTTGTCATTATCATTCTACTGGTTGGTCTTTTTCCCTTGTCTTTAAATTTCCCTTAGTCTTAAAACAAGCAAAGCAAAACAACAAACAAATGAAAAAACCCAGTAGTTTTGTTTCCTTTCTAACCTTCTCTCTTGTTTTAAAGATCAAGCACAGGAAATCCCTTCCTACTGGCTAAAGAAGCACAGTTAGAGGAAGGCCTTACAACAGCTTTGTTGTACCTTGCAAAGTTCTGCCCACGAGGGAAATGTGTGCTTTTTGGGGTTCTTCCGACACAGACAGATTCCCACTCAAACTGCAGAGAAGAGACAGCATCAGTAACTATGAAAAAGAGGATGAAGGAAGAGCAGGAGTTCAGGAATGAGCAGCTTTGGTTCATTTACAGTAGCTGAAAGATTTATAACAGGAGAGCCTGCATGAACACCTGGAGGAATATATTTGGGTTGAACTTTAATCTAGCAATTGATACCATTTCCGCTTTTACTTTACACCACTGGGTTTTAAGATTTCATCATTCAGCCTCTTCCTGCTCCCAGCAAGGGGGGATTTCCTGTGCACATCATCAAAAAGTTGAAAGCCAGCCTCATCTGATCACCTGATGACTGCTCTGTGCTGCATACAGATCTGCATGTTCGCTGTGGGGATTGCCAGTGCTCGGTGTGTATGGATCTTCCATGGGGATTTCTGGCTTCCAGGTTCAGCTGCAGTGAACCCTCCCTGATAAACAGGTTGCAAACTGAGGTATGCTTTAATCTGAGCACACATGAAAGAATTCTTCTTTTGCCTTATTTAAGACGATTTGCCAGATTAAATCCTGTTCTAACAGGTGACTTGCTGGACTCAGGAGATTCAGGTCAATTCCCATTTCATCAGCAGACTCGGTGTGTGACCTCCTTAATCTATTCCACATTGCTATTTGCCAGCTGTGAAATGGAAAAATTCCCTGCTTCAAAATGATGAGAAGTGAGAATCCATCAAGGATTGTGAAATATTCAGATATCATGGTGAGGGGGAACTTGCAAGCGCATAGACAGTGATACTTCATTTTAAGAGCTGACCTCTGCTTTTGTAGCATTCATAGTCCTTGCTATTTTAGACTCATCCCATTTATACCTTATGATTAATATAAGTAATTTAGCATCTCTATTACTCCCTACATTATTATAGGAAACACCAAAAAACAATTAAATAACTCAAAGAGATGTTTATTGGCTGTGATTCTACACTGAGATTACAGCATTTGGGCCATAGGTCTCTCATGCATTTAGAAGCATTTTTCCCCTGGGTGCCCCCTTCATTGCTTCACTATATCATAATTAAAACTAAATTGCATTTGGAAAAACAAAATGCTGGACGGTTTGTGATGCGTTATTCTTGGCCTCGATTTGTTTTGCTTATTCACTGAGTAATTTGTGAAACTCGGTAATTTGCAATGGGTATCCCAGTAATTAGTGCATATTATTCTCCTTCTACTGTATTTGCATGTAATTGCCTTTTGAAATTAATTCATTTTAATTTCTTAAAAATAATTTGTTACAGGATGTTATTTTCCTTAAGAGGTTTTAATTTCTTAGAAGAGTTCTTCTAGGGTTGTGGTTAACATGCATATTTAGAGGAGGCATTCTTATACATTCACCTTGGAAATTTGTACTACATGTATTCAGAATCAGTATGTGCCACATGCTGGGCCGTGCTTAAATTGCTTGTTTGGGGTAAAACAGGCTCATATTTGACTCCCCTGTGAACTAGAAGATGATCCAGCAGCCCTGGGGCACCACTTACAAAGTAACCATATCATATTACTTTCTAGGGAATAAGCATTCACAGATGGCTAGTTTTCACCCTGAGTATCACACTAAAATCTTGGATACCTCTTTATATCCTAGACACTTACACAGATTTTTTTTTTTTTTTCACCACTGTTTCCCATGTATTATTGTATTTATTTTGTGAGGTATGGAAAGTATGTGTTTTTCCATTTGGAAAATAAAGCCACATTATGATGAGACAAATTTTCTAGTGGAGATGAACACTAAACCTTGATCCTCAGTTATAATCATCTCACTAACATGTCCTCCGTTTGTGCAGATCCTACACCAGTGAAATTTAGAACACCCGTGAAGACCCTTGGATATGTGGTAAAGAACAAACAGCTCAACAGTTTAAATGAGCAGTCTCAGAATCAGAAGGAATAGAAAAGCAGCTCATGTCACTAAAAATATTCCATAAGCTTTGGTGAGGGTCTAGCCAAAGCTCAGGTTTTGGCCACTTCCTCTTGGTGACATTAACACTTCTATTAGAATGAGGAAGGAAATTATTGTGTGATGAAGCCTGACACTCTTTACACAGAAGCTCAAGCTGTTTTTTTCCAGGACGTTGCTGGCTAGTAGTTAAATATGTGCTTAGGAGAGACCTGAGAACAACCTTTTACTTTGATGACTCCAGTCACATTAAAATTTCAGCCATTAAAGGCAACAAACTAGATTTTTGGATGGAGACACTGACTAGAAGGTAAAAAAAAATAATAATGGAAATTTGCTTTGTAGAATGATTGCTTTCAAAGTGATATGCCTTGGGCTTTTTAAACCACTGAAAGTCAGTATTCTTCTTCCTTTCAAATCTAACTTTATCCAGACTCAGTAGATTACCCAGCAGGTATCTATCTATTCATGCCCTTTGGTTGCACAAAAGTCTCAATGAGACTTTGAGTACCATAAGGCATTTTTATATAACTTATTTAAATTAACATGTGTATATATGCACACACACAATATAATACCTTACATATAGGCTACTGGCATAATACAAAGGCTTTTGCATACGAGCAAAAGAAAAACCTTCCCCATGACTTGTACCAGTGCAATTGGATGATACTGCACAACTGAAAAGCAAGGCAAAAGAAACCAGATATCACATCCACTGACATATTCCATTCTCCTGTGACTAGTCATCACAAGAACCAGTAGCTCATTTAGTTTACTTACAAAGCACTGGGAATGCACACTTCATTGTATATAACACAGGGGAGAAAGGGGGACTGTACTTGCAGGATTTTTCATTCTAGGAGACAGACAGACAGCAGCTGAGACGCAAAGCAGCAAAGCAAATGGAATAAGCACACCACAAAGTGCATTGTTTGTAGCTAGCGAGGCTGGAGCAGCTGCAAAAGACGTTGGAAATGAAAGCTTGGAGAGGAATGGTAAAAAAAGAGTAGCCCTTTTATCCTAACTGGTCGTCCTTCCTTTTCTCCTTTCTCCCCTCCAAGACGGGGGAAAAGGAGGAGTTTGCTTTCGTCAGCACTTAGCAGAAAAGCTCCTTGGGAGGACAGCAAACAAATGATTAGTTTTCAGGACACTTTCTCTGAATTTTATGTTTCCTAAATAAAATTAAAAGCCTTGTGGGGAGTAGACACATTGCAATTTTGTTTCACAGTGATTCTATTTCTAGTCCAGACTTTTTTCTGAGTAGGTTTTCTCATGGATGGCCAAAAAAGTTGGAGAAAAAGTATTTGTGGATGTGGAGTTATGAAGAGATTTGAGCACTGAGATGGAAAGCTTAAACACTTAAACCTAATGCAGAAGGTGCAGAAAGCTCCCCAGTACCGAGATTTAAGGCAGTTTTAATGCCATTAGGTAGAAATTGACTGACTGGAATATAGCATAACAGACTGGAAATCCAGAAAGAGTAACATACTAAAGAAGCATAACAAAGGCAGCAAGAAGCAGTGTACCAAATAAAGTCCAGAGCTATGTTTTCAAATGAGGATATTGAAAAAAATAGAGTATTTTTACAACATATGAATAGGAACACTGGCTAGACTACTTCCAAGGGAGAATATCTTGTTTTCAGAGCCCTATAGTAATTCACTGGGAACATTCAGCTGACTGTATTGAAGAACCACTTCAGGTTAGTTTTCCACCATCCACACTAGCAGCATATTTTTGGCTATTAGCAGGTCTCTGGGATAATTATTCTCTGGAGCAGCAAAGAAATTTCCCCTTTTCCTCACCAACAAAATCTTAGGAGAACAGCAGCTGTTGAGAAGGTGAGAGCCCAAAAAGTAGAATCAAACTGGATGCCTGAAACCTGGGAACAACCTGACAAAGCCACAGCTTGGGTAGGAGGACAACTGCATTACTCTGTTGTATATCCGCAATGTATTTCTTTCCCACATTCCATTTTTCTCATTCTTTCTGAAATCTAGACAATATCTCTGTATCAGCTAGAGCTCTGTTAGTAAATTAAGCAGTCCTGGGAATGTTCATAGCAATGCTTCATTTTGTCGTAGAGATGCAGCCTTAATATCTAGAAAGAAGAAATAGCTGTTTCCCTATTGCTTTATGAAGCTTATAACTTCTGAGGACTGGACGAGCTAATCTACGTATAAAGCTTACTGATGTCCCTGCAAGTTTTCAATTCAGTTAGTATCGTTTGCACTAACTGCTCTGGGAAGTGTTTCCCATCCCTTCTTCTACTTTTGGTAGTGGATGACTGCACTCATGTAACAGGTAGGATGTACTACAACTTGAAGGATAAACATTTGTATAGTGTTTGTGATTTTCAGACTGAATAGAAGATAAATAAGAAGTTGCAGATTCCAGGAGATGATGTAGCTCTTTCTTGCTGCAGGTATATGTCCTGGTTTTTGACTGCAACCAGGCTGAGCTGGATAAGGAAAACGGGAAGGCAATGTAACAGAAGAGCCTTCCCTGAATTCTGCGGACTTTATTATAGTTCGTCTTCTGTCACAAAGTTGATGCCGGCTTCTGGTTCCTGCTTTTCACTCCAGGATGAGTAAAGGTCTTTCAGGAAGAAGATTCCCAATAACACACTTTTTTCCCTTGGTCACACAATCAGGGCTGGGGAAGCTCAGTCAGAGTTGAAATAACGCAGAGTTATTATTAAGGAGGCTAAGGGGCAATCTCATTGCTCTCTGCAGCTTCCTGAGGAGGGGAAGTGTAGGGGGAGGTGCTGAGCTCTTCTCCCTGGGATACGGTAATAGGACACTTGGGAATGGTTCAAAGCTGCACCAGGGAAGGTTCAGACTGGACATTAGGAAGCATTTCTTTACCAAGAGCATGGTCAAGCACTGAAACAGGCTTCCTAGAGAGGTGGTTGATGCCCCAATCCTGTCGGTGTTTAAGAGGCGTTTGGACAATGCCCTTAATAACGTGTGATAACTTTTGGTCAGGCAGTTGGACTAGATGACCATTGTTGGTCCCTTCCAACTGAAATATTCTATTCTAACAGTCTGATTAATTATTAGAGCAGACATTTATGTCCCTGGAACCAAGAATTTACTCATATACAGAGACAATGAAGTAGCCCTACGGTATCTTCACTGACTTTTGTGGAGTTATGCCCAAACTAAACCCATGTAAATGAGTGATGAACCAATGATCTGATAAAACTTAAGGATATGCCAAAGAAGAAGTAATGAGGATGACAGATGAATCAGGCAGAACGAACTGAGTTACTTGGTCTCCTGGGTCTCTTCAAACAAAATGCACTTACTGCAGTGAAATCAATGAAGAAACATTTGGGGAGAAGAGATATAGGCCCTATCAGTACTGTATCTTGGGAGCTGTATCCTAGAATGCAGTGACTCTATGAAAAGTTTGTGAGTTGTATTGGATGAGCCATGGTGAATACCATACTGGTGTAAAAAATGCAAGTACATTTCTTATGCATTAGATGCTAGAGCGTGGAGACTGGGAAATTATTTCTCTCTGTTACATTCATGATGCTGATACTAGAAAACTGCATAAATTTTTAATAGACACATTTAAACATATTATAAACACTGGAAAGGGGGTAGGGAAATGCCAGACAAATTACTTCGACTGGAGAAAATATTTTACAGAAGCAGACTTAGGAAGTTCAGTCTGTTTAATTTACCAGAAGAAAAGACTGACAGCTGACTTGATGTCAGTATATAAATATCTTAATGGGAAGAAAATGTAAGGTGCTAAACTAGCATCCTTATGATTAAAGTGAGGAAAGACATAGGTACAATATTCAGATAGAGAAACCAGACAAACTGAGAAAAAAATCACACACTTTTTGTAAAAAAAGTATGGGGAATCCACTAAAGCAAACTACAAAGGAAAACAGTGTATGTTTTTAGATCACGACTAGATATTTTTCTTGTATTTTAGTCAGCCTTAAACCTGAGCTCAGTACAAGGGCAATTAGGTGAAAGTTAACAGCTAGTAAGAGACGGTATGCCAGCATCAATGATAAAATGGTTCCTTCTGACCTGAAACACTGGATCCAAACCCTGTCCCCTTCCCCGAGATGGACATCCTTAACTGCCTTTGTATTTGTATGATCCTGAATACAGATTTCACATATCCTTTATGGGATACTAGCTCAAGAGTGGAAATTTGTTGTCACTTTTGCACTCTTGCTAAAAATGTCTGGAAACAAGCCAGAAGGCCCTCCTTAGTGTTTTGGAAATCATTCTCTCATTTAATAACTCACTGAAAAAAAAAAAAGAATGTAAGCAGAGGAAACACTAAGACAACTTTAATGAGATTTTCCAGAGAAATACTTTTCCAGTGGCTTCTACATACTTTCTAAACATACCCTTTCCAAGCCCTCGGTTAAAAAGAACAACAAAATCTGTAGCTAGTCCTATTTCAGTGGCTTGAACAACAGTTCAACAAAACAGCAGCTTTTCTTTTCCCCGCCAGAAAGCAGCAATGTCAGCTAGAATTGGCAGCATGCTGAAATTAAAGTGAAACCCCAAACAGCTGAGAGATGACTGTTGTCATTTGCCATGCCGTTGTACCTCTAGGCTTCTTTTCCTGTAATTCTGTACAAAATTTGCCAGTTTGTTGCTGCTATTTAAAAACAGGATTGGGGCCAGGTAAGGTGAACAAGTAGCTAGTAATTGAACTAGTTCAATCGAAACAGTCGACAGTTTTTGTATGTCCTCGTTGTAACTTTTTCACAGAACAATTTTTTTTTCTTTTTTTTTCTGTTCTCTTTGCTATTAATGTTACAACCCACTAGTAGTAACCAGTATTTGAACAATGTCCTTAAATGGGACATTTAAGACATAAGGAACAAAAAGGTCTCAGTTCTTGGCAACTGTTACTGAACATAAAGAATATAATTCAGAAACAAAACCACCCTGGCCAATACAGAGAATAATCTTCTAGCATGTTTCTAGCATGACCATGTACTATGTAGGATATTATGGAAGGCTAGTTCCACCCACTCATACTAGAGAGAAGTTAAACAGATTTCAATGGGAACTAATTATTGCATTATTTAATACTACTGAGGGAGGCAAAATCAACCCCATAACAAGTGGATATATCTTTACAGAAATGGATTAACATTAGTGAGCTTTGCAAAATAGAAGTGAGGGTTTGAATGCAGACTTGAGTACAACTTCATATGAAAGAAATTCAGAAGAGAGAGGAGAGAAATTTAAGAAAAGCTTCATGACACACAGAGAGTATGAAAATTAGGAAGGAAAGATGAGTACATATATAGACAAGGGAAGCTGTAGAGGGCACGGAAGGGAAAGAACATTATCGTCAATTTCTTGAAGAAAAAGGGCCTGGATGAGATCCTCTGAATAACATATTCAGAACAGCAGTCTAAGGTTATATGACTTCTTGCACTTCTGATAGACAAAGATAAGATAAGACTTCAGTTGGAAAGAATTAGAGTAATAAAATAGAAACTGGAGACTAAGGATGATTTTTGAGAAAGGAAATCAGAATTAAGATTTTCTCATTAGACTTTGTGTTAGGAGACAAGACTGGAACACCCAAAGTGGCTCTGAGAGAGCTTGAAAGATTGTGGTGGGCAGGAAGCTAAGGAAATCTGTATCAGTGGAGGAAAAATTGAACCGGAGGGATGATCCTAAACAAGAATATGTAGAAGTCCTTTGTACAAGGACTATGCAAAAAGCTATCCAGTTTCATAGGACAGTAAACAAGCAGATGAGATAATTCACAATCTGAGTGACAACCTGATAGCTTTCTACAATGGCATAATTGGCTGGGCGAATGAGGGGAGCGCAGTGGGTGTTGTCCACCTCGATTTCAGCAAGACTTTTGACACTGTCTCCCATAACATTCTCATAAGGAAGCTCAGGAGGTGTGGACTATAGGAGTGGATAGTGAGGTGAATTGAGAACTGGCTGAATGGCAGAACTCAAAGGGCTTGTCGTCAGCGGTGCTGAGTCTAGTTGGAGGCTGGTAACTAGCGGTGTCCCCCAGGCGTCAGTACTCGGTCCAGTCTTGTTTAACTTCTTCATCAATGACCTGGATGAAGAGTTAGAGTGTACCCTCAGCAAGTTTGCTGATGACACAAAACTGGGAGGAGTGGTGGATACACTGGAAGGCTGTGCTGCTATTCAATGAGACCTGGACAGGCTGGAAAGTTGGGCAGAGAGGAACCTGATGAGGTTCATCAAGGGCAAGTGCAGGGTCCTACACCTGGGGAGGAGCAACCCCATGCACCAGTACAAGCTTGGGGCGGACCTGCTGGAGAGCAGCTCTGTGGAGAGGGACCTGGGAGTGCTGGGGGACGGCAAGTTGACCATGAGCCAGCAGTGTGCCCTGGCTGCCAAGAAGGTCAATGGGATCCTGGGGTGCATTAAGAAGAGTGTGGCCAGCAGGCCAAGGGAGATTCTCCTCCCCCTCTACTCTGCCCTAGTGAGGCCCCATCTGGACTACTGCATCCAGTTCTGGGCTCCCCAGTTCAAGAAAGATGAGGAGCTACTGGAGAGAGTCCAGCGGAGGGCTACAAGGATGGTGAGGGGACTGGAGCATCTCCCCTACGAGGAGAGGCTGAGGGA
>Ga0065711_1039791_pt1 | contig 17495 bp, 8 predicted proteins | sample Hoacrofraction12_FD_59098 | JGI IMG/M metagenome (GOLD analysis project Ga0065711, IMG submission 59098) | Hoatzin crop microbial communities from Cojedes, Venezuela - Epithelial fraction 12 v2 (version 2) | ecosystem: Host-associated > Birds > Digestive system > Esophagus > Crop | place... | reverse complement strand
ACCTCATCAGGTTCCTCTCTGCCCAGCTTTCCAGCCTATCCAGGTCACGCTGAATGGCAGCACAGCCTTCTTGTGTATCTACCACACCTCCCAGTTTGGTGTCATCAGCAAACTTGCTGAGGGTAACTCGCCCACGAGTTGGGATTGGGAGCTCTAAGGAGGGACGTAGAGTTCAGCTCCCACCAGAGGCAAGAAGCTTGAAAATTGCTCTTAAACCGCTTTGCCATTTTTCCTTCGTGAAACCCTTGCATCAGGAGCACAGATCAGCAATCAAAGGGGCAGATCACGCTTTTACGGCACGGCTTAGACTAATGGGGTCTGCCCAGCCACGCTGCTGCGCACCAAAACCAGCAGATGCCCAAAGGAGATGTCTGGGTGCTGCTACACAGAGTCCACGTTGCTTGCCTGCTGGAATGGTCAGGCAGCACCTGAGGTCCCTGACGAGTGTTGAGGAGGTGCCTTTGGATGGATGGGTCCTGTTTCAAAGCCCGGTGAAGCTTTGGACCAACTGGTCCTGCTCCAGAGCCCAGTGAACCTTTGAACAGATGGGTCCTGCTCCAAAGCCTGGTGGAACTTTGGACAGACTGGTCCTGCTCCGAAGCCCAGTGAAGGTTTTGACAGATGGATCCTGCTCCAGAGCCCAGTGAACCTTTGGACAGACAGGCCCTGCTCCAAAGCCTGTTGAAGGTACCTGGAGCCCTTCCAACATCTTCAGTGAGCTTCAGCTTGAACCATGCATTGCGGACCTGCCTGGCCAGTTCAAGCAAACCAGTTATATAGCTGTGCATGGGTGTCTTGAAAAAAAGCCTTTGATCAGACTTAGGTTTCGTATTTCCTTGTCTACAAAGCTGGACTGGTAGTCACACAAGTGGTGCTAAGCCACCAAGTCTCTCTGCCCCTTTCCACTAAAAGAGAGGTTTCTTCATCCCAGCATGCAAGCCAAGGTGAGCCTGACATCCTCACTTGGCATGAATGCAGCGTGTATGTTTACATTTGTCTTTTGCTCTCTTGGGGATTTACAGTTGAAAATGTCCTGAGCGGATCAGGAGTCTTTTTGACACAGGAGAAAACTGAGACACAGACACAATGGCGAGGACAGTGGAATATTTACTCATTTAAATTTAAGTGGTAATTAAGGTGAAAAAAATGTCTACACAAGGCTCTAAGCATCCAACACATAGTCAATAATAATAAAATGTCCCAGGAGAAAAAATAATGATTTGAAATAGTATCTTAGGTAGCGAGTTACAAAAGCTTCACACCAGGAAAAATATTCCCATTGCTCTCCCAAAAACCTTACTGAACAGATGTCTTTTGCAGCATGCCCAGAAGAGCGGCAGCCTTAAATCGTACACTTCACACAACAGTGAGGAGGTTAAGATTATCTGTGCAACCTGAACTTCAAAGTAACACCCATATGCCCTGGCTTGGCACGCCTTTCCAAACTCCCCACCTTTTAATGAAGACTTTTAAAAGTATTTCTATCTTGTCGTCTGTTTATTCACTAACTCCGTTATCAAAATTAGAATTTTAATCTCCTAGCATTTATTAAAAAATACTTTGGAATTAAAGGGAGACAGGATATCAGAGATGAGTCGCAAAAAACCAAATTTATTTCTTTAAAAGCATTGCAAAGCTCTTTTGAGCCTAAGCTTTGGGGCAGGATGTTTGGAACTTTTATTTAAAATGGTAAAAGTCAAGAGTTTTCCGCATATTGTAGCCACAGAGAACAGTTTTGCACCTTAAATTGAATCCAGTCCTGCTTATCCTGTGCTCTGGGATAAAAGGGCGTTAACCTCAGTGAAATCAGGTCTCCCAGGAGTGGGGCTCAACCAAGGTGCTGCTGTGCAAGGGCTGAGTGGCTTCGGTATCCCTCCCTGGCTGACTGTTTGCATCTACCAGCTAAAGGGTTGCTAAACCTGGTGAGCAAACCATACGAGGGAGACCACCTGCTGACGGAGAGCGCGGTTGCACCAGTTCTCCAAAAATCAGAGGATATTCAGGGAGGCAGTGGTGAAGTGTGAGGTTCCTTTAAAATAACTGGATCTAGTCCAATGAGCAGAACTGGCTTTATTTTTGGTAGGGAACAGGGGTAACTGCCCGGGGACACGGGCTGCCAAAGGACAAGATCAGAGGAAATCACCAAGTATGTGGGAGGTGGAAAGGGAGGGTCTTCCTGAAGCCCCTCTAAGTCTAATACTCTGCATCTCCAAAAACAGGGTAGAGAACCTATATAGAAGAGACTGGTACTTCTCTCGAATGGCCAGCTTAGCTTTCTCATAATTGAGTAGGCTGGAGAAATCCACTGCCATTCAGAAGATGGGAAGAGAAAAGGTCTGGCTCTCTCTTCAGCAGCCATTCACTGAAGGAGACCGACGTTAGCATTAGCAGAAAAGCTATCGAAGCTTAGCTACGTGGCCTGACCCCAGCTGGCAGCATAACTACAGAACTTTCTCAGAAACAGCAGTCAGTCTGTTTAGCTCCATCAGGGGAAACCAGTGTGAGGGGGCAGCTCACACTCTCACAGCCATAAAAACTTCTGTGATAAGAGACTATGATGTCGGATAAAAAAGATTGAAAGGCTTATACTGTCTACTGAAAAATTAGCACTAGTTTAAGGAAGTTTTACTGTCTTTTATACAGTGTTATCTTCCCATGCTTGACAAACAGGCCAAATAATTATGAGGCAAACTGGTTCTCCATAGGATAACTAAATTATGGCCTTCTTTCTTTCAGCTTCTGATCAGGAAAAAGAATTTTCTCAGTTAGCAAGGAACCGGAGGGGGATTTTGCAACTTAACACAGAACAAACATTTTGGCACAGCCTAACTGATGCTTGTCTGTGCAGCCACAGTGGCCTAGGAGCTGTCCTGATAACCTCAGGTAAGTGTGTGATGAGAGCGTTGGTTGACCTGAGCCTTGAGGTGATGCTGTCTTACTTTTGCTTACTGTGAGCATCCTCAAAATGGTTTTCTTAAAATGGTAGTTTGTAAGCACAAGAAAATTTTAAGCAGTGGAATATCAGGTCTGCAGTAGAAGATATTAAATAAGAGTAGGGAAATTAACTCCCTTTTCTCCCTGTTCCTTGCAGTCTTCATTACTGGTCTTGTGCTCCACTCCTGCAGCCTTTGATGGCCTCTCGCACTGTAAAATCTTCAGATGATTCCCCTCAGCGTCCTAGGAAATTTTCCTTCCTCTCTTTATTCAATCACATCTAAGGGAGGAGACTTCTTGCCATGACCAGTACCCCACCCTGTGATTATTCAAAATTCCAGCCCTCCCCCGCTCAGTTTCTCCCAGGAAAGGCTCCATCTCCCTTTTTTTCCAGAGGGCTTTGCCTGCCTAAAATAGTAAAGAGCCATAGTAAAGCAAACCAGTCAGCTTCCCACACACATCCTTTCAAACAAAACATACCACATGTACAAATCAAACTGCAAACAGATAAAACAACCCCTTCACAAGGTGTTTCAACGGTAAGGTATATGATGCAGCAGCAGAAGAGTCAGCCCAGTGAAATAAATCACCTCACTCAAGAAGATGACCTCATTATAGAAAAAACTTGCAAAGTCTCAGAATTATAAGCTGTTGGTTATAGTTTCCGTGTTTCTTCCTTCAAGGCCCCCGTTCAGCTGTTACTGAACCTGTGATTTTCGATCAGGGTCTTCTTCCACCCAGTGTAAATAAGAGCAGACAGATCGTTAGCCCTGCGGAGGTGAACACCTCCCTTGTGGGAGCCCTTGAGGGTCCCTGTCCGAGGAGGGGACGCTACCCTGGCCTGATCGGTACTCTCCAGCACGAACAAGTGGATGGGAGAGAGGCGGAGGGGATTAATGATTCCAGTTATTGTTAATCACCCAGGAATGGACAAGCCAAAAGTGTTGAACCCACAGTAAAAAATGTGTTCCAAGCTCTGCTGAGCAGCCTACATAGGGGAGCAATGAAACTCTCACTGATGCAAAGATCTCCTCAAACCAGTGCGTATTCTCACAAACCGTTTCTTCATGGTGAAGCCCTCTTGCATATGTAGACACACATTTAAACAGCACCACATAAACTGACTACTAATTCTCAGCTTAAATTTTCTGATTAAAATGGTTTCTCTCACTAGAAACATATGATTAACTGTCTTTCTAATATGATAGTATTCTGCCCTAAATTCTGCTAGGTTATATAAAAACCTCACCAGAAAAATTACAAAGGAACAAAATGACACCTTGCATGCATGGCATATTAAAAAAAAAGAAGAAATCATGACAGGTCAGGATAAATTTGGGATATCACTTTGCATAAGGAAATCTTCCGAAAAATAAATCCGTACAGATATGCTATTGCATTAAATCATCTTTCTTTTCTGTCCCCCATCTTAAAATGTGTCAGAAGGAGATAAGCAACCCCTGAGGTCCAGCGTAAAAGAAATGTGCTTCAGAGCCTTCCTTTTAGCAGAGCACATCTAAGGCAGTACAGCAGAAGGGGGCTGGGGGAAGAAAAAAATTTTTCTCCTTTTCCTGTTACTCTTCAGCGAGGGGAGAGAGTGACAGCTGAATGTTTGTTACCGCATTGCCTGCACTGACTAAGCAAATTGTCCGAGCACTTATTTTTCTGTGGCCTTCCTGTGACTGCCTTTCCCTAAAGCAATGGTTCGGTCGGCACCGTGTTTGCAAGCTGCTGTTCGTCTGACAGTTTTCTGAAGCAGATAGAGTTTTGTTTTCTCTGAGCCGCACTGATGCAGGGATGGGGTTGTGGGTGTGTCCTCACAGTATCCTGAAAGCATCTTAGAATAATAAGAACTAAAGAGAGAAAATGCTAGACATTTAATACACTGACTCCAGAACTTAACTGCAATACGTAGCTCGCATTTAACAGGTGAGAGGCTCAGAAAGGTCAGCAGTGGAAAACTCAGGAGGCGTGTGATAGGTATCTGTTGCATGTCGGAAGAAGAAGAGACCCCCCAGATTGTACCAAACCATAATACATTTCATGCATATTCACATTTCATCCTGCAGAAACAGAGTGAATCAGCCACAAAGGCTGGGTCAGAAGAAGCTCTTCTTTTTTTCAGGAAGCAGAGTGTGTACTTGCTCTGCGAAATTCTAAAGTTAAGAAAACTGTAGCCTAATGCCTCAGAAATTCTTGCCTGCGTCACACTGCTGTGTGTGCTGATCAGCCATCTTTGTTCTTCCACAAACCTGGACCAAGGCCGTGCTGTTCTTCCTCTTTTCAAGGTCCTTTACCTTTAAAAGGGGATTAGAAGTCATTGCACCGGTAACTTCCATTGCTTGATCTGCAGGTTGCTCCTAGTTCTGCAGACTCCCAAACAACTGCGATTTACACTTGTGAACGACACCGAGACAGCCATAGGAAGAGCTAGATCACGATTAGCTTCACAACTATTAACACATAACTTCTGTATTTTAACCATTCAAAACTAGACAGCTGAGATTTCAAATGGATTTCAAAAAGTTGGCACTGGAACGATGTTTGCAGATGGTTTACTCTTGTGTGATATTTCATTTGTCCAGCTGTCTTTTTCTATCTATCTTCTATCTCGGGACTAAGCTTGTTTCTCTGCAACAAAGAAATGACTTGTACACTGAATTGTTCAGCTAATATTCAAAGAGTGTAAACAGATAAGAAGTCATTGCAGGAGTCTGCATTTGACAAGGGCTCAGCCTCTGCCTCCACATGTTAAGGTGATAGAAGGTAGGTATTTTAAAAATTACGGTTACATTTCTGCTGTATCATGAGCATTTCTCACGCGTTGCTAAATTACTCTCACCAAATGTGTGGTTGGATGAGCAATAAACCTGACTGGTTCACAGACTCGCAGATGCAAATCATTTCTGGAAATGCTTGAAACCCCTCAGGCTACACTCGAAGATGTTAGAGGCAGTAGGAACCACAATCTAGGAGCCTTTGAGTTTGGGCTGTGTAACAGATCCGTGCAATTTTGCTCAGGAGTTTCTGCTCTTAGCTCTGCAATTTTGATTAAATATCATTTGTTAAATATAATTTGTTAAGTTAGTCATTCTAGATATAGAAAACCACTTCTGCACAGGGGTGGCTAATCCAGCAGATCCATCTGTACGCTGGTCCAACGTGCTGCTTGCAAAAGCCACCTTAAGCCCCTGAGCACATGGAATACATTTCCCGATAATGCTGTTGCGTGGAAATTTCCTGTGTAGCTGGGTAGTCCGACCGTGAACAAAGATTTCAGCATTTATCCTGTGTGTGTATGTGTTTTATTAATTAAAGTCTGGTGACTAATACCGGCATATTTACATACGCAAGCAGTGTTTTTCATTGGTGGGAGTAGTCCCAGTGCGTTAACTGGCATTTTGCAGACAAGTACAAATCCCTCTTTTGAGCAAAGTTCTGGTTCTTAGTTGAACAGCAGGTATGTGAAATTACAGGCCCAGGTCTGTATTTGTGTCACACCTCTGTTTCCATTTTCCACCCCCGTACTTACACACTGCTGTTGTCTCATTCCTGTACCTGCACGTTAATTCTATCGGCCACGCATCCTGCACTGCCCTCGTGTGTCTGTGATTTATGCAGCTACTCATTTTTCCTGGCTGTTGCAGAATAAACAAACAGGTGCGTGTTTACAAATCAGTCAGCTGGGTGTGCCTCACAGTATTGAAAAAGCAAAGCCATACTAAATGGGAAGGTCTGACAGTTCTAGCTCTTGGCTTATTATGCACGCTGACTGCTTCATTTGTAATGTATTGATTTCTAACACTGCAAAATCAATACGCATAGTCTGAAAAAAACCAGGGTTTGCAGGGAAAAGAAGGATGATTATACTATCTAGACACAAGCACTGCCATATGGGATCAGAATAAAAGTCTGTTTATCTCGTTATCTTCTCCCTGACCGTGGTCTGTGGGGAATTTTCAGGGGGAAGAATACGACAAAATATGACATACCTGAATTCTCCCTCAGAATACCTCTCATTTTCCAGAAATCTTCCCAGGGGAGGTTTAGATTGGGTATTAGGAAAAATTTCTTTACTGAAAGAGCAGTCAGGCATTGGAACAGGCTACCCAGGGCAGTGGTGGTGTCCCCATCCCTGGAAGTGTTTAAAAGATGTGTAGATGTGGCACTTCGGGACACGGTTTACTAGGCATGGTGGTGTTGGGTGGATGGTTGGACTTGATGATCTTAGAGGTCTTTTCCAACCTTAATGATTCTACGATTCTATGGTTGCTTTACTCCTTCAGCTGGGAACTGCATGTGTATCATCACGCTTAACAGGACAAATGGAGCTACGTCCTGCTAACTTGTCTGACCCCTTCTGAACTTACCCAGCCTTTGAACTTCCACTGTACTTTATGGCCGTAGGTCCCCCAGCTCAATTACTTGTAATGTGGTCACCGTATGTCCTCGTGAACCTGTTGTGTGACGGTTTCTATGGACACCCCTTAATCCCACTGTTTTTGAGCAAGAGCACGTAGTTGTTTCCTGCCGATCTGCTGTCTCCATACCATTCACATCAGCATATAGTCTCTCACTCATGTATTTTCCAAGTTGAAGACTGACATTTTATGTAGTATCTCCTTTCATGTAGATCTGTCCCCAGCTCATCTTATTCTATATTCTTTTTGAACTGAGTAACATGTATTAGATCAGGGTTTCCCACTGTAAGAACACATATGCAAAGGACGTCATAATGATATTTTCTAGTCTAGCTCATTTCCAAAAAAATCCTAATGCAGTGTAAAAAGTTGCAAAAAAGTGACTTGGGCCTCCGCCACGCAGAGATAAATTTACTGCAGGTGACTAAGTGCCACGTGTTATATTTTCACAAGCTAGTGTTTGAAGGTGTAGAAGTGTTGCTGTGAGGCAACTGCCACAGTGCCATCTCCTCCAAGTTTATGTCTCAAATGTTGCTGTGTGACAGTTCAGTATCCGTCTCTGTATGGTCTGAGAGTACTGCTGTAAAACAGGCTACTTTTCCTTGGCTACTGACTGTGAACCAAGAACACTTAGGACAGGAACTTCTTTTCAGCTTTCCCAAGCTGACCCAAGTTTCACAAGTTAACCGATACGTAATACAGATAATATTAGTTAGAGAAAGTGAGGTTTTTCCTGATAAATAAGAGTCAGAGGGAAAAAAAGAGGGTTACAATTCAAGCACAATTCTTTTCAGATATATTCAGATATGTAGGCATAGAAAGGCAGAAAATTATGCTTCCTTTTTTTTTTAAACATGAAATTCCTTCCTTTGTGATGATTTTCTTGGTGGTTCAAAATGCATCCCGGTAAATGGAACGGATTGCTTCTCTGCTGCCCATTTTGGTGCTGTACGTTGGCTTGTCAGCTCTCTGTAGTCAGACTCCAGATGCTTTTTCTTTGTTTCCTCCTTTTGAGTTTTGGTGATACAACACACTTTTGTACACACTTGTCACAGGATGCTGTGTTTTCACTGTGAGACTTCACGACCTATCCTGAGCAACTCTCCTAAACAGAGAAAATAACGAGCTATGTAATGTACTGGCATAACAAAATTGTGGTTTACACCAATTATATTTGTCATGTAAATATACTACATAAAAGTTTTTTTCACACAGTGAAATGTTCCATTACACCACTTCTTGTCTTCCGTCAAAGAAGTGAAACCTCCACGACCAGCGGCGATCAACCTCCGCCCGGCAGAGTGAGGCAATATGTTTCCCAGCCTAAAACAACTTGAGGGTCATTGTCCAGGCAAGTATAAATAGACACTTGAAACTGAAAACTCTGGGCAGGCTACAACGGAATCACAAACACAGGGACAGAACATGGTACAAAGCACAATTAGAACAGCACACTTTGCAGCTTTCAGAAGCAATGTACTCGTTTCAAAACCATTATTTGCACAAGCATCCTCATGTTAGCTTTGAATTATCTCTAGCAATTAAGGTGACGCAGAATGCAACCAAAGCATGCTCTGAAATCTTCTGGAAGAGGTGGCAGCAATGCCTTCACCAGTAGAAACACCACTGCTAGTCATAATGCCTGACAACAACAGCTAAAGGTATCTTGGACGTATTTACATGAACTCCAGTACAGATTTACCTGGGGCAGGTGCTCTGAATACTCTGTGAAAGTGTAAAGCGCAGTACATGAATACAAAATAAACGTAGCCCAAGTTTGCCATGCCTAAGCAGTTTGAGCTTCCCAAAATCAGAGACTCCAGGAAACCAGAGTTCCATTTATATGCGGGTGGGAACATTTATGGAGCAGGTAAAGCTGTGCTGCTTTGGTCTGCATTGGTAAATTTCCACCGAATTAACGAGGAATAGGCTACATTTGTCACTGAAGACATGAACAATGTCTTTCTGCTGTTTGCAGGCTTAAATGGTCCGATTGTTTTAAAATCATTCCTCTCTGCAGGACCCTTTCACCCCCGCCCCCCCCAGTATTTCACCTGTGGAAACACAGGCATTATGTCTGAGGAAGGGTCAGGTGTGAATGGGGCACGCTGACATTAAGCAAAGGCATAAACAGAACCGAGCTCTCTTTCGTGAGACATATGCAACAAATGTCCCGGCATAGTCTTCCGGTCTAAAAAGATGCTGTGTTGATTTTTTGCTAAAGAAGAAAGGAGCAGCTTTGCAAGGATGTCAAACACTTCTGATTGATGGAGAAGATATGTAGCTTAGTTATCTCAGACCACACACTTTACAATTGCTCTTCAGAATGACGTATGTGAGCCTAAAGTGAGAAGGCTTGTGTAAAGAACTGGTGACCCCCCCACTTCCATTGCAACACACGATTTTAAAAATTATTTACAAATACAGTTCATAGAATATACAGCAAAGTAATCAGTATGCATATGGTTATTTTTCCAGAGTAATAAATAAGAAAACAGAGTATGTAACAGACTCTATTTGCTAAGGAATTCCTTTTCCAGTGCAGGTATGGCATCATCAATATTAATCACAGAGGTGACTGACTGCAGGAGCAAGTACTCCCAGGTACGAATCCTCTACTATTTCAGAGATTATTACACTTTGACTGCATTTCCAGAAATATTTTGCTTATCCTTGCCAATGGTGACACCAAGTGATTAACTTGAGAAAAATATATTATGTAATCAAACCAATTACATTTAATCTCAGCTTCAGCATCTAATTATTCTGCTGTGTCCAGCACTGCAACACTAGAAACCCTTTTCTTTAACAAAGTAGTCATTAAAAGCAACAGGTATATAACAGTGCAGCTGTTTTCTTTCACAAACATATTTAGACACCAGGCCTAGTGATGTTATTTTTCAAATCGTCACACTCATCAAGCACCCTAAGTTATTAATAGCTTGTCTGCCTCTGGCATGAAAAAACTTCTTGTTGAATTAAAGTGATCCTTGTATTCTTAGACTCCAAAACCATAAATGTTAGTGGGAAAAAACATTAAACACCAACAGAAAAAGTACACGACAGGGGATAGATTAAGTCTGATGCAGTCCCTATGAAGTTACCATGTTAAAGAACATATATAAAGCACAGACCCAAAAATCTATGATTTTTACACAGAACATGCTTATGGATTCTTGTAGGGCTTTTTGCGTGGTTCTCTGCGCAGAGAGAAATGGCAGGACACGCATCTACAGGAATCTGGATTCCCTGTCAGGGACTAAGTACCTGAAAGCCAGGCTTCTTCTCGCCTGGCTCCTCCGCTAGCTCAGCCGTCGGCGCCAGGCTCAGTGACGCTAACTCCCAGAGCAGTCAAAGGAGTTTCTCTAACTAGGTGGGATGATGGTTGGCTGGACATTAACATTTGCGAGGCACTGATATGCTCAGCGTGCCGTATAAAGGTGCTTTAATTTTCTAAGCCAGCACAAGTGACAGGCAGAGGGACCTCGAGGCAACTGCCGGCTGTTAAATTGACGATTCTTTCATGTGTTACAGTGCAAAACAGTGAAAATAGAACATGGCTTAAATTAATAAAAAAATGCACCACAGACACCGTATCACTAAGAAAGCCAGTAACTTTACTGATTTGTCTGCAAAATACAAATTATACCTTATTTCCAGCAGGAGAATCTTTTGAAATTTTCCCATTTTTGTTCACTACAGACAGCTGAATTAAGTCCCTTGAGATACACAGATGTGGTTTAACTTAGTTATAACATCTTGTCATCTAGTGGCGACAAAGTCCAGCTTATGCCGCTGTGAGCCTCTACTTTAATATTTGTTGCAAATGCTTGTATGCTCCCATTTACAAGCTATTTTGTTATCACCATTGTTTTATGGAAGCAAATCCCCATGAAAGAGAAGAAAAAAAAGAAAAAAAAAAGGATACAACAAACCATCTGAAGCAATCCAAGTGTAATGCCTGCAGTAACCCAGGTCTGATGTTAGTTACTCCACAAAAGACTCTGGTACTGCATTTTTTGTGTGTGTTTTGTTTTAAACGAGTTACTTAACTGACCTTTTTTGAATCAAACTGAGGTACGGATCAGTCTGAGGTATGAGCAGGGAAGGTAGAAATGCAACACCTGATTATGAAAATAATCAAACAGATACTTTTGATGCAGAAGGTCTGTGGCTCAAAGCTTGGATTGCTCCACATCTTTGGTTAAAATATATTAACAAAAGCCTTTTATTACATCTACAGTCTGAAGCATTCTAACAGACACCAATGTTCCATCAGTCCTTCAAGAGACCTGTAGTGGCAGGAAATTAATGCCATATAACTGACGACATCACAGCAGATGGCACAAACAGGAACAGATGAAGTATGCCATGTTTAGGCAACAGCCTTTATTGAGGTTTCAAGTGGCTTTTAAAAAATTACAAAGCATTTACCTTCCAGGCGAAGGAAGAAGGAAAACAAAACAGCTCTGTTAGGACTATAGATAAAAGAGGATATATAGGATAACACATACAATACAAAAGGGTTGACATCCTTGAAAACAGTCTATGAGTTCTTTTATTCTTACGCTAGCTTTACCTGAAAAAGATCTGAGGACAACAGATATTTTTATATTATTCATTAAAAACTGCTAAATTCCTCTTCTGGGAAAAATATAAGCCATTTTGTTATAAAACACAACTTTTGAAAAACACTGAAATGACAGAAGCTTTACTGCGGATGGCTCAATGCATACAATATACAGGTTGTGCAGATAGGGTATACCATATAATTGTCACCAGCAATTAAACACTAACTGACAACACCTTTTAATAGAGGTTAGCTTAGCTATAACAATACTTGCAGATGTCTAGAATGCCACTTCAGGTGTTTGAACTTACAATTAAGAATGTTGCCTAAAACATTATATAGCATGGGTTAAGGTAAAGTAAATGTTAATACTCTTTCAGGGCTCTGCCCCAAACTCCTTAAATACAAAGGAATCACACAATAAACCCAAATTAGCTTTGCAAATACAATAAATGGTAAGGTACAGATAAAGGAACAAGAAAGGTAGACAGCTATAGTTTACAGAAAGTGACTTCACAATCAAAGTTGTGCTTCTTATCATTAGATCAGTTTGCAAATATGCATTATCCCCCACATTTTTGCCAGTATAAGTTAGTTGCCCTCTGCAGCAGGAACGAGAGGGACGACTGGCATTTATTTTCACGTGATTCTGTTCTAGTTGTGTTTATACAAAAATCACCGTCAGAGTTAATATAAATTGCCCAGGCAATACTTTTCACGCTACTTTCTGCTTAGTTACTTGCAGTAATATATTACACTGCGTCTTCGTTAAATACGGTATCTTTCCATTTTCATGCGTTGCTGAGGCAAATCGCAAGGTAAACTATTAATATGGCTATTCTTCATATATCAATAGACCAAATCCCCTTCCCCACTGACAAGTTTCTACTACAATACTGATAAAGTTGTATCTTTTTTGAAATTACAAGGTACATTTGTGATATATTTGCATATTTTTGACACACCAAAGTTTAAAATTCTCAGAAGAGAATATGAGTATAGATTCATCTGAAGGTGAAGAAAGTGGTTTCAAAAACAGTTTTTTTGTGTTTTAAAATTAATTATGGGCCCCATTTTACCTTTTTTTTTGTTTTCTTTTATTTTTTTTAATTTTTTTTTGTATTTTTTTTTAAACTTGCGTATCTTTTTCTTTACCCTGCAGATTGCTACACAAGATAAGATGGACGCATTAGTAGCACAGTATTCTGCTTAAAGAGTTTCCAGATTATGCACTAGCCCCTGCACGGCTGAGAGTGCCTGTAAGGCAGGCTCCTATCAAGTCATGATAAGTGAAAAGCGTATGTCCTGATGCACACCGTAGTCCGTCCATCGTTCTCTACTACAGAGAGGTACACTCCGTCACTGAGCAGTGCACAGCAACCGCATGCATACGTGGGAAACAGAGTGTGGATTTATTTCCCTTCACAAAACATTCTCTGTTGATATTCAGCTGTCACAGCTATACCCTTCATCATAGTGTCAATGTATGTAGGTGAGAGTTGGAAGGACTCTTGGAAAAAGGAGAAATGTTACAGTTTTACTATGGCACTAACAGTTTGCTTAAACACTTTTTGCCTTCAACAGAAAGATTAAACTTAAACATTTGAACACACCATTTTCTTCTAATAAACGAGAGGGACAAAGAGGGACTCACATAAATGATATGTTCCCTCTGGTCAAGCTGCTTTCATCAAAGGAACAAGACGAGGCAGGAGGCAGCGTGGATGCCCTACGCTGCAGCAAACCTTGCCAGCTGCGGACACACAAGGGAAGCGCTGCTCGACCACGAGCCCGCTGCCAGGCGACCTGACCCCAGGGGCCCGCGAGAGCTGGGGACCTGACGGCCGGCATCGGCTGCGCAAGGTCGGCCGACCTTGGGACGGCCCTTGAGCTGACGAGCTCGCCGAGAGATTTAAATCCGCGAGAGAGAGGGGAGTCACCTTCGTCACAGGCGCGTTCGTGCCGATCCCTCCCTTTAACTCTCCCTACTGCTTCCGCAAATGTTCACCTGCACTCACGTAACTGACAGCCGTTAGAGCTGTACATCCAGTTCTGACAGGCAGAATACCACCTTCCTTCATGAGAAAGGGCCAAGTTACGCCACTTCGTCATTCAGCCCCTGGAAAACTACAAGATACGCAGGACATTAAGTAATAGAAGGGCCCTTAACTTGTTACAATGCACAAAACAGCATGAAAGAACTAATCAGTATATACAATGGATCGCAGTTCACCCAACTGATTGTAAAATGCTGTATTAAAATGATTTAAGTTGTTACGCCATGGGTAAATTCTAACTTTTTACAGATCAGTCTCTCAACAGCTGACTTCGATCTGTAAAACGTATACCCGCTAAAAGAAAACCGAAAGAAAATAGTTAAATGTGCAACTGCACAAATATAATTCCCCACTATTAAGATAACAAAACCTTTTGCTATTACCATAATTATTATATATATTAGAAAGCTATACACAAGCATGTTAATTTCACAGATTTTTTTAAAAGATTCTTAATATTTTATATAATTAGAAATACACATTTCAAAAACAAAACTTCTGCAAAGAGAAAACAGTTATCTTGGTTAGCAAAGCATGGAGTTCTTCATGGCTTAGGGTAGTGCTTTCTATACAAAAAGTCCTTTCTGTTTGTTTCTTCAGGACTGTTTAAAAGATTAGCGAAGCTATCAAGGGAAAAAGAACACATTTTGGCTTAAGGAAACTACAAAAGCCACAAATGCTTTGCAAACTCTGTCTTACTTTTTAATATGAAAATAAGCAAAATGTAATGTACATATTTTTATATTTTTTTTTTATTTAATAAGTGATGCAGACCCAGAATTTTTAAAATTAAATACGTTAGCCCTCGAACTCAACATTTTCACAAGTATGGTCCTCTTTAAACGTTTTGATCCTTTTTAACTGAGTGCCATACTCTGACGATACGCCTGCATGTTTGTGAGCATTTTCGGTATGTTAGGTGACCCAGTCTCTTTCCAGCATCAATTCATGGCCACCCAACCGCTGGGTCTGTCAAAACATCTGTACATTTTCTATATGTTGCATAACAGCTGCTTTCTCTCTCAGTAAAGATCTGCCATTTCTGGCAAATGTTTTCCTTTTGTCTATTTACATGTAAATAACGTTGAACCTGCAACATGACACTATCTATTGTAACATACATTTTGCAAGGGAGCACAACAGTGAAAAGAAGTTAGCCTTAAAATCTATTTTGTACAAGTGTTCTGTTGTACAACTCAAGTGCTAAGCTTATCTCAGCATTTCTCTTTATCCTTATACTGTATCACTGAGGCAATTTAAAAGTACTTTTACAAAACAGAGTACCTGACTTTTTTTCTTTTTAATCCACACACGGCACATATAATGCATATCGACCCCCCCCCTCCCCCATTAAGGTATAGCACACACACACTGCAAGAAAAAAAAAAAAAACCTAATAGGTAATAATGTTATCATGTCGCCCATCCTTCAGACAGCCGCATGCGCTTGACAGAGGGGCTTTCCCTTTCGTCCGGCGAAGGTCTGGTGAGTCCAATGGGGGAGTGGAATTCGTTCCGGTGATCTTCTCGGTCGCTTCCGTCGTAGGAACTGCTACAGCTGCTCAAACTGTCGACAGGAGATCTCCCCGCCTCATGGCGCGTGTGCTGTGGGTATCTCGAGGGAGTGGTGGTACGGTCTCTAGGAGGAGAAACAGGTTCTGACTTGATGTTGAGGCTTTGAGTAGAAGGCAGGGAGAGATTTGTACTCTGAGATAAATGAGTGCTAGTGCAAGCTCTGTAGGAGGAAAGGAAACCCAGTTACAGACGGAGGAGGCATGGAGCCCCCAGATATGCACAAACACTCACACAGAACACCAGTGCAAAGGCTCGCGCGCGTGCGGAGAGCACGAGGACCGTTTTCTGGGCGGAATTCACAGATTCAAGGAGGCGACAGCATGGCAGCAAACGAGGTCGGATGGAGCGGGACATGCCCTCATGGTGAAAGGAGGACTCGCTTTCAACCTCTCTCTTTCTCTCTGTCTCCTCTTTTTGACTCAAGTGTCACAACAAATTTCGGAAGGCGAGCCTTTGCACTGTTGGAACCACCTGCAGGCTTCTTTACAACTAACGCTGGTGTGTGTGTATGCACCAGCTGAGACAGGGGAGGCACGGACTCTCTGCCGGGTTAATCCAATTAGTTTGAACGCACCCAGCCATTTTTATCACTGTTCATTCTGCCATGCAACTTCAGATGCAAAACAGAGGCAAAAATTTGGGCCAGGTACATTTTCTACCTTTCAGAGCTGAAATTACCAGTCCTAGGATTGACATTAGGAAAATACCATGGGCAGGCAAGGGTTCAGATATGATTTTATGGTCTAAATCTATAAATTCATAACTCAGTCCAGAATGCTTTTGAATGAACTACCAAAGAGCAGCTGAAGAGTAGTGGACGGTGTCACAGGACTGTACCGTTTGCCTGTAGGAAAGCCCAGCTCAGGGGATGCTCCAAGCATCAAGAAAAATAGCTACGCTAAAACGTTTTCAAAGGCAAGCTACAGAACTACGCTACGTCTGTTTTCTTTCCGTGCGTTTTTGTGGGCAGGTGGTGGCAGAGAAAGGTGACACAGGCAGGGAAGAGAGCGATACCGAGAACGGCTTTACGGGAAAAATGAGATCCCTCGCCTCTGCAAGATGTTTTGTACAAAAGCGCCACCTCCTGGTAAAACCCGGCTTTTCCCTGCGTTCTTAAAATCGGGCTCTCAGCACGCCATTTGCTGGGCTCAGGCTCGCCTCCAGCCCCAGAGACACACTCTCAAGATTTCCACTCCGATGTACGTGGAGGGAGACCCACGGCAGTAAGGGCAAGAGACCACTTGGCCTCGTAAGGTTTTAAACCCAACGGGACGTGCAGGCAGCTTTACTGCAAGCAGAAGAAATACCAGGGTTTGGAAGTAACTTTTAATCATGCAGAAGAAACAGTTACATTTAGATGGGTTCTTTTCATTTATTGAAATGTTCCACTTTTCCTGATACCTCATCAACTGGGAGCTGAGCTTTACTTTACCAACATTTACTACAACTTTGATGAAAGACAACATGTTGTTTTCTTTTCTTCTGACAGACTTAAAATGGAACTATATGGCTTCAATATTGAATGATATCAGCTGCTTTTATCAGGAATTATTGCCATCTTTAATAATGGATGGATCTTGTTAGAAAACAGAGAAAACACAATGTTCTACCTCCAATTGCTTTTATCTGCCCTTCATTCCTCTACAGATGAATGTGCCAAATTTGCAAATATCTCTTTTGTAAGTTGCAGAGTTCGTGAGTAATAGCCCTCACAGTTGCAAAAGTAGCCTTTTTTTTTTTTTTTTCAGAGAGGACATGTTCTTTACTTTTGTAACTGTTCAATTAACACATATAAGAAACTGTAAATACCAGACTTCATCATTCCAATTTAGTGAAATAGTCCATTCTTTTCCTGAAAACTTGTGGAAAAGAATCCAACAAGAAGAAAAAATACATTCCTGGGTTTTGTGTTTTTTTTTTTTTTTTTTTTTTTTTTTTT
>Ga0065711_1010424_pt1 | contig 17496 bp, 13 predicted proteins | sample Hoacrofraction12_FD_59098 | JGI IMG/M metagenome (GOLD analysis project Ga0065711, IMG submission 59098) | Hoatzin crop microbial communities from Cojedes, Venezuela - Epithelial fraction 12 v2 (version 2) | ecosystem: Host-associated > Birds > Digestive system > Esophagus > Crop | place... | reverse complement strand
AAGGAATGCCTGGTGGTGACTGCTGCACTGCCAGGCTGGACAGCAAGTCAGAAAAGGGCACAAACCACTTATTCCTTGCCTGCCCTTTGATGGAGAAGCTCGGGCAGTTTGTACTTCGCAAGACGGATTTGGAAATAACAGCCTGGAATGATAGAAGCGTTAGTTGCTTTGTGAGAAGCGCGTGTTTCTGTGGCACGGGTTCAAGGAGCACGAAGTTCAGGGGGATTCCTCTGAGCCTGCCCTTGCCCGAGGCAGCTCGGGAAGGGCTGCGTGTTCAGAAGAATGCAGTGGCAGCTGAGACTTACGGCTCTAAACACTCATTCTGTGCTTGGGCAACACTCACATTTGGTGAAAGAGGCAGGGGAATGAACCTGTCGTGCTCTGAATTCTTGGATGTTCCCAGGTTGTAGTAATATTTAACTTTTTTTTTATGTTAATCCTTTAAAGTGTTGGGGAGGCAGATGCAGGTTCTGTCTTAAGCACATGGGTCTTGACTCAATTGAAATCCAGCTAAGAATGCTAAATTGACATGTAAGTAGGTGAGTCAAGTGCTAACAGTCTCTTTCAGAACAAGCTGTAGATGTGTTGTGATGCTAATTTATTTCTTTATAACTCTCCTAATGGAAGAAAATGTACAAGAGGGATATAAATACTTGGATGACTAGCAAGAAGACGATGGGGTGTAGTTTCAAGTGAAGTCTGTATCCCCAAAGGTAAATGACAATTGGAATTGGGGAAGCTGATTAGAAGGATGCTCTCACCTGCTGGAGGGTGGTCTCCAGGGGACCGCGCTGGAGGCAGTCGAGAGCAGCGCTCACCCCCTGAGCTACTCCCAGATTTTGCTTCTCTCCCCGTTTCTGCCACCAGATCTGCTGTGCGCTTTTGGGAACCTTAATTATTTCCTCTTCTTCACCCCTTCTGCTCCCCAGCGCAGCAAACTCCGTTCCTGTGGACACGGGGAGCTCCCTCCCCACATTAAGCGTTACGCAGCGGTGGGAGAGATGCTGTTTCAGGTGGTTCCCAGGCAGAAACCTTGGGGCTGCTTCCCCTGGACAGACAGACGTCCAGAGTGTGAAGCAGAAAGTCAGCTTTGTATTACCTGCCACCTCCTTCCCAAAAAGTGCCGCTGGGTAGTGAAATGAGCAGTCTGAAGCCGAAGAATTTGCCGTGACCGCCAGCAGAATGCCTTGGCAGGCTTGGCACGAGCGCCGTCGTTTGCTGCAGTGAAGGGTCTGACGGACCTTTGGGGTGAGCTGATGTGTGGCAAATACTGGAAGACCTAAGTACCGTTTTTAGAGATGACAACAAAACAGATAGCCCCAAAACATTGTTCTTTGGGTGAAATAGATTTTTATTTCGTTGTGGATGGATGGATTAGGAAATAACTCTTCCAAAGCATTTTCAGTATAAAAATTAGAGCTTGAGATTTTGCCCATAAAAGATCTTTTCAAGAGGCTGACTTTTTACCCAGCTGCTGGTTCTTAAAAATTCTTTATGGTCTCTTAAGTCATATGTGCAAAATCCTGTCAGGTGTCACAGTGAATAGCTGAAATACTTTCTTTTTCTTTTTTTTAATAAGATATCTCTCTTTTTGGCTTAAAGGTATGAGGAAGATGAAAAGAGAAGTATTATAAGCCTTTGTATGGCGAACTGTCTAATGAGGCAGCTTTATCTGCAGCATTGAGAAGATTGATCGGTGAATATAGGTTGAAAAAGCCTAAAATATGTCATTATTGCTAATCTAGCGTATTTGATCTAGCCGAGAATCTTAATCTTCAGATATCTTACAAGGACTGAGGCTGATTGATGTATCAGTTTGCCTAGCCACAGCTTCTGTGTGTTGTGCTGCTATAGTGATGATCTCGGAGCTGGGAAGTTCAATTAACTTATTGAAGTTATGTTCTAGAAATTCAGCAGAAAGTGGTTTTAAGCTCCTATAGATTTTGTGCTAATCTTAAAGGAGTGCCTTAGATTATAATGAAACAAATGAAGGCTCTAAGAGCCTTTTTCATATTTCAAATTCATTGCCAGTGGAGAATACCATATCTGAGACATTATAGACTTTTTCTTAAGATTATCTTGACGCGGTTTTAATTGCATTTTGTAATATGTTTTCTGTATTAATGGGTGGAGAAAAGGTGAGCAAATGAGATTTTTAGCAGCTATCCGTGAGGTTCATGCAGAGGGGGTAGCTGTAATTTGGAGTCCTTTTTTTTTGTTTTAGTAATAAAGGGGAGTATAAGAGGGACACTAAATAAGAATAAATGTGAGTTGGATTAGGGGGAACAGGAACTTAACGTTCCTAAATACTATTCCAATTCAGTGTACTGTTAAAGCACCCGTAAGCTGCCGGTGAGTTTGCAGACAGTGAGTTAACGCCTGTCAGCCCCTTTGCCCTGTCGCTGCAGCAGAAGCGGGGCTGTTGAGGGCAGTGCCCTGCCGAAAGGGTTGCAGGCGAGGGCAGCTGGACTCTGCTCAAGGTCCTTCCCATGGCTGGGCTCTGGAAGTGCCGTGATCTCTCTGCGCTCGTTTGCACATCTCTGCTTCTGTGATTGAGCAACTGCAAATTAGCGTGAGCTACGTGCAAGTGTGAGGCTTGCCCTGTGCTGGCTCAGTGTGATACGTTGGTAGCAGATGCTGTTCTGCTGGCTGCAGATGTAAATGAGCATTAAATGCACAACTGCCTGTAGATGTAGAAAAGCACTGGTGAAAACGTGGCTGACGTCGCCCAAAGCAGGGCAACGTGAAAAGCATCGCTTGCAGAAGAGAGCTGCTGTGGCTGCTGTGTCGCTGAACTGCCCGCGTACGGCGCAGGGGAATGAGCCTCGGTTCCCCCCTTCGGATCCGCGCAGCAAGCGCAGGGCAGAGTCCCTCCTTCAGCTGGCACGGTGGGGCAGATCGTGATGAGGTTGGCTCTGCTCTCCTCCCAGCAGCGTGCTATTTCCAGGGCTAAGACACTGCCGTGGCTGAGACACCAGGAGGTCTTTCCTCCTCCATCCTACAGACCTGCTGAACTTGGAGGTGGACAGAAATGCTTATGGGAGCTGCTATTAAAGAGCAAATCCAATAGCTATTGAAGTAGGAAGATTTTTATTGAGGTAAAGTCAACTGAAGTTATATCAGTCCTTAGTATCAGAGCTTTTTATTTATACCTAGTTGGGTGCTCGGACAACTTTTGCCTGAAACTTGATGTTTTATTATGAAGTGTGATGTCTGTGTCTAGCTTTTAGTGCTCTGTATCGGTGTGAATAGTAGATCACTTTGTTCTTTGGAGGACCTAAACATCCAGGGAAAATGGGTTGTTTGGGGTTGGCAAGAAACAAATTCATTTGTTTTGGGACATTTCTGTGGTTCTGTTCAGAGACTTGTTTGCTAGTTTGGCTGTCGGAGCTGTCTTTTAATAGCTGTTAAAGCAGTTATGTCTTAGTCCCTCTGCTCCCCGAGTATGAGGTGTTTGCTCTATACTGGAGAAAACGCATCCTCCCTAGAAGAAGGCACTGTGCAAACACATCAGCTTTGCTTTTTAGATTATTGCCTTCTTACATGAATTCTTCACAAGAAGCTTGTGTATTATCAGAAGCTCTTGTTCTATTAGTTAGCACTGTCAAAGGAGAGTGGATGGGCATAATTACCAAGTAGTTCTGGACTGGTGAAGTGGATAATGAAAAGAGCTACAGACATAGTCTTTGCATGCCATTAAGACACATTACTATAATGATTCAACAACTGGAGTTTCACCTGTACTGTCGTCAGCAGCTCTTCGTTCTGCGGTCTTCCTTCAATATATGTGGTGCTGCCCTGACTCAGATGCTGTTTCAGTACCCTCTTTCTGACAGCAATCGATGTCTGCAGAAATACCCCATGGTATGCGGTTGTCGAATAACGTACCCTCAGGTATGGGAAGATTTCCTCCTGGCATCAGCTGAGTAGAGGCTGGCTTGTTCCTTGAAGTAAGAAGGGGGTTTATGATTTTCAAAAGTCTTGCTAGGTTGTGTAGCTGTGGGGGGTTTATATGCAACAATTCTGGGTGGGTTTTTTAGCCCTATAAATGCCCGCTCCTTTGATGACATGGGCTAAACTCTTCTCCTGAAACAATATCCTAATGCAGCGGTGTTTGCTGTAGTGTCGTATGCTAGTGCCGAGGGTATTTTAAAGCAAATCACACTCGTTCAAGGGTAAAGGCTATTTCTCAGCCGCTTCATAAAGTTCTTAACGGTCTGGACCTGCTGCGCTTACTGGGGAAGGTACGACACACTTGATACCTGTTTTCAGTTTTGCCTGTTAACGCGAAGGAAATGAAAGGGTTTATTTCAGAAGCAAGCTAGTCGCTGCTTTATGTAGGAAAACCATTTATTTTTTAATGATGCTAAAAATTTCCAGCTTATGTAGTAGCCAGTGGGTCACTTCCACTCTTGGAACATTAAAAATTGAGCGATTGTTTGGAAGTGACTTGGTCCGGAGTTAATGACACCCTTGCTGTTGACTTCTGTGGAAATGGATGCAATCATGTAGGCAATTAAAAAAATAATCACAAAGTCCAGTAAGAAACCTGGGCTTGCCTCAGAATTGCCTTTAGATAGGACAAGATCTTGTCTGATGTTAATCAACTTAATTTACAACAAGAACTTGATTTATAGGCTAGGCGAGCCTTTTTTCCCCTATACGTTTAAAAACTCAGCAGAATTCTTCATTAAACCCTACAAGGAGGTTCAAAACACTTAAAAATGCATGATTAATTTCTCTCCTATTCTATAGGGCTTTTACTGAATTGTTCATCCTTGACTAGGATGTCCTGGGAGACTTGTGACAGCATTACTCAGAAAATTTCATATTCGGGGAGATTTTGTGCTGCATATCTTCTTGCTGTGAAACACTGCTCAGAGAATGATGATCAGGAGGGGAAGCTGCACAGGGAGTGTCACGCTGCAAACGCCTTTTCACTGCTAATGTGATTAAATGCATTTTATAATAGCCGAGGAAGATCCATGGCAATCTTACCAAATTTTCAGAATTACCAAGTATATGGATTAATATGAACAGAAAAATAAAATTCAGAATATTGCCCTGTAAAACATCCATTGTTTTGATGACTGTAGCTTGGCTGTCAGCACTGAAGCTGCAAATAGGTCAGGCTCTGGGCTGATCCTTCTTCCCCTGAAAGAAGTGTTGGTTTTGATGGCTAATTGCACAGATGATCCGTTTAGCTTAGCGAGCAGGTATTTGACTAATAATTCTTTTAGTTTGTGTGTTTAGTGGCTTCCAGCGATGGTAACGAATGCAAGTGCTAAGTAGGTTCCTGCTGTGGTCCCACGTGGGCGCAATATGGACTCGGGTGAGGAAGCGCTGCCTCGTTCCCATTGCTTCGTTGTCAGCAGCACCGCTAACGAGGTAGAGAGGTTTGCTTTACAGTAAGGGGCTCTCACCATGGGATCAGCTACATCACGGAGGACTTGAAGCCTTTTCTTGTTCATGTGTCGAAAGCTGTGTTTAACTAAGATGGAACAAAACAAACTTACCCCAAAAGATCAGCATCTACGCTGTGAACCTTTACGAAGACAAAACACTGCTCTGCCTTCCCAGATGCGAAATCTTCTGGCTGTCTCTGCAGAGCTGCTGCCAATGTTCTGCCTGAAGACCAGATTTATCTCCTAGCAGGTTGGTAACGCTTGTTCTGTCCTTACCGGTCCTCTCCTTATTTTCACTTCAAGGCCGAAAGGAGAGATGAATCATTTTCAGTAGGGCTGGGTTCTCATAGCTCGCTTGCCTTCTGATAAATCCCAGCCTCTGTGTCTCGGTCATTTAAACACCCCCAGTATGCGCTGGCTTGAAGTAAGTCCACTTCATAAACCGATGGACTAGTGGTATGAAAGAATGTATTGGGCATGTGGTAATCAACTGATATTTAATAAAATAGCTTGGTTTATTTTGGGGACTTAGTGCAGCTCTCCTACGCGGTTTCTTCATAGTGTTTACCGATGTGTCTCTTGGAGAGGAGGACGGGGGTGATGTTGAGTAGGTCTCCCAGCAGAGGAGGGAGATGTATGAGTCATTCAAGTGGGCATTGCGAGGAAGGCATGCCAAATGGTGGCAGCTGGTCTGCTTTGGGAACAGAGGACTTTTTTTTTATTTTTTTTTTCCCTCTAATGAGAAAGCAATATATAATATTATGCATAATGACAAGGGCCAAATAAGTATCTGCAGTCAAGTCTAATAAGATTAAAGACTGCAGCAAGAAAGAGCTGTTGTATATGGAATTCACGTCCATAGCCAAGTACCAGAGCATCTATAAAAGATGATGCTTTGTTCATGCAAAGCAGTTTGATGCTCTGTTATTGAATTTTTATACGGATAACGCTTCGGTTAGGTTTGAATTCTCCAAGGAGGCCTGCAACTTGGTGTTAGGATGGTGCAGCTGTTACAAGGGACAGCTGTTCAGAACAGAGACACCTGCAGAAGGAAAAGCAGCGCTGCTTCTACCTTCCCTGCTCTTCTGGCCTCTCCCTGCTCACGCTGTGTCGCGCGTATCACAGAGATCTTGGGTTTAGTAACCCAGATGGAGAGATTTATTGGCCTCTCGTGTAGCTCTTACTGCATATTCTCTATTTAACATCTGGAGCTGGCATGCTGCGCTCTGTTCAAAGTGGCTGATTTACTTCTTGTCAGAGAATTATGTATGTGTTGTGTGGTACTCCGTAGTGGCAAAAGTAACTTTTATCTGCTGCCTGCAGATCAGAATGTGCTGGTATCATTGGGACTATGAGTACATCTTTACCCCTTATAGAAAAGTTCTACATAAACCTCTTTTTTTCAGTATGTACAGTGAGTAAAATTTACAAGGAAGCTGGTGGTGTTTTTGCTGCAACTTAAAGTCTTGGACTAAACTTGGACCATGTTTGGGGCACGGGCTGGATTTCAGAGTAAATACTTGGCCAGTTTTAAAATGCCCAGCCTGCTGGCACCGCTTTCCTTTGTGTTAAGAGAGGAGCAGAAGTAGGTTAGGGAGTAAATCAGACTGACGCAGTGGAGACGGTGAGCTTCCTGGATGCACTCATTGTGGATGTTTAAAAGATGTTCTCTGTGTAAAACACGGCGCGAGACGACGGTTGCCAAATTGAGAGCGAGGAGATTGTGTGCTGCTCCGACATCTGCTTGAAAGCGTGATGTCAAAGCAGCGACACAGCAGTTGAAGCCTCCCGAAGTGGAATGTTCCTGTAAGGTTATGGTGATCTCGAACAACACCCGCAGGGAGACAGGGTGGGTACGAGTCTTCAGGCTTCATCTGAACATGTGTGCAATTACCTATCAGCTTGTTCGGTGGTTTTTGTTTTGTTTTTTGACAGCTTCAACATCTGCAGTGATTTGTTTCTATGGCTCAGATCAAAAATTTTAGAAAAAAGACAGGTCTCAAAGAGCAGACATCTACATACAGCAGTGTCAGCACTTTGAAGACCCTTTCTACTCTTTTTGCTAGAAGTTTGTAACAGATTCTGCAGCCTGATGAAGAAGGCTAACTCATGCTTCGTGTAAGCTTTCCACACTTCAGACTGCAACCTTCATTCATTTTCTGGTTTTTATTAGAGGTTTTTCACTGGCTTGCATACACAGGGCTTTTCTATAGGTTATCTTGGTTTCTGTAAATGAAATTCTGGTTTGGATTGGAACACTTGGGCCAAAGAGGTGGCAACGGGTTTATCAGCGTGTTCATCTCGGTGTAAATGCTCAAATCTCTCCTTTTAGACAGACCCTGATCTCACAGATCTTTCAGAAGAGCTGAAGATCTTCGTGTTTCCGTGGGGTCATTAGGGGCTGCAGGTACTCGGTGTCCCGAGGACCAGCCTGCTTCCACTAGGATCTCTAGCTGCAAACTCGCGTGCCAGATTCGCTGTGTATTTTTTTGCACGTGCTGTCCTTTGCCGGTGGCTCCTTGGCTCCGTCCCCCGGATCCTCTACCGCTTCTGGTGAGCTGTATTTGTCTGCTTTGCTCCGCTGGAGCAAACAGCACGGTGGATGCTCGTGGAGTCTCTTCTCAAAGTGCTGTAGCTCAGAGGGATGTCACTTGAATGGCTCTTAAAATTAGGTCTGTCTGGGAGAGAATCATTTAAATTCCACAGTTAAAACTCCTGGTGATTGAGAACAAATGAAACTGCGCTGAAGGCTTCAGAAACTTGCTAATGGCTGGAAAGAAGAGGGTCAGGGTCTTGTTGGGAATCATTTAAAATCCTTCCCTCCCCATTACTCACTCTTTACGTGACACCTTGATAGTTGCGCTAGGGTAGTTAAACAGGCGTCGTTAATACCACCAGCTTTTGTAGGTAGGGCTTTTTGCTCCAGAATTAAACAGAGTTATTTTTGTGCTGGTTACCACCAGTTGTCCAGGCCATTAGGTAGTCTTAATTACATAGAAATGGATTCACAAGCTAGAATCATGGTAGTGCACAGAAATCTGGTAGATGTATTGTTGGTGTATCGTTCTCTAATCACTCAGAAATGATGAGCCTGAAATCCCCCAGTGTCTCTTGCTCGCTGACTTTCGACAGATCGGCACCGAGTAGCGCATGATTCTGCAGTCTGGCTCGTGCCGTGACCTCGTAAAGCAGCAGGGCTGTGCCCAGCGCCCAGCTCGGGAGCTCACCAGCAGTATTTCTGTGCATGCTCATAGCTGATCTGAAGCAACCCACTGTGGGACCCCTAGGATTAGAGACGGGAGCAGTCTTTCAGCGGTAGGTGACCCAGTGTTCGGGGTCTTAGCTGCCGGGGGTACCTGGGAGGTCGGCAGTGGCTATAAATGCAGATAGTTCAGGGCACGTGTAACATCTTTTTGTGATGTTTTTTGGTTTTCTGAGCCTATTAAAAAGCAATTCAAGGCTGAGATTATTCTAGAAAGCATGAGATAAGTAAGCCTGGTTGCATTGTGTTGTCTTCTTCTGTTGCCCCGTTTTTACACCCATGATGTGGCAGACCCAGCATCGATTCTTGGCACCATCTTAAAGCTTCATCTTCATTTACCCCGTGCGTACGCAGGGACCTCAGCCTGCCACTTTACACTCCCTAGAGCTATAGACTTCAGCTTTAACCTTGCAAAGGGTAACCACTGAGTAGACTGTGTTGATAAGTAGGAAACAAATCAAAAGCACTTGGAAGTTACTGTTTTCCTTAGAGAACAAACTTGTAACATGATGAGGTTTTTCTCTAAAATTTGCATTGTTAACTGATGATCTTTGGCGTGGTTTGGGTGCTGCTTCAAGTCGTAACGTCTCTGGATACTGCGTCAGAGGGTTACAGGGACCCTGAGCCAGCTGCAGGGTCGTGTTCCCGGCTGTGTGATGCAGACACATGGGCGCGGGCACCCACCCCAGCCTCGCGCTTCTGTTGAGGGTGCCAGGGTTGCAAATCCCCGTTTCTCACCTGTGAGGCCCAGCCGTGCTCCTCCAGGTACGCGAGAGGCTTTTTGTTCAAGGGTGGGGTCGGCGGTGCTGCCCCGAGCGGTTTTGTGGCACGTGCCAGGCATGAGCCGTGTTCTCCAGGGCCAGTAAATGGGAAGGGGAGGGGAGGAGATTAGTTGGGGATAAACCCTTGTCTCGGTGATTCCTTGCAAGCTGTGACTGCTGACGTCAGTGGAGCAATACCAGGTTCCATCTGCCGAGGATCCAGCCCATTAGGAGTGCAGCAAACCCTGTTCTCTGGGTAGAAATAAATGCTTACAGGGAAGCCAGAATCCTCTGCGAACGTGTGTGGATGAAGCCTGGGGAATTCTCACACAAACCTGGATAGTGACGCCTTCAAACAAGCCTGCGCTGTGTCAGATCCCTCCAGACCATGTGCAGCAGTCCGTAGGTCTCAGGGGCATCCTCGTTTTCCCCTCTCTCCTCTTCAGCTGGATCTAATTTTCTTTTTCCTGACTGCTGTAGGCACTTCCATCGTTCGTTATGCAGCTTTGATCCAGTAATTAGAGACGCACTGTGTACTTTAGAATAATCCTGGGAAAACCTGGGGTAAAGGGGGATGGGGGAAGGACATGAGATTATGTGTAATCATCTTCACTATTCTTTTTTCCTTCCCCATTTGGAGACCCAACGAGCTGACACAAAGCAACAGTTAAAGCACTGGGAAGAGCGCGGTTTGGAAGCTTTATTAATGTCAAGGCAGCTGCTCTCAGGGAAAAACAGCTCCTAACCTCAGCTCCCGTTCCATGTCCCCTGGGCCAAGGGGCAGCCCAGGATTATGGTTCCCTTGTATAAATCCAGGGGAAGATGTTGTTAAAGGAGACTCGTGAGCTGCTGAGGTTTCTGTTAGCACTGAAGCCGTGTGCATGCACACACATAGGTCACTGTGGGACGTAAAGCTTGTCTCGGGGCCTGGCAGCTGCTGGCATTTACGGGAATCCTACGAGGAGAGGCTGAGGGAGCTGGGCTTGTTCAGCCTGGAGAAGAGAAGGCTGAGAGGGGACCTTAGAAATGCTTACAAATATCTGAAGGGTGGGGGTCAGGAGGATGAGGCCAAGCTCTTTTCACTGGTGTCCAGTGACAGGACAAGGGGCAATGGGCACAAACTGAAGCTGAGGAAGTTCCAGCTGAAGATGAGGAAGAACTTCTTCCCTCTGAGGGTGCCGGAGCCCTGGCCCAGGCTGCCCAGGGAGGCTGTGGAGTCTCCTTCTCTGGAGATACTCAAGACCTGCCTGGACAAGGTCCTCTGCAGCCTACTGTAGGTGACCCTGCTTCGGCAGGAGGGTTGGACTAGATGACCCACAGAGGGCCCTTCCAACCCCCACCATTCTGTGGTTCTGTGATTCATACCAGCTAGGTTCCAGCAAGCTTTTAGAAGGAGAAAGCTATGGCATCACCGATCAAAAAGAAGTCGGCTCATCAGCTGCGCACATCACGTTCAAATTAGATGAAGATATTTGGGCTTCCGGAGAGGGCAAGAACGTCCCTAAGAGGCGTGCTTTGACCACGGGCTGTAGAACAGCCTGACTAACAGTAGGAGCTGCGATTCTCCTGTTCCAGCAGCCCTGAGAGGGATGAGCTGGTTGAGGCTGGGCTGAGCTGCTGTGAGTCGTTAAGATGAGAACTAACCAGTGCTGATACGCGGCGCGTGGCCTGCCTGGCCTGGGTGTGAATCCCACAGAAGGGCGCAGGCTCAGCGAAGGGAAACGTACGACTCGTGCGGGTGTCTCTCTCAAACTCGGAATCATTTTTAGAAAGTTTTATAATCATAAGTTGCATTTTGTAACAGTGTGACTTGATCTTGTCCTATGACTCGCGTCTCTCAGCGTTTGGTATCTGATGGCACGATACGTTTTCCTTTGTTTAGATTGCAATAGCCTAGTTCCAAAGTGCCAGGTGAAAAAGGATACCTTGATTACGCTGCCTAACTTTTGTTCCTAATGAGTGATGCTCACTCGTGGCAGAGATGACTGATTTGATTTCCATTTAAATTTCTGCGTACAGGTGAGGACCCAATCATAAAGAATAGCTGCTTAGTTGGTTGGGTTTCTGGGTTTGATCGAAATCAAGATGAAAATGGAGGTGTATGTATCGTAATGTTAAAATTCTGAAAACTGTTTTCAGGAGAAGTCTGCTTAAAGTGATAAAACTTGAAAGATCTTCATGTAGTCTAAATGGCACGTGGGTTTTTTGGACTGGCTTCTTGTTTCAGAACAGGACACATGGGGAACATGTTTCTGGTTTATATTTGTGCACGCCCAGTTTCTTTGCATAGCTGGGGGGTCAAGAATGTGTTTGAGATCTGCCAGTGGGGTCTGACATACTCTCTGTGTATTGTGTTAAGTATAAATATATATTTATAGTGCATTTTAATCTGAAATGTGTGTTGGACTTGGCATCTTAAGCAGTATGTTTATCTTCATCTACTGTTTTATTGTTAGATATATTTTGCATGAAAAATCATATATATATATTTTTATAGAGGTTTATAAATTCAGGATGATCTTAGAGTTTGAATCCCTAGCTGATCTCTCACTTATTCCCCAGATTCCCTGAGCTATTAGTTTATTTACAAGGCTAGTGAATGCCCTATTTTTTTATTTTATTCTATATCAACAGCATAATGTTACGCTTTTTTTTTTTAAATGAACACTTTCCCTAAAAATCTTCTAATAGTATCTTGTTCTTCTAGTCAGTAAATAATTGGAACAATAACTCAGACTTAGGGCTGCTACTGTAATCGTCATCGCAGTCAGCTCACTGCGGTGCCTTGTCCGCTTGCCACCCCGAGCAGCGCTGACACGAGGGCAATGCCGCGAGCAGCAGCGCTTCTGCAGCGCGCTCCGCCTGATCGAAACCACAGATTTGGAAAAACCTGTGCTGATAAAGCTTTCCATCCAGCTGGCAGAGACCAGAGGGCTGTTTAGACCAGACGCTGCTGGAAGCAGAGGCGTTTCGGGGCATTTATCTGAGCTGGGCCAGGAAGTCTGACACTTTTTGTGCTGTGTTGCGTTTCGCGTTTGGATTCAAGCACCTATTTTGAAACAACAGCACCCAGCACGTACCGGAGTAGGGATTTGTGCTGGGCCAATGCTTCAGCCAGCAGACAACTGTTAAAACAGTGCTCTGAGTGTTCGGTTTAAAACAATTAGACAGCGGGAACCTATTTGATTATTTTTGTTTTTTCCTTGCAGTTGAGAGGAGCTGTTTGTGGTGATTTTAAGCTTTTGTTTGTGCCTGACAGCAGACCTGCTGCCTGCCTCTAATGCTGTAAGCATGCAGAGCAGATTCTGGGGTTCAGGAGAGTTTGTCAGCTTTGAAAGAAACATCTTTCCCTTGAGAATGGCTCGAGGGACTGTGCAATGTGCATATATAGAAAAATATTCTGATTTGAAAATAATTGGAACAAGGCATACTTGACATTGGAAGTCTAAGAGAATAAGAAGGAATTTCGCTTAATGTGACATAGCACTTTTAATGCCTGGGAGCTAGTGGAAACAATAAAGAACTTCAGGGATTTTAATCTTGTTTGTCAAGTAATTTATCACAGTTGTTTTGGTAAATCTCTCCAATAATCAGCATCCATAGCAAATGGAGACTGGATTGAACATGAGCTGGCGTGTTGTTCTGTTAAACTGTGTCTTGTGTCACGACGTGTCAGGTTTTAGCTGGGCGCAGCGCAAAGCGGCACGGTGTCAGCAGAGTGATGCAACGTGACGTATCGAACATGGAAGAGTGTACTTGGAGGTGTGGTGTCTTCTAATAGTTCTGTTAATGAGCATGTTTGCATCTGCTTCTGCTCGCTCCTGGGTAGCTGAATCTAGAATCCTTGACATCTGAATTCCAATTCTGCAAAGCTAAGAGTTCTGGATGGAGGTGATTTGAATTGAGGTGGTCGTTACGGAGCAATCGCTGCCTTTCTGTAATGGAAGTGGCACCGGGTTTCCATTGTTAAGCATTGCTCAGGATTTTGCTTGAAATGTTCTTTTTGCATGAAAATTGTTACCCTTTTCACTGATTTGAGAGAGATTTGTGGAACTGCGCTTTGCATTCGGAGTGGAGCAAAACCTCGTCGTGGCTCGTTAATACCATGCACAGTTCTGGAGCCACCTGAAGACTCGTATCTCACCACTGTTACTGCTGCTCCTGAAGTTCTAAAGGCTCGTTGCCCTCCTAACCTGCACCCCGAGGCAAACACCGCTCTGCGTGCAGCTCCGCAGATCAGACCGTTGGGAACATAGGTGGGTTTAGATGGAGATCTAGGACCCAGCTAGGACACCGATCAAGTGTTTAGACAGCGTAATCTGCAGTAATGGAGATGATCTAGATCATCCAACAGGTATTTGGGGCATGGGTTTCAGAAGTGTCACCACTTGGTGCTTGCGTGGCTCCCAGGCTGAGTTTGTGGCGTGCTGGACTCCCGAAAACGGTGTGTAGGAGTCTGGCTGAACACCTGGGCTAAGTGCAAACGCTCGTGCTTAATTTCAAACCAGCAGGAATTAACTCTAAACCAGTACTTGAAGTATGTACTTTCTTGAATCAGGACCAGATACTGGATTCGGTGGGAAGCACTCATGCTTGGCTGAAGCGTGGAGATCTGTCTCTATTAGAGTGTTCTCTGGTTTTCAGTTCAGGGTGCCTTTGGCTTCTGCATCAGCTGTATTTTATCACTTTAAAGTGCTGTGTAATGCTGCATCAATAAATTCTGTATTAGTGAAATCTGCAAAGAAGCAACAGCCTTATCTTAATTAAGCAAAATATATAACTCCTGCCACAGACCATACCAGGAGCCAGTCAACCTTGTAACAATCACTTTTTTCTTTTCCTTGATACTCCTTTAGGTTGGGGGTTTTTTTTACTGTAGAAATTGGTTTTAGGGAAGAAAAGCGTGCAGCATACAAGTACAACCAGTGGCAGTGACAGAAGAGAAGCGAGCTGGATTGCTTGCTGTAGTGGTATCTTACGTGGTGTCTCCTCTTGTAGCCCCTTTGGAACATGGACTGTTCCTCAAGATGTAACCCTGGTGCCTTCCATCTGCTCCCACACACCAGGGCTGGCATCCTGAAGCTAAGAGAGATCTGCTGCTGGTTTTGACTGTTACATTTCACAAAGAACTTCAAGTGACATCGATAAAATGGATCCGTTTTCCTACAGATCCTTTTTGTTTGAGGTTTGGTTTTGGTTTTTTGACGCAGAAACTTCAGGCAGCTGCCTGATACTGTATGGGTACCTTGTAAATGAGGGATGTAAAATCACATTCCGCTCTAACCCTTGCTGTGTCCCTTGAGCTACCTTGACTGCTTCTTAGAAGTAATGATCAGACTGGCTTAGCTAAGTGTTTGCCAAGCTGATGTTACTTTGCATCTCCAAAACAAGAAGGGATGTATTTTCAGAGAATTTATTCTTTGTTTTCCCTTGCAGAATCTGTTGGCTGGCTTTGCAGAGAGCTGCTGCCATGTTCTGCTGCGTCAGTGGCTGGTTTTATTTGGGGATGACTGACCTCTATCTATATATAATCAGGAAAGCACTTTCTGTTTTTACCGAATGAAAGGCAATGTATAAACGCAAGCTATTACTCAACGCACCAATCTGGGATCATAACTCTCCGGAGAGAGACTACATATGCAGTGGTTTTGTGTGGCTGAGGAGCTCCACGCTCTGCCTGAGTTCCTTCACTCAGGCACTTGATTTACAATAGCTGCTTTGCCTGTACCTATTTCTCTTTAACTTCTTGATTTATATTGGAAGGTTAAATGACTCTGGGTTTTAGGTAGGTAAGTGAACACGCTTCTAAATCGGCTGCACTGCTGGATTGCAGCACTGACCATTTAAAGTCCAGTTAGCTCTCTTTGATTGCTTCCTTGCTTAAAGGCAAAGAGGTGGTGGCAGCTGCCTCTCTGGTTCCACTCGGTGAATTTAACTCTTCCTTTCAGGAGAATTCTTTGAGTCCTCCCCCCCTAGCTATTTCTGTGTCCCCTAAACACACTGTAAGGTCTGTAGGTAGGTGACTTGCTCAGCCAGACTTGCTGGGAGGGTCCAGCTGACTCCGTCACGGGTGGCAGTTTAGCACGGGATGGGCAGGAGCCTCTGCTGCGGCTGTGAGGCAGGAGCAGCCCTTCCCTGCTGCGAGGGCTCTGTGCCTTACCCGAGTGCTGGCTGGAAAGACAAGCTTTGAACAGCGTGCAGGTGCTCTTGTCTGCCTGTGGCACGCTCCCAGGAGAAGGGGATGCGACCCTGCACAACTTGGTCTGTGCCTCTTCTGCACCGGCTCTGCTCCAGGTTCTCTCGTGGGAATCGATGCTGCTTAGTGACAAAAGGAGAGAGGCAACAGGGAGCAGGAATGGTTTATTAGCTGATTGAGAATGAATTCTCGGGCTAGATAGTTATCGCTGAAGATAAGGTTCTCGAACAAAAAGCTGGTATTAATGGAAGTGGTGTTAGCTGAATGCAGAAGAGGGGGATTGAAGAGCTAGAAACCCTTGTCGCTGGCGGAAGGAAATGGAATAGATACAGGAGATGTTTTCCTTCCAAGCTTTAGCCAGGGTTTTTGAAAATATATTATTAGCAAATCTGCGATGAGGAACTTTTTGTAATGCGTGTGATGATGAATTTAGAAGGATCTACAAGACCCGAGTCAGGAATGTCTGACACAGAGCAGGGGAGAAGGGTCTCTCTGTTCTCAGTGAAAATTTAGATCAGCTCTTACCAATACCAGGCCTTTTCTCACCCAGAGCCAAATGGGGTGGCTGCTCAGCTCTTGTGTATTCACAGCAGCTCAACTCCCAGCAGAGCTTGTACTGGGAATCGGTTTATACTGGTATGCAAGTGGGATCAGAATGAGGCTCCTCGGTCTTTATAAAACAAGGAGTGCGGCATGGTGTTCGGTCCTCCTCCTCCTCCCAACTCCTACAGACAGCTAAACGCTATTACTCATTGCTGCTCGCTGGAATCGGAGAGGTACAGATGGTGTCATATTGTTTGGAGGCTGCCACACAGAAACAGCGATGAAAATTCTTTGTTACTAGTGCTTTCCAGCTCAGTTCTACTTGTAAGTGTTTATTCAGTGAAGGAGAAGGAAACCATGGGGCTTTTTCATTTTAATTTAGAAGCCTCACTGGCTCTCTGCTGTTGCCGTTGAAAGCATAGTTATGGTCAGAAAAATGATGCTATGAAAAATAAATTACCTGGGGAATGCCATAAATTTTGCTTTCTCCCTCCGAGACTCCCAGATCAAATTTTCTCTGCTTACAGATCCAAAAGATGCCTGTGCGGGTTGCCAGTACTGCAGACTGGGTGGAACTGCGCTGGCAGCTGTTCCTTCGGCCTCTTTGGATCTGTGCTGGGCCGGAGTTTCTGCAGCCAGGACCAGCCAGGTTGCTATGGCAGTCAGGTCTGACCATGGATGGACCATAGCTGTGCATCCTAACATCCCATCTGATGCAGCAAGCATCAGATACTGTTGAAAAGGGTGCGGGAAGCTTCCTAGAAAGGAACCCTGTGGTCCCTTTTGATGTAAGTGTTCTCGTATAGCTGGAAGCAGCTTTTTGGCCAGTAACTAGCCTGGTTTTCGATCTTCATTGGACTTCGCAAGCAGCTGCCAATGCTGTTAATTTTACAAAATTTTACAAAAAAAAGGTGAACTGAAGTTTGCCCATGATCCTCTCCCACAGATTTTGTGTTCCTGAGAACAGAAACCAGTTTAGCAGAACAGTGTCCCTGGCTCCCTTGGCAGGACCGCACGGTCCCGCTGGTTCAGAGCTAGAAGATTGGGTGCCTTCCCGAGACAGGAGCTGTGAATGCGATACGTGACCGAAGTGTCCGCGTGCTCTGGGCTAAATGGAACTGGAGATGTCTGTTCCCTGCCCGAACCTCGCCTGTCAGGGACCATGTCTGTGTAATTCCTTTTCCGATGACTGAAGTTTTACGCTGGCGTAGCGTTCTCAGCAGGAAGTCCTGAGGGCACTGCCCCATTGACTTTACAAGAGCAGCTGGAAAGCACTTGCCATCCTCCATGACCGGTGCTGTTCTTTAACCACGTTTGGGTTATGTAGAA
>Ga0065711_1039790_pt1 | contig 17497 bp, 4 predicted proteins | sample Hoacrofraction12_FD_59098 | JGI IMG/M metagenome (GOLD analysis project Ga0065711, IMG submission 59098) | Hoatzin crop microbial communities from Cojedes, Venezuela - Epithelial fraction 12 v2 (version 2) | ecosystem: Host-associated > Birds > Digestive system > Esophagus > Crop | place... | reverse complement strand
ACTGATGAAGAAGTTCAACAAGACTGGGCCCAGTACTGACCCCGGGGGGACACCACTAGTTACAGGCCTCCAACTAGACCCAGCGCCGCTGATGACAACCCTCTGAGTTCTGCCATTCAGCCAGTTCTCAATCCACCTCACCGACCACTCATACAGCGCACACTTCCTGAGCTTCCCTAGGAGGATGTTACGGGAGACTGTGTCGAAAGCCTTGCTGAAGTCAAGGTAGACAACATCCACGGCTCTCCCCTCATCTACCCAGCCGGTCATGCCATCATAGAAAGCTATCAGATTGGTGAAGCACGATTTACCCTTGGTGAATCCATGTTGACTACTCCTGACAACCTTCTTTTCCTCCACTTGCGTAATGATGACATCCAGAATGAGCTCCTCCATCATCTTTCCCCTGGGGGTCATCTCACCAGGAGGTGAGGCTGACTGGCCTGTAGTTCCCTGGGTTGTCCTTCCTGCCCTTTTTGAAGACTGGAGTGACAGTGGATGGAAGAACAGATTCAATAGTCACAAACTTCAATTCCCAGCATTAACAGAATTAACATTACTTATTAAAACTTTTATCATTACAGAAGTCACTCTCTTTCCTGTTCTGAATCAATGATTTGATTTACTCACATTGAGATATTGCTAAACCACCAGTGACCTTTGCCTTCAAGACACATAAGGATTTCATCAGTTCCAGTAGATTTACAGCCCAAAGAAAATGCAAGATGTTAAGAGATGTTCGTTACGAAAGTGACCCATGATTTAAGATTTGCAGCACAGGTATTATGTAGTTTCTCCATAAAGGCTAATACTTTTACCAGTCAGTGAATTACAAGTTCTTCAGGAGATTTTAAGGAGAAGCTGCAGAGCTTAAGCCCTGTTCTAGCTGCCTTCCCTACCCCGCCCCTTCATTTTGTATCACTTCAGTTCCTGTTCACACACTCTGTAGAACTATCCTTTTACATAAGTATTTGTGTTGTAAGACTGCAGTGCACATTTCCACATACTTACAAACATACTTACATCTATCAGTACATATGCACACACGATGCAAAATAACATACCATGAAACCATTAAGGATTTTGATCAACTTTTCAGATTACAGAATTAAATACTGTTCCCTCCCACCCCCACCCCCCAAAAAAACGTCAGCCACTAAGCATTTAGTCATTCCCAATTTCTGCATTTCTCAAATCTCAACATATGGGTCCACTACTATAAATAGCCAAACACTGCTCTAAGAAATAAATGCAGCTTTCTAAAAAGCTCAGCAAATGAGGGGGATGTGTGTCATGAAATAAAACACTTCTGGCAAGAAGATATTTGTTTAATTTAACTAATTAGCAGTAGTGCCTAATCATACATGTCATGTTTATAAAAGATCAGTAACTATTTCAGTTAATTCCTTCCCATTGCTCTCGAAAAGGAATTAAAAGCTAGGAACGCTTTCCATATGTCATTTAAGAAGCTTATGTAAAAAACACTGCTGCTGCCACTGCCAATTTGAAACAAATTCCATCATTTGCCATAAATTATAAAATAGACTTCAAGTTTCTTACAAATACTTTTTTGCAACAGTAAGGGGAACACAAAGATTCAAGTTCAAGTGATATACGGTGATTTGTCTAGACAAACAGAGCTGCAATGAATCTGCTCACTACCATGTGCTTCCTGACAGTTACATCTAACCTTTTTAGTGAGAAAGTTTAATAATTACTTCTGAATGTTCTACTCTGTCTGGAGCCATAACAAACTATCTAGATCTGTCAGGTGATAGTTAAAAAAATCCACCACCACAAAAAACCCCACACCATTTTTCTTCCCTCTGCTTCGTCCCTTTGGCAATTTTCAGATATGAAATAAGAGGATATACCCTATTCATGCCATTATGTTGAGAACAATTTCAAAGGTGTTAAGAAGGAATAACAACCATCATGTGCTTTGGTTATCAACAAAATTCAACCGAGAACGATTTATCCAGTGGTAATATTACAGAACACAGAGAGACAACTTACTGGCAATAAGCAATTATCAAACGAAACGATAGGCCATTGATAAAACAAGTTCACAACTTCTGAAATGACAGATCACACCTAATGAAAATAGTAATTTTAGGAGCCAACTTGACACGTGATTTTCCATACATGTTCTGATGATTTTAAAGTGTCTTTGACATGATTGGCAAAAAATGTCCAAGTGTTTTTGTTATCAGGAAGAACATAATGAAAATACAGTTAAAATACGCTCACATTTTAACTGTATTTTCATTATGATCATTGAATTGATTTAGATACAGAAGTCAGCACTTCCATAATGAAACTATTTTCATTCCCTTCCTTAACATTCAATCATTTCAAGGACATAAAAAGCAATAGTCAAAAATACTATTCCACTTTATTCTCCCCTCTCTCATATATTAACTGCTTTAGAGCATGGCTACCCAATGAAGCCAAGCACTCTTGTTTTTTATAGGAAGGATGAAAACACTGATTCTCTTCACCCCTGACATACCTACTTTTCCCATGTCATCCTCATTTGTGTCCCATTAAGTTTTGCTCCACATCACTTTTTTGTCCTCAAAGCTGCTGGGTAAACACAGCAGCCAACCTTATCCAGTTGTAATCTTTAAAACAGAAAAGCCACTAAATAAAACCCACAAGAAAAAAGACCTTTCAAAAAGTGGAACTCACATCCAAGTATGGAAAGCCAAAACACAAAGCTGCAATTCAGCAGGCCAAGAAAAATTGCCTCTGGCACATGGCACAAAAAATGAACAGAGACTTTCTCCAAACAGACAAAAATCTTCCAGAATCTGAACAAGTGACTTGATCTGAAGATGCAAAAAGGAGCACTCAAACAAAACCACAGCAAAAGAGCTAGCCACATTTTTCTCAGTGGAGAAACCACGTTCCCCTTGTAAATGCTAAAGTGTTTCTTTATAACGCAGAGTTCTATAAACTGTCACAAAGCAATGTCAGTATTTTGCAGAGCTGATACAAGTGTACTGCAATAAAACCATGAGGTCAAATTAGTATTTACTTAATAATCCTAAGGAAATAAGCAAAAAAAAAGAGCAGTGTGACAAAGGCATACCTCTCATGTAAACTGACTTCTATCAGAAGAAAGAAGATGCCAAACAGATAACGTGCTCCACATTTTTCAAGTTTAGCTTCTGTATCGGGTGACTTATCAGGTATTATAATGAAGAACAGAATTAACAGATATTTGAATATATACAGTATACTGCAAAAGAGTCAACATCACCTCTGCAGGGGAAAGCCTCACCTTGAGCGTTTACTGCAATGGAATCATACTAATCAGATCAATATGCCCATCTAAAAAAAAAAAATAATCCCATTTTTTACAAAGTCCTTCATTGAGACCTCTTAAGGAAGCCTAATTGCAATGAAACAAAACAAAGCCCTCTGTATGTACGGGTAGGAAGATGCAAAATACAAGAACCCATTACACTCAAGATAATCATAAGCTATCTGAAAAAGCAAGCGAATAGCATAGGAATAATTTGCAATTGATATGAAATTACTCAGGACAGGCAAAATTAGATTGAAGAGAGTTGCCGCAAAAATCTATAATAGCCTGTGCCCAAGATACACGACAGCAATTGAAACTGAGAGCATTAATTGCAAAGCAATTCTTACAGGAAAGAGAAGCACAGAGACAAATATCAGCCTTGAATTGGGTGCCGCCTCTCAGAAAAGGTCTGAAGAGCTACCCAGTGGTTTTGAAAAGTGTCAGCTCAGTGGCAGTCAAAAAGGCAAACATGTTAGAGAAACTGGTAACCGTAAGCAGTCACATCACCATTGAACTCTATTAGGCATGGAGATGCAGTCCTGTCCCCCAGTTCTGAACGCGTAGTTGAAGGACTCCGTAACAGACAATCAGAAACATGGAATAGTCTAAAAGAGCCAAGACTGCCCTGAGCAGGACTCAGATTTAGCGAGCAGGGAGGAGACACATGTGGACAGCGATGCAGATAAACCGAAAAGCTGAATTCACAAATGATACCGAAAAGTGGTACTGAAAATTAGTTCTACACAGGAAGCATTCATCATTTCTCAAGATGTAAGAAGCGGTAATGTTAATCATAACTTCGCTGAAAAGCAAGTTTTATATAACAAACTAAACAAATGGAACTTTAACAAATTCTGGATATGCTTATCACAAAGTATTCTGGAGAGCAAAAAATCCACGCGCATATGCAGAATAAAGTACTAACAAACATCATGACACACTCTGGTGCAGTTTTTAGCTACACCCACACTGTACATAGTTACCCTATTATTATATTCTTTCCTAAAGGTCTTCACATTCATCACATACAGACCTCTTTGGTCTGCCTAGTACAGCCATTTTGAAGTTATACTCTAGATGACCATTGATTAAAAAAAATAATCTCCATATACTAGACAATTAAGATTAAGCTATGAAATAACACCACTTGGATCAAACATCCCTAAGGCAGCCTTAATGTTTTTTCGACCATAGGAACATGGGTATCAGTGTAATAATAAAATAGACCATTTAAGATTACTATAAAATCCTACCCCTGAATATGCATTTAGGGAATGCACTAGCATTGTTTTGAAACTAGTATATAATTCTTTATGAAAGCAAGCTGATGCTTGTGGGGTTTTTCTCCCCTCCACTTATTAAAAAATAATACGTGAAATCGGTATGTCATAGCATCGAACCTGCACTCCCAATTCACTAGTTTATTAACAAACAAACAAAGAAATCTATTATTAGATTTATATATTCCCAACAGGAATATTTCCACACCCTAGCACAAAGTTTAATTACTAATGGAACTTCAGACCTCAAACCAATCTTCCAAAACCAGCAAAGTTGTGATGCATCCTACAAAATATGCTTTAAAACTGCATGGACTTACAGCCCTGCATCACAGCAAGGTTAATATTTTAACTCAGGTGAACCGACTGTGCTTTCCATCAAGAATCTTGCCAACAACAATCACAAAAAGCAACATTTGGGTAGGAAAGAACACTAAAAGACTCTTTACTTGTTTTACACGCAGTCTACTCTGCCATTGCTACACGTACATTTCTAAGAAAAACAGCATCAATTCCCAAAAGACAAAAAGTAATTTCCCTGCAGGAGCATTTACATATAAAAACTATGTAACCACATGAACAAAGGAAAATCAGAAATTCAGCTCCCAAAAGAATGATGAAAACACTTGCTCCAGCATGCAAAGCCAAGCTCATTCTTTAACATGCCAGACAGTAAGTGACATTATACTAGCTCCAGTCTTTAATAACCACTGAATAGATACAACACAGCTGCTTTGATATCCTGATATCATTCTGAACGCATGCAGCTACCAACTGTATGACGGTTTATACTTAGAAGACGACTTTCTTGTCCCAGAAACCAAGCGGTATTTTGAGTTGTACACTGACACTGGGAAATAAAGGATATTCGTCAAGGACTAGTACCTTACCTTACACATAAGCACAGAATAAAACCAAAGAGATTACATTCAAATATCGAAAGATGAAAGACAGACCAAAAAAAAGCAGGCAATATGCAACAGAATGCAACTGACGAATTTATTCCAGGAAAACAAAAAAACAAAAACAAACCCAAAAATTCTCTCCTGAAAGTAACATGCATTTATGTTGCTTTCTGCATTTTGAAAGACTTCATAAAAAGAACCAAACACAAACTAGTTCAACAAACAGTGACTTAGAAAGTTTAATCCATGTCTAAAGCAACATTAACTTGACAGTGGGAACAATGGCGCTCACGTGCAGTGTATTCCTAGCCAATAAATCTAGGCTATAGCTAGATATTTTAATGCTTTCATCACATGTTTAATAAACAAAACAACAATTTCCAGGTATGTTAGCATCATGAATGTACACAAATAGAGACTGCCATTGTAGTCTGTCCTGTCAAGGCCGATGAAATTATCAGGGACATTCTTCCTTTTAGACTGTTTTTTCCCAGCTGTAGAGCATTACTGCTTGTCTTAACTACCAGAGACATAGAAAACCAATGACTGCCTTCCACGTTGCTGTAGCTGTTAACGTATTTCTAGAGTTATGTTCCTTCTCAGCTTTCTCTCCTATCGGCTACGTAATGTCTCCTTAAAGGTTGTGTTTCTCTAACTGACTCTCCAACTGGCTTGCGCTGTTTTGGTATCTCAGAAAGTCTGCACTCACTGGATGCGATTTCACACGTGCACCTGATTATTCTTGCTTAAATATAGTACACACATGAACTTATAATCATCTCACTATTTTCTACAGTACATTTGAGGTGACTGGTTAAGAAAGTAGAAAACCGCACTTTCTGAAATCCACTACCGCCTTTAACAAAACTCACCCTGATCATGTTACGCAGGCTCCTGCCCTAATAAACTGGACTGGGGACAACTGGCTTTCACAATCCAAGATTCCCAGCACTGATGAAATCATTGGCACGCCTCGTCCTCAACAGGCACACTCCGTGTTTTTAATATTAGGGGTTTTTTTTCCACCACCCCCCCGACATACAATCACATATACAAATATAAACACAAGTATCTAACAAATTATGGAAAAAGAAGCTGACTAGACCTCAGGACTACCTACACAACACAGGACCTACTACGTACTTCAACCAACAGTCTTACAGTGGAAACTTCCACCACACATTACTAAATGCAAAGGAATTCTGCTCTATTCTTAGATAATCTCCAACAAAAGGCTCTACAGCTGTGGATGCATCTATGCAGCGCTATCACAGTAAGACAAATCAATTGTACAGTAACCTCTAAGATTCAGTTACAAGACCTGTCCAGGAGGATCAATTCCTAGCAAGAAAGAACACTAACAAGATTGTCCTCCAGCAAGGACATAAGAATTAGCAAATTATTATTCTAAAATTACTCCACTGCTGACAAGGAAATCAAGATGCTTTTGAAAGTCAATTAATTAAAGATAGGCTTGAAAGTGATCTTGTAATGAGGAAAGCTTACTGGACAGTATGCGGCAGGATAATCTCCTGTTGGAGAGTTAATATCAACGCTTTCTTTTAAAGGAAGCAAATGTGTCACTAAAATATATAGAACTTGTCAATAAATTTCCCTTTTCCGGAGAAATGCTTACTCTACCCTACAGGCTCCCAAAATCTGCCTTAGCTTTCTTTCCAAAGCAACAACCATTGTAGGAACATTCACAACATGGATCTGCACCATTTACATAACTGCTCTAATTTTTCCTTGAAAGAGGTGAATGGAGGTTTTTTTGAGGTTCCTTCCTCACTGTTTTTCTGAGAACAAAGAAACCAGCAGAGGTAGGAGAACCACAAACAAACCACTGTGATGCTAGTGGACATGGTGGTTTGACCCACAGACAAATGTGCTTTTAACTTCTAGACGGAAGTACCGCTTCTTAACTGTAGGCATCACAAAACATCACTAGATCTAATATCCAACAATACATGTATATCTTTATTAATCCTGTGTATTTTCTTAACAAGAACTTATTTTGATCAAATATTTTACTTAAATACCAAACAACTTCCTCCCTGTAACTACTGATAACCCCAGACTAAGTAACTCTAACAAATATTAAATGAATCAAGTTTGTCCAAGATTTAATGTTTAGGCACATTTCCCTAAAGGAACAAAAGCAGTACTGATCCAACTTGTCCATTTTACCCGTACATCACTACTGCAAAACAAACTCATTGTGGAAGAAAAATGAAAAGAACAGTTTGACCACAGAGAGAGAGCTAATCCAGGATCAATTTATACATTAATAGCTGTTATTAACAAAACACTACAATTCCCTTAAATTAAGAGTTATTTACTCTTTATTATAGTATTTAAGAAGTTACCAATGTACATTTGCATTTTTATGTGAGTGTTCCATCAGTCCAGAAAATAGGGCAAAAGTAGACACGGAAATCTTACTGGCAGTATCAACCCCTGAAGCATCCAGAGAACCTTTGCTGCCAAAAGCTCTTGAGAGAGTATTGGTTTTAATGGGATTTGAGCACCAGTTGACTAGATATCAGCTTCTACAGTAACTGAGGTTGACAAGAGCGGTCAGTCTCCAGGATGCTCCTAAAAATGAGAGGAGTGCAAGGAAGCACACTCAAGTGTCTCCCAAAAGGACAACAGCATGGCCCTTCTGAAATTTAGGCAATGCATTGCATCTGCAGTCTTTGTTGTCATTCTGCTGCGTGAGATGTGATGGAGAGAGAAAAACAGGCAAGAAGAGAGTAAGATGAATACCGAAGGAGAAGAAATGGTTGAGTGCGAGACTGTACCAGTGGCAAGCTTGGCTTTGCTATTAATTCCAAGTTGAGGGATCAAATCTCGTTAACAATAATGCAGAGAGATCAAAGGAGAAAATCATGAAGTATGAAGACATGTAAGAAATGATCCACTATTTATAAAGGAATACATTGAACATAATCTGGGGAAACCCCAACAAGCCCTACAGGCATAGAAGAAAACTTGGCCAATGACAGTCCTTCCTCTCAGTAACTGTAGTTGGTCCTCTAGCTCAAGGTTACAAAGCTAAACAGAAACTCTGGAACAAAAATCAAGCTTTCAAGTTACCAATTAGTTCAGCCTCTAGTAGACTACTGAAATGCTTTGGGGCTACCCTAGCCAAACTAAATTATTACCAAAACAAATTACTTTACTCTTCAAAGACCTTTCCCAGACTTAGCAATTCTTTTTTCCAGTTTTTCCCTTCCAATATTACATTAGATATGAGATATTTATTATATACAACCTGTAACAGCCATCACAACTAAAGAACCTGTATTCTTATTTCCCTTTCGTTTTTCATCACTCTCTTCTTACATGCTGACTTCTCACTTCACTTTCCATTTCACACATCTACGCCTGCCTTAACTTCTCCAAGTTAGGACTTCCCTTTCTGTGTCTGACAGCCTCCTGCATCAATTTGCCCTCTTCTTATTTTACTTCCTTTATCACAGAATCATAGAATGGTTTGGATTGGAAGGGACCTTATATATCATATAGTTCCAACCACCCTGCCATGGGTAGGGACACCCAGACCAGGTTGCTCAAAGCCCCAACCAGCCTGGCCTTGAACACTTCCAGGGAGGGGGCATTCACAGCTTCTCTGGGCAACCTCTTCCAGTGCCTCACCACCCTCATAAGAAATAATTTCTTTCTTATATCTATAGTCTAAACCTACCCTCTTTTAGCTTCAAGCGATTACCCCCTGTCCTTTCACTCCATGCCCTTCTCCGTCTTTCTTGTAGGCCCCTTTCAGCTATTGGAAGGCTGCTGTAAGGTCTCCCCAAAGACTTCTCTTCTCCAGGCTGAACAGCAAATACTCTCTCAGCCTTTCCTCATAGGAGAGTTGTTCTATCTCCCCAGTCACTTTTGCCACCCCGCTCTGGACCTGGACACAGGACTCCAGGTGGGGGTCTCACTGGAGCCAAGCAGAGGGGAAGAATCCCCTCCCTCGTCCTGCTGGCTACACTTCTTTTGATGCAGCCCAGGATATGGTTGGCTTTCTGGGCTGCGAGCGTACACTGCCGGGTCACGTTGAGCTTCTCATCAACCAGCACCCAAAAGTCCTTCTTGGCACAACTGCTCTCAATCCATTCTCTACCCAGCCTGGATTTGTGCTTGGGACTGCCCCAACCCATGCGTAGGACCTTGCACTTCGCCTTTTTGAACTCCATGAGGTTCTCACGGGCCCACTCCTCAAGCCTGTCAAGTTCCCTTTGAACGGCAGATCTGCTGCATGATCTTGCTGGGCACAGAGGTGAGACTGACTGGCCATAGTTCCCTGGGTCTTCCTTTTTACCCTTTTTAAAAATGGAGTTTATGCTTTCCCTCTTCCAATCACTGAGAAGTTCACCAGACTGCCATGACTTCTCAAATATGATGGATAGTGGCTCAGCAACTTCATCCGCCAGTTTCCTCAGGACCCATGGATGCACCTCATCAGGTCCCATGGACTTGTGCACCTTCAGGTTCCTTAAGATGGCCTCAAACCTGATTTCTCCTACAGTGGGCAGTTCTTCATTCTCCCAATTCTTGTCCTTGCCGTCTGCAACTTGGACAGTGTGGCTAGAGCACTTGCTGTGAAGACCGAGTCAAAAAAGTCATTGAGTATCTCGGCCTTCTCTATATCCCAGGTGGCCAGGTCTCCCGTTTCCTTCCAGAGAGGGCCCACATTTTCCCTAGTCTTCCTTTTTATAGCAGGTTCAGTCCCCTTGAAACCACCCTTATATTAAAAATTAAGAAACCGGACAATCTCTACAGGTTTCTTGCAAGGAAAATAAAGATTAGAACGAAATACTGCATTTTAAAGGCAGCTTCTTCCTTGGGAGTACATCCAAAACTGCCTCTCATTTCACATAGATTAAGACTGTTACTCCTCGTACACTACTTCACAGATCATTATTACTACTGATTTTAGAAACAGATTCTAATGCCCAGTGTAAACACCTTCTCCCATCCCTTATCTGACATTAAGGAAGCTGTGGCATCTATTTTTGTGGGACCTGAAAAACAAACAAACAAAAAAATCCAACACCCAGCCTTAAGTCAGTTACAAGGTCTTTCTTCATATGGAACAAATCCAAGACAACAGCCTAAAGGCACTGGTAGCAACTTCCTCAAGCCTTCATTTTTATTTCAAAAGCCAGTTTGAACACATTTAGGCAACAAGGAAACCAGCTTTTTTTTTATAGAAAGTTACACAAGAGGGCCACAGGGATCCAAACAGCAGATGCAAACTGAAGCCTGAAGCTGATGGTGACTCTGATGCTGATCTGAAGAGACTCCTCACCTCCTGAACTGAAAGGTTCAGTGGATTTTTAAAGCAGCAACACAATCACACACTGCAGTTAACACTGCAAATCAGTTTAGTAAAGAATACTCAATCTAACGAGGCTATTACACACTCAGCAGTTAAGACGCGGAGATCTACAGTTTCTAGACAGCTGCTACAGTAAACTCAAGGGACTTAACATCCTAGCTGACATTTCTTTAAGTAAACCTACTGCCTAAGCCAGTATCACCCTGGTAGCAACTGAAAGCTTACAGTTTAAGGTTACGCTTCTTGTCACTGATACCTGCTGATGAGCAGGAACAAGAGACAAACCGAAAAAATCTCACCACAAGAAGCTCCTCGAGTAACACCACCTTTTGGAAGCAGCTGGTATTAAACTACAGTAACTATGTGACTAAGATGATCTAATTTACTGTTCTACTTTGCAAAACACAAAGCAATTTTGTTAAAAAAAAAATACAGAAGCATTTAAAATTGAGCAGGAAACTCAATACACAGTTACAGATCATTAACAAAGGAATGAAGGAGCTGCCAGGTGTGCTCGAAATGATGAGCTTCACCACAGCAGCAGCAGCACAGAAGAGCCACGTATGCCCTTTCTGAAAGCTGGCATGGTAGAAGGTACTTGAAGTAACACAAGTGAAACTATGAAAACATAGTTTTGATCATCAAGTCCAACACGACGGTTGCAATTGATGATCTTAGAGGTCTTTCCCAACCTTAATGATTCTCTGATTCTATGATAGGAATCGCTAGTCAGGGATTGCAGAGGGAGTTTTAAGGTTCAAGCAGAGCTGAGGCATTGTGAAGAAAGCTTCAAAAACATGTCAAGTTCTATCCTTCGCCATGGTTTAACTGCTTTCAGTGTGTAAACTAACTCTTTAAAAGCCAGCCCAGGAATCTCTACACTACAGTGTGTCAGCACAGGCATCCATCTTGAAATAATTTTTGAGGTGCCTGAAGCTACAAGCTTAAATCTCTTCGGAATACTAACTTAAAACACTATCCCACATCTACAATAACAGCTGGAGTGTTACTGATGTGGAGGTTGGAGCAGAATTTGCTGGCAGGCAAACCACCTCAAGCTTAATATACTGCTCAGCTACGTCCACTATACTGCACAGTTACGTCGCCTTAATTAAGTAAAAAACAACTTAAGTTGTACCGACTGCTGACAGACAAACACTAATCTGCAGGCACATTTCAAAAACTCACCTGCTGTGTGAGGTGACGTGATTTATTCTTGGCTCTGAAACAACGACAGAACTCCTGAGCTGGTAGAGCAATAGACTGAGAACGAGAACGTAAACATTCTGGTTCTCATCGCAACCGACTGCAGCAACATGACAGTGACAGAAAAGCATTCCTTAGAAGGCAGTTTTCACCACTGTTTTTCTGATTGTTTCCAAGCTCGTTTCCCAGCTAAATAACCCAACATGGAGGTGTCAAATACGCAAACTTTTATTGTCATGTTTTCACCTAATAGAAGACTTTCACCCAGACAGTGGTATACAGCCTACAGCACTCCAGCTATGCGAGGTGTCTCCTGGAGTTTTTGAGAGGAAATTGCACAAAACCTTGCTGGAACACACAGAGCTTTCTAGCAAGAGTAAACAACTACCCATTGCTCTACTGTACTTGGAAGCAGGGATAAAGCTGCAACTTAATTTCAGCTTTGCCCATTAGGTAACTTGGAAGAGTTGCAGGACACTGCTTTGAAGAGGTCATCTTTCAGTGTTAAGAAGATCATGGTCCTGTTACGCCTTAGCCTGAAGCCTGAAATAAAGGCATTCAAAACATCAGTGTGCTATATTTAGTAGTAGATTGTTACGTTTCCAGTGACTAAGTAGAAAAGAAAGATGATCGTTACTTCCAAGACAAAAAAAAACCCAAACACCTGAGGCAACTTATTTTTTCCTCCTAGCAATATCAGTAATTGCTCTTCTGTACTGATGGTTCATTAATAATCAGAGTGAACACTAACCTTAACTGAATACAGGGGAAAGACTTTGAACCTACAAGCTGTAATATCTTTTTTTCTGCAAAGCTACCTTGAGTTTCAGCAGCTACGTGGCAGCAGTCAAAATATGGTGGTACAAATTAACTCTAAACCTGGTCATTTTGAGTTAGTTGCTATGTTTGGTTTACACAGTACTGATCATTTCAATAAACATGATGCAAGCTCTTTAAAGAGGCCAGGGCTGCAATCTGAAGTTTAAATTATGCAGCTTACGTTAATTAGCCTGTTCACTGTACAGAATGACTCCACCAGCTGCAGTCTTTGTGTGACTACAGTAGATGAGTAGAGTTTAACTCAAGTTATTCAAAATTAAATGTTTTTGCTTTAAAATAGGAAGTATTTTACGAAAAAACAAATCCTTTAAGTTAGAGATGCTTTTTCACAATTTTTATATGCCATGCAGCTAAAGTGTCAGAGAGAAATGCCCAGTGTTAAAAGTCTTTAAATGAAATTCAATACAAATGCACTTACAGCCAGCTTCTAGACTACCATTTCAAGGTTATTACTACTTATGTATCACAGTCATGCAACACTTCAGAGGCTTTTGCAAGTTCTTGCTATTTCCAAGAACAAAATAAAATGATTAGTAACTGATAGAATTCTTTATTTTTTTTTAAAATCAAAGGTCTTATTCAAGAACAACATATGGAAGGAGCCCATTTGAAACAAAAAGGGTAAATAAAACTTGCAAAAACCAAAGAGCTGTTCAGCAGGGAAAGCAGGGAGCTGTAGTGCAGCTCAATTCCACACGGGGGACCCAAGCCTAACACTTAGTGGCTCTGACACAGAAAATTATTGAGGCAAGATATCAAAGCTCTGGAAGAAATTTAAAGCATTTCCAAAGTGGTATGTCCAGTCAGTCAAAGAATCTTCTTGATCATCATAGAAGTAAGAATTACAGCTACATTAACATAACTGATAAAAGGACTGGCAGTTCAGACCTGGGGAGAAGAGCAAGCATGCATGAACCAAAGTAGCTGACAGACAAGGACAGGATAAAGTGGAGAATGATCCAGTCTACTGACTCAACGTTTTGAGAAACTCAAATTCATATCTGTTTCTTGAAGAATTCACTCATTACGCAGGGCTGGGGGGCAGCCTGCAGTAACCCACTATTCTTTAGTGTTTTGAAATTGTGTCATAACAGCCTATATTGCCAAAATAAACAGGCCTCAAATAGATTCTTCAATACTAAGGAATTTTCTCGGCACTTCTTCATTGGTTATCACATTAGATATTCAAAAATAGTTTCTCATTTCTTCTCCCCAGAGCCATTTCCTTCTTAAATAGTGACTACTTAAAAGCAAAGATGACACCCAAGAAGCATTTTAGTATCGAAGAAAATTACGTCAAGTTGAAGCACCATGACAACTGAAATTGCTATATATTTTATCGCTTCTTCTGAATTTTCATTGATAACAAAGAGTTGTTTTAACACCTAAACACATTGATAGTACAGCCTTTCAAACAATGACATTTTCAAGTGTGATTCTCCAACAATCAACAACCAAAACAAGAAAAAAGTTATCAAACGATAATTTGAGAATTGTGTTTGTGGCAAGAATAAATATTGAAATACTGGGCGGTGGTGGTGTCCCTCATGAATTGCTTATTGCCGTAATAACTATTAACATTCTTGCCAGCCTTTTCATATGGAAACACATCAGAAAAGCTTAGAACATGAATGGGACACCGTAGTAGGATAACTGAGGATTATCAAGTAGAGATGAACACCTAGCAGGAATATCCAAATTTAAAAAAATAAGTGTTCTACAACTGGTTGCAGAAAGTCCTTACATCTCCATTTACAAATATCTTGCAAGTACAAAATGTCAAAATTTGCACAAAGTAAGCGTAGTACCTCTTAAACATGTGATCAGAAAAGTAGAAACTAAAGTTTTTTTCTTTTTTAAAGGCACAATTTTTCAGGAAAAGTGTAGATTTATAGACTTCATAGAATTTCAAAGTACTTTGCACGTTTCAGGTACAAAATAGTTATTTAAGAGATCTGCATGAGTGAGTAACTATCCTAACAAACTCTTCACATTTAAGCAGTTTAAGACCTGTGCAAAAAAACTAAAAGACAAATGTTCCCAGTTAACAGTGCAGCTTAAAATTCAGTTCACATGATTATGTACCTGAACAAATTTTAGCAAAACAGATTTTAAAATACACCTATTTACTTTTAAGCTTTCATACCACTTTTAGACATTTGACAATCATGAAATACTGTACTGTTCTCGTATCAGAACAGTTACTGAATCCAGGTGTTTAATGGGAAAAATTAAACACAAAATAATTGGTAAGCACACAATACAAGAGTAATTTAGTTGGGCTAATAATGTAGAAGCTTACCCTCTGGATTTATTTCAGTCCAATCTGTGTGTTGAGAAAATTGAAACCAGAATTGCTTGCTCATTTACAAAAATGAAAGGATCAAGGAGATTAATAAATACATTTGACTGCGAAGCAGGTATTTCATGTGTTTGCTGCAAGATACAACTGCGTACTCCTCTTGTGTATAAGTCTCCCAATAATATATAACTGGCCAAGGAGTCTGCGTCCAGGGTCCAAAACATATTTCGGTTCAGTGATTCTACTTACTCTAGCACAAAGCAGCTCTTGCAAATTCATGTCAACGTCTAACTGTGTGACAGCTATAACTTAATCCAGGGGCCCATTTCATACCTGAAGGGACCCCTTATTCTTTGTGGTAATTCAGCTATCCTTTTCTGCTAGTACACAGCGCTTTGGGGCTCAGACTATAATCTTTTAAGGAAATGAGTCGCCAGAGTTGCTGTTTGCATATCTGTTTAAATGCAACTCCTTTGTTTGAAGTAAGTTCTTTAAAAATAAAGTCAGCTTGTTTTGTGAAAACAGTTCATGTTTAAAACATGACATATTTCAGCAATTTGTTCTAGAATGGCATAAAGAAAAATACTAAGTATTTTATATTTTTGTTCTGTGTTTTTACAGCTGAGTGTGCTACCATAGTTACTTTTGCTAAAAAAGCTATCGTTAAAACTAGTGTTGGCAGTCTTTACGCACTTAAATATATTTAAGACAATGGATTACTTATCCATTTCTACATCAAGTATTCAGACAACGCATGTAGACCCAGTTACAGGCTGTGTAAAACTAATAGTTTCTGGATTGTAAGTGCTTAATATAATATTTGTGTAACTGTAATACATCCCACGTAGACGTACATCTTTGCAGAAAAGGCCTCTAGCATCCACCAAGCAAAACTAGGGCAGACCAAAAAGTAGGCCTTAATGGAAATTCTTAACAGTCAACAAGATAAAATGTTTAACAAATTAAGAATTACTACTTTGCTGGCTTAATTGGCACCGACATTTCAAAAGTAGGAAATTTTTTAACAGAAAGCAGCAGCAAAGGACCACAAAAAGAACATAATGGAAGGCCCCCCAAGTCTTACAAGACCTAAGAACACCAGATTTTCATAAAAGGAAAGAAGTCAAAATTAGCTGAAAGGTATGCTAAATTAGAAAGATTCACTAGTTGAAAAAAGGCATATAACATCACAAAATGTTAAAAATCCTCAAGAGACTCAATCCAAGAAAACTTCTGAACAGAGGGGAAAATAAGCAGGGAAATACATCAGAAGCTTATTATTTTATTTCAACCACTGTATATTTCCAGCTGATAAGGAACTAGGAGATTTTAAAACCTTGTCTGAGATATAAAGAGCATAACATGCATGTTTAACAGTAACTGACTACAGCAGCAAGTAGAGGAAACAAATAGGAGCAGATCTTTACACCAAAACTTCTGGTGACAAGGACTTGTAAAAACTGTACATTTTGGTTTGGTTTTCAAATACTTCAGAGTAGCTACGGAGTAGTTCCACAGATTGAACACCCGAAACAGAGTAACAGGAGAAGGAGAATTTAAACCACTAACTACTTCCTTCAGTCCATCCTGGCTGACAAAGTGTAGAGCTGCAAGGCTGAAGGTCGACGTTTTCTGGGGAGAGCAACCTGCGCAGGAAACACGCCAGGGAAGAGTGCTCCAGCTGACAGACGCTCAGCCCACTGCAAAGCAGAAATCTTACCACATTCCCACAGAGGGAGCTGGCCAAACTTGCATACAAGATTTAGTCTTCTCAAAATAAAATTAAGAAGTAAACCAACCACACAGAGTAGCTTATTCACACTTTCGTAGGAAGCTGAATTTAAACATGCCAGCAGTCAGGCTATTTAAAAATCAGGAAACGTCACACTATTTTACAAAAAGATTTCAAGGCAAGTGGCAGAATATTAAGCTTTATTTGGGATATTTTAGTTGAACATGATAATTACACTTAAATAGAAAAGAGTTCTATTTCGTCTACATCCACTCTTGCTCTGTTCTTGCCTACAAACCAGTAAAGCATGCTCTAGGCTTGTCAAACAGCCTTGCAGAGGGTTGTGTTTTGTTCCAGCAAACAAATGATATGGAAGTTAGTGCAAGTTTTAAAGGGTCTACAATTCTAATTCCATAATCTTTTCTAACTAGTAGGTCTGCGTACAGGCCAAAAACAGACCATTAGATGGGGCAGCTTTATCATCCAGTGAACAGGGAAGGCACCACTGCAAATTAATGCACGCTTCCAATGCTCTGGCAAGATAGTCTTTATTTAAAGGGATTCTTAAG
>Ga0065711_1011472_pt1 | contig 17497 bp, 18 predicted proteins | sample Hoacrofraction12_FD_59098 | JGI IMG/M metagenome (GOLD analysis project Ga0065711, IMG submission 59098) | Hoatzin crop microbial communities from Cojedes, Venezuela - Epithelial fraction 12 v2 (version 2) | ecosystem: Host-associated > Birds > Digestive system > Esophagus > Crop | place... | reverse complement strand
GAGCTATCTGTAGACGTTCGCATTTTCGAAGCACGGCTGTGAAAGGGGAAAGGCAGCCACCCCCCAAGGTACGTTTGAAGTTTTAGGTGGCAAGACAAGCAAGCAGCCTCAGTCTCTGTGCCTCTGTGAGAGCAGTGATATGAGCAGGTGAGGCTGAGCTACAGCTTTCCAGGCTAGCCCCTTCTGGCTGTGAGCTATCTGGAGACGCTTGCATTTTCGAAGCAGGGCTGCCTCAGGCGCCCAGCAGGGACCCCCTAAGCTACCTTTGAAGTTTGAGGTTGCTAGACAAGCAAGCAGCCCCAGTCTCTGGGCCTCCGTGGAGCAGTGTCGTGAGCAGATGAGGCTGAACAACACCTTTCCAGGTTAGCCCCTTCTGGCTACGAGCTACCTAAAGATGTTCACATTTTCAGAGCAGGGCTTCAAAAGGGGCCCGGCAGGGACCCCTTAAGATACGTTTGATGTTTGACGAGGCAACGCAAGCAAGCAGCCGCATTCTCTGTTCCTCTGTGCGAGCAGTGCCATGGGCAGATGAAGCTGAGCAACAGCTTTCCAGGCTAGAACCTTCTGGCTGCGAGCTAGCTGGGGACGTTTGCATTTTTGGAGCAGGGCTGCAAAATGCACCCGCAGATACCCCTGGGACACATTTGAAGATTGAGGTGGCAATACAACAAGGAGCCCCAGTCTCTGTGCCTCTGTGCGAGCAGTGCCATGGGCAGATGAGGCTGAGCAACAGCTTTCCAGGCTAGCCCTTTCTAGACGCGAGCTAGCTGAAGATGTTCGCATTTTTGAAGCAGGGCTGTGAAATATACCTGTCAGGGACGCCCTACGATACTTTTGAAGTTTGAGGTGGCAAGACAATCAAGCAGCCCCAGTCTCTGTGCCTCTGTGCGAGCAGTGCCATGGGCAGATGAGGCTGAGCAACAGCTTTCCAGGCTAGCATCTTCTGGCTGCGAGCTTGCTGGAGATGTTCGCATTTACGGAGAAGGACAGCGTCAAGTTCCCGGGAAGGACCCTTGGGCAACGTTTGAAGTTTGAGGTGGCAAGAGAAGCAAGCAGCCCCAGTCTCTCTGCCTCTGTGTGAGTACTACCATGAGAAGATGACCCTCAGCAACAGCTTTCCAGGCTAGCCCCTTCTGGATGCGAGCTAGCCAGAGACGTTTGCATTTTCGGAACAGGTCTGCTGGAGGACCCCAGGAAGAACCCCTTACGCTACGTTTGAAGTTTGAGGTGGCAAGACAAGCAAGCAGCCCCAGTCTCTTTGCCTCTGTGCGAGCAGTGCCATGGGCAGCTGAGGCTTAGCAAGAGCTTTCCAGTGTAGCCCCTTCTGGATGCGAGCTATCTGGAGACGTTCACATTTTCGGAGCAGGGCCGTGAAAGTCACACGGCAGGGACCCCGTAAAATACATTTGAATTTTGAGATATCAAGGAGAAAAAGCAGCCCCAGTCTCTTTGCCTCTGTGCGAGCAGTGCCATGAGCTGATGAGGCTGAGCAACAGCTTTCCAGGTTAGCCCCTTCAGGCTGCGAGCTAGCTGGAGACGTTCGAATTTTCGGAGCAGGGCTGCCTCAGGCACCTTGCAGCGAGCCCCTAAGATATGTTTGAAATTTGTGCTGGCAAGACAAGCAAGCAGCCCCACTCTCTGTGCCTCTGTGCGAGCAGTGCCATGGGCAGTTGAGGCTGAGCAACATGTTTTCAGGCTAGCCATTTCTGGCTGAAAGCTATCTGCAGACTTTTGAATTTTCAGAGCAGGGCTGCAAAATACAACTGGCAGGGACGCTGTACGATACTTTTGAGGTCTGTATTGGCAAGACAAGCAAGAAGCCTCAGTCTCTGTGCCTCTGTACGAGCAGTGCCATGGGCAGATGAAGCTCAGCAACAGCTTTCGAGACTAGGCCCTTCAGCCTGCGAGCTAGCTGGAGACATTCGCAATTTCGGAGCAGGGCTGCTGGAGCCGCACAGCAGGGACCCCCTAAGTTACGTTTGAATTTTGAGGTGGCAAGGCAAGCAAGCAGCTCAAGTCTCTGTGCCTCTGTGCGAGCAGTGCCATGAGCAGATGAGGCTGAGCAACAGCTTTCCAGGCTAGACCCTTCTGGCTAGAATCTAGCTGGGGATGCTTGCATTTTAAAGCAGGGCTGCGAAATACACCTGACAGGGACGCCCTACGATACGTTTGAAGTCTGAAGTGGCAAGGCAAGCCATCAACCCCAGTCTCCGTGCCTCTGTGCGAGCAGTGCCATGGGCAGATGAGCCTGAGCAACAGCTTTCCAGACTCGCTCTTTCTGGCTGCGAGCTATCTGAAGACGTTCGCATTTTCAGAGTATAGCTATGACAGGAGCAATGCAGGGACTTCCTAAGATACTTTGCAATTTGAGGTGGCAAGTTTAGCAAGGAGACCCAGTCTCTGTGCCTCTGTGAGAGCAGTGCCATGAGCAGATGAGGCTGAGCAACAGCTTTCCACGCTAGCCTCTTCTGGCTGCGAGCTAGCTGGAGACGTTCGCATTTTCGGAGCATGTCTATGAAAGGAGCCCAGAAGGGACCCGCTAAGCTACGTTTGAAATTTGAGGTGGCAATGCAAGCAAGCAGCCCCAGATTCTGTGCTTCTGTGCGAGCAGTGCCATGGGCAGATGAGGCTGAGCAACACCTTTACAGGCTAGCATTTTCTGCCTGTGAACTATCTGCAAATGTTCGCATCTTGGGAGCAGGGCTGCCGGAGACGCCCGGTACGGACCCTCAATTCTGCTTTTGACGTTTGAGGTGTCAAGACAAGCAAGCATCCCCACTCTCTGTGCCTCTGTGCGAGCAGTGCCATGGGCAGATGAGGCTGAGCAACAGCTTTCCAGGCTAGCTCTTTCTGTCTGCGAGCTATCTGCAGACGTTCACATTTGGGAGCAGGGCTGACGGAGGAGCCCGGCACGGACCCCGACAGCTACGTTTGAAGTTTGAGGTGTGAAGACAAGGAAGAAGTCTTAGTCTCTGTGCCTCTGTGCGAGCAGTGGCATGGGCAGATGAGGCTGAGCAACAGCTTTCCAGGCTAGCTCTTTCTGCCTGCGAGCTATCTGCAGACGATCACGTTTTGGGAGCACAGTTGCCGGAGGCGCCCAGCACGGACACACAAAGCTATGTTTGACGTTTAAGGTGGCAAGACAAGCAAGCAGCCCCTGTGTCTGTGCCTCTGTGTGAGCAGTGGCATGGGCAGATGAGGCTGAGCAACACCTTTACAGGCTAGCATTTTCTGCCTGTGAATTATCTGCAAATGTTCGCATCTTGGGAGCAGGGCTGCCGGAGACGCCCGGTACGGACCCTCAATTCTACTTTTGACGTTTGAGGTGGCAAGACAAGCAAGCATCCCCACCCTCTGTGCCTCTGTGCGAGCAGTGCCATGGGCAGATGAGGCTGAGCAACAGCTTTCCAGGCTAGCAATTTCTGGCTGCCTGGTATCTGCAGACGTTCGCATTTTGGATGCAGGGCTGCCTGAGTCGCTCTGCACAGACTCCCAAAACTACGTTTGATGTTTGAGGTGGGAAGACAAGCAAGTAGCCCCTGTCTCTGTGCCTATGTGCGAGCAGTGCCATGGGCAGATGAGGCTGAGCAACAGCTTTCCAGGCTAGCTCTTTCTGCCTGCGATCTATACGCAGACGTTCGCATTTTGTTAGCAGGGCTGCCTCAGGCGCCCAGCAAGGACCCCAAAACCTACGATGGATGTTTAAGGTGCATAGACAAGCAAGCAGCCCCAGTCTCTGTGCCTTTGTGTGAGCAGCGCCATGGGCAGATGAGGCTGAGCAACACCTTTACAGGCTAGCTCTTTCTGCCTGAGAGCTATCTGCAGACGTTCGCATTTTCAAAGCAGGGTTGAAGGAGGCGCCGGCACGGACCCCAAATGCTACGTTGCATGTTTAAGGTGTCAAGAGAAGCAAGCAGACCCAGTCTCCTTGCCTCTGTGCGAGCAGTGCCATGGCAGATGAGGCTGAGCAACAGCTTTCCAGGCTAGCTCTTTCTGCCTGCGAGCTATCTGCAGACGTTCGCATTTTCGAAGCAGGGCTGCCAGAGGCGCCCGGCACGGACTCCCAAAGGTACGTTGGAAGTTTGAGGTGTCAAGACAAGCAAGCAGCCCTAGTCTCTGTGGCTCTGTGCGAGCAGTGCCATGGGCAGATGAGGCTGAGCAACAGCTTTCCAGGCTATACATTTCTGCCTGCGAGCTAGCTAGAGACGTTCGCATTTTGGGAGCAGGGCTGACGGAGGCGCCTGGGAAGGACTCAAAAACCTACGTTGGACATTTAAGGTGGCAAGACAAGCAAGCAGCCCCAGTGTATGTGCCTCTGTGTGAGCAGTGCCATGGGCAGATGAGGCTGAGCAACAGCTTTCCAGGCTAGCTCTTTCTGCCTGCGAGCTATCTGCAGACGTTCGCATTTTGGAAGCAGTTCTGCCGGATGCGCCCGGCACGGACCCCCAAAGCTACGTTTGAAGTTTGAGGTGGCAGGACAAGCAAGCAGCCCCAATCTCTGTGCCTCTGTGCGAGCAGTACCATGGGCAGATGAGGCTGAGCAACAGCTTTCCAGGCTATACATTTCTGCCTGCGAGCTAACTAGAGACGTTCACATTTTCGGAGCAGGGCTGTAACAGGGGCACGGCGGGACCCCCTAAGATACTTTTGAAGTTTGAGGTGGCAAGATACGTAAGCAACCCCAGTCTCTGAGCCTCTGCGCGAGCAGTGCCATGTGCAGATGAGGCTGAGCAACAGCTTTCAAGGCTAGCCCATTCTGGTTGCGAGCTAGCTGGAGACATTTGCATTTTCGAAGCATGGCTGTGAAGGGGTGCAGCAGGGGCCCCCTAAGTTACGTTTGAAGTTTGAGGTGGCAAGGCAAGGAAGCATCCCCAGTGTCTGTGCCTCTGTGCGAGCAGTGCCATGGGCAGATGAGGCTAAGCAACACCTTTCCAGGCTAGCCCCTTCTGGATGCGAGCTACCTGAAGATGTTTGCATTTTTGGAGCAGGACTGCGAAATGCCAGTGACAGGAAAACGTGGTGTACGTTTAAAGTTTGAGGTACCAAGGCAAGCAAGCAGCTCCAGTCTCTGAGCCTCTGTGCAAACAGTGCCATGGCAGATGAGGCTGAGCAACAGCTTTCCAGGCTAAACCTTCTGGCTGCGAGCTATCTATAGACGTCCTCATTTTCGGAGCGTGGCTACGAAAGGAGCCCAGCAGGGACACCCTAAGCTACGTTTGGTATTTGAGGGGGTAAGACAAGCAAGCAGCCCCAGTCTCTCTACCTCTGTGCGAGCAGTGCCATGGGCAGATGAGGCAGAGCAATAGCTTTCCACGCTAGCCTCTTCAGGCTGCAAGTTAGCTGGAGACGTTCGCATTTTCAGAGCAGGGTTGCGAAAGGTGCCCTGCAGGGACCTTTTAGTATACTTTTGAAGTTTGAGGTGGCAATATACGCAAGCATTCCCTGTCTCTGTGCCTCTGTGCGAGCAGTGCCATGAGCACATGAGGGTTAACATCTCCTTTCCAGGCTAGCTCTTTCTGGCTGCGAGCTATCTTCAGACGTTCGCAATTTCGTAGCAGGGCTGCGAGATGCGCCCCAGAGGGACCCCCGGGCTACGTTTGAAGTTTGAGGTGGCAAAACTAGCAAGCAGCCCCAGTCTCTGTGCCTCTGTGCGAGCACTGCCATGGGTAGATGAGGCTGAGCAACACCTTTGCAGGCTAACCCCTTCTGGCTGCGAGCTATCTGTAGACGTTCGCATTTTCGGAGCAGGGCTGCTGGAGGCGCCCAGCAGGGACCCTCTAAGATACGTTTGAAGTTTGAGGTGGCAAGACAAGCAAGCAGCCCCAGTCTCTGTGCCTCTGTGCGAGCAGTGCCATGAGCAGATGAGGCTGAGCAACAGCTTTCCAGGCTATCCCCTTCTGGCTGTGAGCTACCTGAAGATGTTCGCATTTTTGGAGCAGGGCTATGAAATTCTCTCTGCAGGAACCCCCGGGCTACCTTTGAAGTTTGAGGTGTCAAGGCAAGCAAGCAGCCCCAGTCTCTGCGCCTCTTTGCGAGCAGTGACATGGGCAGATGAGGCTGAGCAACAGCTTTCCAGACTCACCCCTTGGGGCTGCGTTCTATCTGCAGAAGTTTACATTTTCGAAACAGGGCTGTGAAAGGCACCTGGCAGGGACCCCTTAAAATACGTTTGAGTTTTGAGATATCAAGGAGAAAAAGCAGCCCCAGTCTCTGTGCCTCTGTGCCAGCAGTGCCATGGGCAGATGAGGCTGAGCAACAGCTTTCTAATCTAGACCCTTCTGGATGCGAGCTAGCTGGAGACGTTCGCATTTTCAGAGCAGGGCTGCTGGAGGCGCCCAGCTGGGACCCCCTAATCTACGTTAGAAGTTTGAGGTGCAAGACAAGCAAGCATCCCCAGTATTTCTGCGGCTGTCTGAGCAGTGCCATGAGCGGATGAGGCTGAGCAACAGCTTTTTCAGGCTGGCCCTTTCATTGTACAGCAAATATCTTCAGACACTAATCCACAGCAGTCTTGTCCAGTGAAGTTTAGGTATCAGGATTTAATCACAGGAGAACAGAAAGGGTATTCATAGGTAAAATTAACTGGCAGAGGTTATGTTTGTGTTATTGCAGAGAACGTTCCTATCTGGGTGCCAGGAAAGTGTGTAAAGCCTTCGATAGAGTAAATGACCCAGAAACGAGATGAGCCTATGAAGGTTCAAGGCAAGAGTCCAGAAACAACCACACCCATGGTTGATGATGCTACGTAAGGATAACAAAATTGACTTAGGCGCAATTGATGAGGCGGAACTTAGAAACCCATAGCAAATACTGAGGATAGTCATGTCCCACATACAAGGGCCTGAATGAAAACCAGAACGAGAGCAACAGTTAAGTTGTGTGATGCATGGGCATGCATGTAGACCATGGATAAAGTGTCTCATCTGTTACGAAGAACATTGGAGAGTATCCAGAATAAGAGACAGGTTTGAAAACTGGTTATGCACAACATGTCAACATAACGTAAATACCTTTCAGTATATTCAATGGGTAGAGCAATTTATGCGTCAACCCTTAGCCCTGCGGGAACCTGCGGAGCTAAGAGAACACTCTTTTGCTGAATGGTTAACGTTAGTAAAGAATTTAGAGCAGAAAATAATTGCTGTATTGTTTTTTAACCTTATAAAGCTATGTAATCGATATAATATAATTTTTAATAATCATATAATAGGTAAAGAGTGTGGAGTTGGAATTTTGATCCCCAGGTCTTGGCAACTACTACCCGACGAGTGGGAAACCCAAAAACAGCGATGGAGAGCGAAAAGAAGGGGACACTGATATGAGTAGCTTTTAGATTGATGCTGACGAGAAACAGCCAAGTATCGTCTTTGACCAGCATCAATCCTCGGCCAAATATGTGGTATAACATTTGCTAATCAAACAAACCAAATGTCGCTTTGTATATCAATGCAATTGGTAACTGATCCTTTTAAAAAGTGTCTAATTGGAATACCTTATTTGAATCCTAATGATTGGAAGGGATAGGTATCGAATGAAATAGGGCTAAACGACATGGTAGTAGCAAAGATGCAAAGCTGGGAAAATGCACTAGGCAGGAGTCGGCCAGAAGTACCTTTGGGAGGTTGGCCGCGATCCTGGTAACCAATTATTTAAATGAGTCATTACCTTGGGACACCCAAGAAATTGACCTATTGGGCTCCATGAATGGAAATGATTCATGTTTCCACCTTGGGAATTATAAACAAGGGATAAACAGGTTTAGGCAACACAATTTAACATGTTGGACAAACGTAACAAGTAAGAATAAATATTATGATTATGTGAAAGGTGAAGTGGAATATGATTATATGAAAAGTGGAGAGGTTTTTTGTAATAGCTCGGCTGGTTCCGAGTATCAAGTTAGTACTCTAGCGGCATGGACTAATAATTTGGCAAAAGCCATTCCTCCGGGATATTTTATGATTTACGGGGATAAAACTTGGCACGAGATACCTGTGAGGGCATATGGAGGTCCATGTTACTTTGGGAAGCTAATCATGTTTGCACCTGCAGTGAATGTCTTGAAAAATCACACAAGAGCAAAGAGAGCTGCCGAGTTTCGGCATCCATGCAGAGACAGGAATGACTCTCACACACTGAAGCAATGCACAGTCGATTCCCTTTATTGCTCTGCTTGTGTGGTTATATACATTCTTCCATATCTGTAGACGCAATCACGCTTATTCGGATAGGCTACAGACATAAATCACACGCTGTTCACGCACCCCATATTCCCTTATGATTGGTAACTATGCACTAACGCCAATAGCAACAGACCGCCTCCACGTCCTTGAACACTTCTTGTTTTTGCTAACCCACATCATGTGCACTATCAGAACTTTCTCAATTGTTATTCTTAGCTGTCCTTTCCAGTGACCTGTTCAGTTATGCTGTTTTGCTTAAGTGGCCTAGTCATGCTAACTCTCAAGCTACATCAACCCCAACAGAGAGCGTTAAGAAAATTAACACCCCAGTGTGACGGAAATCTAACTTTGTGTGAGCGGGCCGAAAGGGTTGTGTTGTCACTCTTATTACCTTGGGGAGCAGCTTCAAAAGCATTAACCGACATAGGAAAGCTCGCATATTTAGTTGCAAGAGAAATGAATATAACTTCAAAAATAACATCTGAGTTAACAGAAGATTTAGACAACTTAAGGCATGCAGTTTTACAAAATAGAGCAGCAATAGATTTTTTGCTATTAGTGCATGGTCATGGTTGTGAAGATTTTGAGGGAAAGTGCTACGTGAACCTGAGTGATCACTCGCAGTTCATCCATAAGCAATTGGCAGACTTGCGAAAAAATCTAAACGCTATACAGGTAGAGTCTGGCCTTACGGACTGGCTGAGGCACCTTGGGATCTCAGGATGGTTGCAGACCTGGTACGCCAAGGGATAACAATGTTAATTATGGTGGTTGTTATGCTGTTAATGTTTAGTTGTGCTTTACAAGGCATAAAGAAGTTAATGGCAAAAATGATACAGGGTATCTGGATGGCTCAAAAACAAAAAGGGGGATTTGTGGGATATTTGGAGAACCACGGCCATGTGATGAGCCCTCCAGATACTCTGAGCCTGACTCTTGATAACCTGTAAAGAAGAAGGCCTCAAGGTCACAGGCGAGGATGACTGCGGTCTGAAGCCTGTTACAACATGAAGAAATGGGGAACTAAAAGGCCTGCATTAACCGCAAGAAGCAAGACAGACAGAATCTTGAGGAGGAGTTTGATGCTCGTGGCTGATAACGTCACAAGAATCAGAGACTGAGAAGTACAAGTGAACGGCGTGTGGACAGTGTATGCATCCAATCACATCAGAGCTATCGCATGGCAAGGTAGTAATTTGTCTATATAAACACGGGTTTGTAGCGCAATAAACTGGCTTTGATTGTATGACAAGTCCTTGATCCCAACGCGACATGCCATGTTCGCCACAATGGGGTGGGGTGGGCCTTAGCCCCAGGCATGGCTGACCCCATCCCCACAGTCCCTGGGGGCCTTGCCACCCCGTGCCAGTGTCCACAGGGTCCTGACTGCCCCCTCCCACCACAGCATGGTCCCTCTGGGGACCAGCTGGGACAGGCATAGGGCACAGCCTGGGGAAGCTCCAGCCCTGCCACCCCTCTGGGCTTTCCCCCAGTGACCCCAGAGTGCCACGACCACCTGCACCAAGCAAGAACGTGACAGAGAACTGAGGACACTGGCGTAGGTAGAGAAATGGATCAGGGAGGTGTGAGAGGAGCATGTTGGAAGGGGAGGAACGTCCTCCCAAGGGGCGGGAAGGAAGAGTTGCCTGTATAAAACAACTTCAGCCAAGGGCTTGGAGAGCAGCTTCTTACCCGTGACCCTGGAATTCCCTCCTGCCGACCTGCAGGAAAGTCCTTGAGGATCAAGGGGATGCTTTGGGGGTCCAAAAGCAATGTTCTCATGGGCTTGAGTTTTCAGCACAGAAACTCATCCATAAGCCACTGGAGGTACTCCTCACCACAGTACACACAACAGGGAGAAGGGGCTGTAGAAGGAGGCCACATATTTTCTGAAGAAAACCATTGTCTTTGGACAAAGGATGCACAGGTAATCTTTTGTTTTGAAGCCATTGTGAAATAAGGTAGGTAATTATACTTGCTGAAAGGAAGAACTAAACAATACTTAAATCATTCCTTTATCGTATTTGCTGACTTCATCTATTTCATGAGCCCTTAATACATAGCTTTCATTTTGGTGAGCAAGTCCTAAATACATCACAACACTTCTTACATCTTTGTATAAAATCAAAACTAGCCACTGACAAAATTCATCAAGATTACGATAAGTCAGAGTCATCCTCAGTAATACACAGTGCAGTCACTGACGCCTACAGATTTGGATAATAAACACTGAAACACTACAAACTGGAAGTATTTACTGACGTGACAGTCTAAGTTTTCAGCCCACCAGGACCTGCACAGTATGAGCATCCTCAGTTTCAACCTGCCATCTGGTTCACCTCCGTCTCTATCTTGTCTCCTGTCTCTCCGTGCTCTTCCCTCTGCCAGGCTCTCTTCCCAGTCACTCCATCACCTGCCAGTGTCTTTCTCTGTTCTCATGTTTAGGTGGCAGGTGGTACCTTGAAAGCACTGTCCCAGCCATGGGACCTGCACCTATTTCTCTTCTCCCACTGCTTTGTGCTCTGGCTGCGCGATGCATTCTTTGACCTCAGAGGCCCTTTGGCCCTGGCTCTCTCCTGCTGCTAAACCCTGTTTCTGCAAGAGAAGAGGCAATCAGTCGGTGTCTCCTCCCTGCTATCTCACCTGCATCTCTCTGGCCTGGACAGCTGGCGGGAACTGTCACCATCAGCCCCAGCAGTACCTGAAGTCTTCTCCTGGCACAGGCGCAGCTCTGGGTGTGCTTGGCATCGAATGTGGTTCCTGAAGGAGAAGAGCAAAACTCCAAGGCACTGTCCTGCTGGGAGAGCTCATTTGAAGGCAGGTTGGCAGCAAGCCCCAAGGCTGGTCCAGGGATGTTCCCTGTCCCCCAGCTCAGCCATAGGTCCCACACCCGGCTTTCTTGTTACCAAGAGGGATTTGCTTGCATTTTCCTCTTCTTCTAATTTGTGCGCAGGTGCTGGGGATAAAGGCAGCAGAAGAACACACCAGTTAAAACCCCTTCTTACTGTCAGCAATAAAGGTGCCTTGCAGCTGGGAGCACAAGAAGGACACCGTGTTACCACTCTCCATTCCTGACAGGCAGTCTGAAGACTATTCACATACTCATTTTCATACACCAACAAAGTTTTCGCCTCATGTCCCAGCAGGTTTTTTTAGAAAAACGTACATTTTAAAAACATTTTAGAATATCAAGACACCATCCGAAGTCTCCAGCGATGTCTGAAATGTTTTGAGTTTGCTTTGTCCTGTTTACTTGGATGATGAGATGTAAGTTATAACAGCACCACACTAGATCACTTCTCTTTTTTTCATGTCACAGAGTGGAATAGAGATGAGAGATCTCCAAGGGAAGTGCCAAAAAAGCGGGCCCTGAGCTGGAAGCTGTGTAGATGTGTCAGCATGGCACTGTGCTCAAAGCTAAAATCAGTACAATACATAGGCAACCAAGCAGCTATTTCTGCAAGGTACAATTTCCTGTCATACTGACAAAAGTAGATCGTGAGAGTACCTTGCAGTTCTTAAAATGCACAATATTGCATGGCATAGACATATCTGTTGTCTTTGACTGTAGCAGAAAGCTCGACTGGAAGGAAGACACAGAGGGGACTCCTCACAGAGATGACATGGAATGAGTAAGAAGAGGTGGAAAAAAAGTCCCAGAAGGAGGGGTCAAACACATCACCAAGAAATTAAGCTTACTGGCTTGCTGTGCAGTACAGACTGCTTGTTTTCTTTAATAACACTTGATTTTGACCCAAGCACAGTTTAAAAGGAAAAATCACAGATTATTCACTCACTTAGCACAGATCCCAGCTGACTGATACCTCTATTTTAAAGAATGACCTTTCTAAGCAGGCAAGGTTTTTACAACTTCTATGGACAGGCTGAGGGACCTCGGCTTCTTTAGTCTTGTGGAGGCTGAGGGCACTGAAGCAGTAGACTGCATCTGCCTGAAGGGTTCTTTCAGAGATGGTGGAGCTTTTCCTGCTAGTGAGACGGAAAGGAAACCTTTACAAAATACTGCTTGGAAGTTCAGACTAGAGGTGAAGACAACAAAGTCTCCCTCAAAGGGTATCCTTTTTGTGTAAGAGGTCACCCAGAGGGAGTCGGGATCAGCCCATGGATTTGAATTTCAACGAAAAGCCAGTGAGCGTGGAGAGACATCAGTGAAGTTATGGAAATGCTGGGGTGAATGCTGGGTAGGAAGTAAAGATGTGTGACTACAGGCTGAAGGGAAAGAAGCGCAGGCATGGGACAGTGTAGGACAGCCTGCAGTACAGATGGCTAAGGACTCTGTCAGAGCTGAAGTTTCAACAGGACCAAGGGCTTTGTCCCCTTGGCTATGGCAGTTGCCTCTAACACTGACGCATACCAGGAGAAACTTTCTTTTGAGGCTCTGGACTTTGTTTCATCCTCACTTCTTCTTTGGAAGGCTGGGAGGTATCACAGAATTTACACTTGTCATAGCTCACCCTCACATCCAACTGACACCAAGCAGAGCCTCGAGCCACAGGTGAGGGACAGGATCTGCCTTCCCAGGGCCTGGGGCTCAGGCCTTGGCCTTTCTGCTTCGTAAAGCAGATCAAGGGTTTTTTCAGCATTGCAGCCACATGCACAGTGCCTTTGCCTACCTGCAATCGTGGCCTCCAATTCTCTGCTCTAATGAGTCCCTAGGGAGGCTTTGTCAGTAATGGCCCTCAGTGGGGCCAATCAATGCTTCCAGGTACTTTGAATTTTGCTTCTGCCTTCTTGAGCAGTTTTTTCTATCTCCTCTCAGTATCTGAGGTTCATGGACTCAGCACCAAATACCCCATGGGGCTCATTAAAATAGAGAAAGTGCTATCCTAACAAGATCATGTGATTTTCTTCACTTCTTCAAGGCTTGTACAACTAACTGGAGCATTTTCATAGTGTAGATAAGGAGTAAGATGTCATACTGTGCCTAATAAAATTTTTTTTATTATTTTTAGGGATATTTTTAATTGCTTTTCAACTTACAGAAGAAGTGGTAGAATCATTCTTAAAGTGATCCTGATCCATGGTGTCTCCTCAAGAGGTCTGGACAGGTAGGAAAAGCAGTCCCATGAGGTCTGACACCCTATGGACATCTTTGCTCCTCACCTCCCCAACCTCAATATTTCTCTCCTCAGCCACGTGGGGCTTGTGTCACTGTACCTTGCATTAGACTTCTCCCCTGATCTCTGCAGCTGGATGTTACCCCTCCATTGCACCATCTCCCACCTACTCTCCATAGAGACCTGGCTGCACACAGGCACAGCAGGAGCTTTGCTATTTGCAAGAAAGGAATAATTAAAGCATAAACAAGTTCCATAAAAAAAGCACACAGTAATTACAATCTACTTCTAATGAGGTTGCCTTCCTATAAGGCATAATCTTATGAGAAACATTGTAGCTAGGTAGAGGAAAAATAAATAGTTATAAACATAATGATAGAGTTGGATAAGGAGACATTTAGACTACTGAAAGGCAGACAAACTTTTAACTCCCTGATGTCAAAGCAACTGCTTGGTAGGTGACAGGAATCTGAATGAACAAAGAGTAAAGGGAGGAGAAACCTGTACAATAATGGAAAAGGCCTTTGTCTAGGCAGCCGGCATCTTCAAAAAATTACTTTAGAAATAGTCAAGAGAGATGAAAATATATGAAGTTTAGAGAAATTCAATACACTATTCAGCAGGCAAAATAGCTGTAATGAAGTGATAGGGGGAGATCAACATTTCTTTGGAATATCCCTTTCAAAGCTTCCTGGCATTGGTAGAGGGCTCTTGTGAGTGAGGACAAGCCAATGTCATGCCTATTGTTGAAAGAGGTCAGAAAGTCAACCCAGGGAACCCCAGGCTCTACAAGGTCACTTTGGCATTTCTGTGCACCTAACAAAGAAGAAAGTGTCCGAAAGCAGTCAGTATGGATTGATGATGGGTCAACCATGCCTCTGAAACCTGATTGCCGTCATGATGAAGTATCGGCATTTGTGCAAGAGTAAAGAACAGCGGATGTCATTTTTGATCCTTCTGACATGGTCTCCCTCAATGTCCTTTTTCCCAGGTTAGGCCATTACAGTCTGGATGGGTTGACAAAGAAATGTGTAAAAAAAACAGTTGGACCATCAGGCTGAGAAATCAGTGATGAAGGACTCATGCCCTACCTGGAGGTCACTGGGACATACTAAGGCATTGTGGGGCAGCAGAGGGAATTATCCTTGACTCCTCTATGCTTTTCTTCCCAAGCTCAACTTCACTCCTAGTTCCTAACACCCAAGTGTCATAGGGAGGATGTGGAATGGGAGTGGCAGTCAGTTCATAACACTCTGTTTCTGAAATTCTTCATTGTGGGTCCTTCCCACTGGCTGCAGTCCTCCACAAATTGCTCCACATTGGATCCTTTCCACAGGGTACAGTCTTTCAGGAATGGACTGCTCCAGCGTGGATCCCCCACAGGCCACAGGTCCTGCCAGAAAACCTGCTCCTGCGTCGGATTCTCTCCATGGGCAGCAGTTCCTGCCAGGAGCCTGCTCCACCATGGTCCTCCAAAGGCTTCAGGTCTCACTGTGCTAAGGGATAAAGGCCAGCCCAGCATGGCTTCTCTTCTGGACCAGACCACCAGATGTCCTGGAGGATGGCTGTTTCCTGTGCCCGTGGGAGTCAAGAAAACTCAATGCTTGTAAGACACCAGAGTCTTGGTTACTGTTCATCCATGTTTGCCTAGTGTCAAGGCCTGCTCTGTTTCTCATTCTGCTCCCTCCCAGTGAGTAAGTGGGTGGTGCGAAAGAAATTGAGAAGCGACACAGCCAGGACAGCAGATCCAAACTCCCCAGAGTGATATTCCATACCATATGACCCCATATTCAGGAATAATAGTGTGCAACAGAGGAAGAAGGATGTGGAGGTTTTTGTTGTTCAAGGATTCTGCTGCTCGGAGAGTGGCTGGGCATCAGTCTGCTTGTGGGAGGTGGTGACGGGTGGTCTTTGATTCACTTGGTGAGGTCTTTTCAATTTCTTTTCTTCACTTTTTAGACTGTTCTTATCTTGACCTGAAACTTTTCACCCTTTATTTCTTCCTGTTTTCTGCCCTGTCCCACTGGGGCAGGGGAGGAATCAGTGAGTGGCTGTGTGGCTGCTGGGCTGTTAGCCAGAGTAACCCCATCACAGCAGGGAAATGTTTGATAACTGGGAGTGAGTTCAGTGCAGGGCTGCCAAGATGCTCAGGGGCTGAAGCACTTCTTCAAGAGGAGAAACTGAGGGGAAGGGCCTAGTTTAGCCTTGAGAGTGGAAGGTCTCATGAACCTTGTAGCAGCCTGTCAGTCACTATGGGGATGTTTTCATGAAGATAGAGCCAGTCTTGTCACTATGGTGCTTGGTAGGAGGATGAGAAAATAGTAACTTGTGGAATTAAGGATGGTTCAGGATAGAGATAAGGAAAATCTTTTTCTCTGTGAGGGCATCCAAGCATTGCAGCAGGTCTTCCAGATATGTTGTGCCATCTCTCTCATTGGAAGCTTTCCAGCCACCACTGGATCAAGGCTTGAGCAATGTGCTCGGACTCCATAGCTGGTCTTGATGTGACTGCAAGGCCAGAACGGAGACCTCCTCAAGTCCCATTAAGGTGACTGTAAACCTAAATGATGCTGGGGTTCCTTTCCCCTCCTGGTCTTCCCTTGAAGACAATCGGAAAGACCCCAGGTTCCCCATGGCCATGGAACTAAGTCAGATGTTAGTACAGTCAGACCAACTGCAGCTTTCTTGTCCTGCTCCAGGCAGTGTTGCTCAGACGCAAGACTGATTGACAGGTATGCTTGACAGAACAGTCCTGATTATTTCCTTTGCTTCCCCTTTCACTCCCTTTTCACTCTTCCCACCTCTCCAGTCCTACTCTTTCACCATCATTATCCCCTTCTATGAAGAAAAAAAGCGAAGTCTTCTTTATCATTTGCCCACTGGGACTGCATTTGCTTACATTGGGCCCTCCTTTCTTAGTTGGTTACAACAGTGCTTTCTACCTTTATTAGGAACTCCCTGAACGCTAGCACTCTTTTCTTATCTGCAATGACTTAATTTATGGTCACATTAGTAACACCTTAACTCAGGATGACCTTGAGTATACACACTTTCAAAGCTGGACTGTTGAAGGTTTTGTTCATGGGGACCTTGAGAGACCTGGGGATTTGGCCAACAAGAACCTGAAGGTTGAGAAGGAAAAGCTGCAGAAGAAGTTCGTGCAGCAGCATGGGAAGACATACGACTGGCAAAGTAGTGCCCTGAGAAGTAGTTCCAGGGCACTGTGACACCAGATGCCATAGGATCCAGTAGGCCTCACATTTTAAAAGCAAAGTGGAGAAACTGGAGAGGGTTCAGAGGAGGTCTGTCAAGGTGGAGAGAGGGGGCCTAAAGCACCAGCTGTGAGGAGATTCTGAAGGTGCTGGGCTTTTCTGGCCTTTTGAAAGGGAGGTGCAGGTTGCCATAGAAGAGCCCGGAGAGATGACAGAGCCATGTTCTCCGCTGCAGTGGCCAGTGGTATGGTAGAGGCAACAACACTGAAATGCCTCTTGGGAGAGTTAGGCTGAGCCTTAGGAAAAATAAAATGGAGTAGGAGAAGCATTACTGTCATCTCTACTTCTGGTGCTCCTCTCATTTCAGCTCCAAAACATCACAGTTAGCCTGGAGGCTGGACGAGACACCCCATACAGTCTCTTCCCCACCAACACTTCCATAACTCTGTTCCTTTCTATGTGCTCTACAAAAAGATACTAAGCTGAAGGTGAGGCCCTCCGTGTCATAGGACAACTCAGCGTGGAACGGAGCTCAGGACGTCTCAAGTCCAGTGCCCAGCTCAAAGCAGGGATAGCTCTGAGGTCAGACCTGCTTAAACAGTAAATATCAGCATCCACAGAGAGAGTTTACACATGAACCAGGCATCTAAGACCCCAGTACACAAAAGGAGACGATGCATTTGGCCAGCTGTCTGAAGACAGCTATTGGTATGCCAGGCCTCCTGAGATTCCTGGGAATCACAGAATCACAGAATCACAGAATCACAGAATGGTAGGGATTGGAAGGGACCTCTGTGGGTCATCTAGTCCAACCCTCCTGCCGAAGCAGGGTCACCTACAGCAGGCTCCACAGGACCTTGTCCAGGCGGGTCTTGAATATCTCCAGAGAAGGAGACACCACAACCTCCCTGGGCAGCCTGTTCCAGGGCTCCGTCACCCTCAGAGGGAAGAAGTTCTTCCTCATGTTCAGACAGAACTTCCTGTGCTTCAGTTTGTGCCCATTGCCCCTTGTCCTGTCACTGGGCAC
>Ga0065711_1039788_pt1 | contig 17498 bp, 17 predicted proteins | sample Hoacrofraction12_FD_59098 | JGI IMG/M metagenome (GOLD analysis project Ga0065711, IMG submission 59098) | Hoatzin crop microbial communities from Cojedes, Venezuela - Epithelial fraction 12 v2 (version 2) | ecosystem: Host-associated > Birds > Digestive system > Esophagus > Crop | place... | reverse complement strand
CCAGACCAGGTTGCTCAGAGCTCCATCCAACCTGGCCTTGAACACTGCCAGGGAGGGGGCAGCCACAGCTTCTCTGGGCAACCTGTTCCAGTGTTTCACCACCCTCATGGTGAAAAATTTCTTCGTAATATCTAATCTAAATCTGCCCTCTTTTAGTTTACAGCTATTCCGCCTTGTCCTATCACTATACACCCTTTGTGAAAAGCCTCTCTCCATCCTTCCTGTAGGCCCCTTCAGCTACTGGAAGGCTGCTGTGAGGTCTCCCTGGAGCCTTCTCTTCTCCAGGCTGAACAGCCCCAACTCTCTTAGCCTGTCCTCGTAGGAGAGGTGCTCCAGCCCTCTGCTCATCTTCGTGCCCCTCCTCTGGACCCGCTCCAACACATCCATGTCCTTCCTATGTTGGGGCCTCCAGAGCTGGATGCAGGACTCCAGGTGGGGTCTCATGAGAGCAGAGTAAAGGGTCAGAATCCCCTCCCTCGCCCTGCTGGCCATGCTTCTCTTGATGCAGCCCAGGATACAGTTGGCTTCTGGGCTGCAAGCGCACATTGCCGGCTCATGTTGAGCTTCTCATCCACCAGTACTCCCAAGTCCTTCTCCTCAGGGCTGCTCTCGAGCCACTCTCCGCCCAGCCGGTACTTGTGTTTGGGATTGCCCCGACCCTTGTGCAGGACCTTGCACTTGGCCTTGGTGAACTTCATGCGGTTCACACAGGCCCAGCTCTCCAGCCTGTCAAGGTCCCTCTGAAAGGCATCCCTTCCCTTCAGCGTGTCAACCACACCACACAGCTTGGTGTCGTCGGCAAACTTGCTGAGGGCGCACTCAGTCCCACTGTCCATGTCGCCGACAAAGAGATTATCTTAATATATCTTAATGCAATCCTACCTTCTGTTTGTTTGTGCCAGTGCAAGCATTTGTGTGGCCATATGTTAAATGAGATTGAGGAACCATGTCAGAATTAGAACTTAAAGCAAAAACCAGCCAAACAAAACCCAGGCAGTTTTAACCTTGTTCAGTTCAGATTGAAACAGTCAAAAGAATGGCAACCTCAAAACCTCGGCTAGTGATTTTTGTCTCTGGCAAGCTTACGCAGACAGCATTACACTGATTTATATTGAAAAGGTTTCTCTGCACAAATGTGAAGTCTTGAAAGATAACTTTTGTTAAGAAATGAAAGCGGGAAGTCCAGAAGAACACCAGCCATAGTATAGATACGGCGTTATGCCAGTTTGCAAATGTATGGCCCCTAAAAATTCTGATGCATAAAAAAAGTACAAAACATCTTTGCTCCCTGCCTGCCTGAGGGTGTTATTCATTATTATTTATACACATAGTTTTCCTTGCAAAAGGTCATCGTTTGATGGATCCCACTTGTCCTTTGGGATACTGTCTGTCCCTCTCTGCCACAGAATGAACGAGAATTGTGGTCAGACCCTTGACGATGAGAATTGACACAACCTTTTCGACTTAGGATCTGTTGCACAGATCAGACTGTAGCAATAATCATCTGTTCTGTGTCAGAGCACTCACAGCGGTAGTCAGAAACATCGAAACGCTGCGCTGCATTCATCCTGCCTTGCTCAAGGAAATTCAGCGGAATGCTTGGGCACGCGACGCTGAACTGTCAGTGGAAGGAGCCAGACCTTCCCATGCCGACCACCCTCTGGAGGTGTCTGCCTCTCCATTCGCTGTAGAGAGAACCCACGGGAACTGCTGTCTGAATTTGGGCGCTCTAGTCAAATGCCTTTACTCATATGGGATACAGCCTTTGGCTTTCTTTTATGCCAGAATTGCTTACTAAGTAAATGCAGCGTTTTAGGTGAGATACCTCCAGGTTTTCATCATTCGCTTGCTTTTAATTAAGAGCAACAGAAAGAAAACATTAGCATCAGTGAGTGATTAATTTTCCCATTTAATCTTAAAAGACCTTTATGATCAAGGGCTTGGTATACTTCTGAAGCTGCCATTTACCACTTAAGGCTGAACTGGAAGACAGAATTGTCCTTAAGTGTTTTGTTTTCTTGAACAGCTCTCTGTGCAGAATACAGGTGAGTGCTCAGACCCAAATCCAGGCTGGTGTAAGTAGCTGCAATGCCCTGTAGCGCAGCAGCTCTGCATTTGGGATCAGAAATGGATCCACAACTTCCAGATTCTCTCATTTTGCCTTGACTCAGGTCTCGGGCTCCCTCGTATGTCACAGCAATTCTTCTAAACCCTTGAGGTCCCTTGGTACCCCTGCTTCCACACTTTTTCTCCATCAGTCTTTCCACTCAGTCTCTTAAGTATGAAATGATTTCCCAGAAGGGCCCGCAGGGAACCATGGCCATTCGTCACCTGTGTACTCACTGAGTTATGCTTGTTGTGTCCTGAAGCTCAGCAGGATTTTGGTGTGAAACTTCAGGGATCAAGAAAAGTGACCACCTGTGCAACATAGCTGTCTTCTATCTACTGGCTACAAGAAGTTAGTTTATTGCAGTAAAGCAAAACGCTTGGTGAAAGTAAACCTATTGTCTATACCTTTTGGTTTCTTGCCAAGTCCCTCCTGCTCGTGATTCTTTTGAGCTTTCTTTACATGGTGGGATCTGTTAGCTTGGAACAGTTACATTGTTCTACAGGTGCTATGATTTCCAGTAAGATCTCTTCCAGGCAGGACAGCTTCAGTGCAGCAGAGCCTCTGGTGGGCCAGAGCCTTAGACTGCAAGTGTTGGGAAGGAGGGACAGTTTTACTTTTGTCTGCTATGCTCCAGGGAGAAAAAATAGAAGTGGTATTTTGCAACTTTTTTTCCTTTCCTTCTGAAGGACTGCCTGGGTTCAGAAGATCAAAGCTGCTTCAGAACTTTACATAGAGACCGAAAAGAAGAAGAGGGAAAAAGCCTACTTAGGTACAGCATGGGATGCAGGGGTCTCATCCTTTGTAGAAAAGTCCATGGGCAGGAAAATACGTTAATGACTTTCCTTTCTCCTCTTCTGTTCCACCGCAGTTCGCTCTCAAAGAGCAACAGGCATTGGGAGGTTGATGGTGAATATCGTTGAAGGCATTGAACTGAAACCCTGCAGGTCCCATGGTAAGTGCCTTGGGTTTTTCATAATCTGCTTTATGAAGAAGACATTCCTATTTGTCAGACTAACTTTGAAGGAGCTTCTGTCCAAAACATGATTTTGTTTAATGAAGCCATTTCAATGACTAGAGAAGTGATTTTGTGAAGTTCAGTAGCAGTTGTGCAGTTGTCCTGCACTTAAGCGTTTGTTTCAAACAAACTTAGTTTCCATCACGCAAGCCATATCGTAAGAGATCGTAAGCCTGAAAGTCCTGAAATGAGGAGTGGAAGGTGCCCGGTGCCTTGCAGAATTGTGTCCCTGTTAATTATAGTGACAGCGAGGCCACAGTCTTTCCCTCGTCCCTTGGCTGCAGGAGTAAAAGGACATTTAGGAGGAAGACCACACACCTAAAAATGCGATTACTCTTTTCTGTTTCTTGCCGTCTTCCCAGGAAAGAGTAACCCGTACTGTGAGGTGACGATGGGCTCTCAGTGCCACATTACCAAGACAATACAGGACACCCTCAACCCGAAGTGGAACTCCAACTGCCAGTTCTTTATCAAAGACCTCGAGCAGGACGTGCTCTGCATTACGGTGTTCGAGAGGGACCAGTTCTCCCCAGATGGTATGTAGGGGGCTGCTGCCCTTCCAAGGGTGTTGTCAAATCTCCCAGTGTTGAAGAGGTGTGTGCCTGCTGAGGTGAATCGTAGAATCAGAGAATGGGTTGGGTTGGAAGAAATCTTTAAAGATCATCTCGTTTCAACCCCAATACTGAACCCTTTGCATACTGGGAGCCTACTCACCCTTGCTCCTCGGCGGAGTCAAGCTAGTATGAGCGCAAAAAGAATCAAGCTATCTCTGGGGTCTTTGGGGTTTCCTTTCTTGTGCAACTTAACAATTAAAGTGCGGTTTGCAATTCTGCTAAGTCTTTAAAAAACTCTGGATGCTGTTTGCAAATGGACAGATTAATGCAGGAGGAAGAGAAATGTCTTCACGTTCCTGTAATATGCAGTAACGGTGGCAAAAATGAACCTGAGATTCATAACCCATTCTTATTTAATAGTCTGGAGTAGACATGTGGAGCACTGAAGAGTGTATTATGGAGTCATAATCTCTCAGGAAGCATTTGGATAGGAGTGTCATTCATCTGGCCAGCACCAGTTGGCCCGTTGACCTCGTTGCTAGTGTGATGCACTCCTTGGCCCTGCCATCTCCAGAGAGCTTCACACTCAGTTTGAACTGTGCAGCAGCCTTTGGCCTTTCTTCTAAAGTGCCGTAAAATAAATAAGCTACTTAAGCAAGGCAGCTGTGAATTACATAGTGGATTCTTCTGCTTATGGGACCGTTTATTTTTAATGCTGCTGCTGTCTAATATGGTCCAGCTAAAACCCTCCTCTGTGCAGATGGGCAGCCTTCGGCCTTCTTCAACAACAGAAACATAGTTGGACTGAAGACTTGTTTTCTTCTTTCGTTGTGTGTAGATGGAAGCGTAGTTCTTTCTGCAAATGAGTGTTTTATTGCAGCGTAAAACAGTTGTGTCATTTCTGAGCATGCTGTCTTTTTGCATTTCAGACTTTTTGGGCAGAACAGAGATCCGTGTGGCAGACATTAAGAAGGATCAGGGTTCAAAGGGACCAGTTACAAAGTGTCTCCTTCTGCATGAAGTCCCAACAGGAGAGATAGTCGTCCGACTAGACCTGCAATTGTTCGATGAGCCGTAGAAGGAAAGGGACCAATGTTTTATTTCAGTCTGAGTTCACTGCAATAGGTGTCAGCAGAAGCAAAATCCTTATTGGTGTGGTATGAAACTACTGCTTGCCCTTCACACGTAAGAGGGTTATCAAAGCAAACAGGAGCATCTTTGTGCCTTGATAATTCTCACTGAAAAATGAATCACCATTTAGTGAGGAGATCTCCCTCGATTTATCTATGTGGAACTAAAGGTTAGTTTCCCGGGTTTATGAAATAACCTAGTTGTTCGTTGTGCTCCAGTCTGAAAGGCTGGCAAACCACATAGGTTGCTGTGCTTGCTCCAGTTACCCTACTCTTTAATTTACATGAAGAAGGCAACGTTGGTGTGTTTTGGAGGCTTTCTACAGGGTTTTGCCCCTTAAGGAATTCTGTGCCTATTGCTCAGTAAAGTGGTGTGTAAATGTAACATGAATGGAAGGAGCAGTTACACAGTAAGAAGATCTTTGAAGATCTTCGTGGTGGTACTGAAAAGACTTAGAAAATAAATAGTCTATATCTATAAACAGAGAAGATTCTATTAACATACCACTTCATGACTCACATTGCCCCTGAAAATAAATTATGTACAGGCCTTCTGCACAGAGATGAATTGCACTCCGGAAGAGTCCACCCACTCGGTACCTTTGGAAGTTGCTGTTTTCTGTAGGACTGTAAAGGTTTGAACAGTAAGTGAAGGATTAAATGTGGAGCCCTGCTGAATGTTGTGCTGTACCACTTCGATACTACTTTACTACTGCTGCTTGACTGTGGGGCTGCGGATGGGTTATCTGGCACCTGCAGCGGGGGGGAAGAAAAAAAATCATGGCTCTAGCTCAGGAAGCTGATTTCTGCCCTGCAGAGTCTAGTTTGCAAAGCAATCAGTGGTGACCGGTTATTAAACTGTACCGTGCCTAACTGCGTGTGACATCGTGTGACCACGCTCAGGGCCGCAGCGCGCTGTAGCTCCGGGAGGTGTTTGTGGCAAGCTGGGATGATCGCAGGTCTGGTGGCAGCGACACTGGATGTGACCAGAGAAGAGAGTGCTTGTGGTGGTGCAGAGTGGTAGCCCCAAAGTAAAAGCCTTGTCATCTGGGGCAGTGCCAGGGCTTACGTATACAGAATCACAGAATGTTTGGGGTTGGAAGGGACCTCTGTGGGTCATCTAGTCCAACCCCCCCTGTCGAAGCAGGGTCACCTACAGCAGGCTGCACAGGACCTTGTCCAGGTGGGTCTTGAATATCTCCAGAGAAGGAGACTCCACAAGCTCCCTGGGCAGCCTGTTCCAGGTTTAACTCTACAAATACATGTGTGTAGGCCCACATCCAGCAAACTTTCCCTGTTTGGCAAAGCACCCAGCTTCAAGCGCGCACTTACGTCTTGTTGCCCTTAAGCACATGCGTAAGTGCTTTGCTAAGTCTGGACCCAAGAGACAATAGACCCCTAAGAGTAAAATTCCTCTTTGTTCTGCTTGGATTAATTTTGTTCATGACCCATCATGCATACACTGGTATTTTTGTAAGGACTTTATTTCCGAATGGGAGGTGTCAGCCTGTTTCATTAGCATGTGAACGTTCTTGTGGAGCCTGTTGTTAGGTTTTGGTGTTCCTTGCATGTCCTTTCGGTACTGGTTTCCACCTTTCCTGTGTAGGCAGTGTTCTCTAGCACTACAAGTCTTATTGATTTCCATTAGGAAATTAGGATATATTCATAACGGATAGGTAGATGCAGTATGGTAATAAGTGTAAACTGTGCTGGGAAGTGTCTGTGTATTATAATTTCCTACAAGACCACTGTAATGTTTCAAGCAATGGGAAGAAAAAAAATATATGTTGGAGGGACAACAAAGTTTACATTTCATACTTTTCAGAATCGCTTTATTATTTATTTATTGAAGATAGTGTAGAATTTTGTATCAGAAATGACAGACATACTTATGTATTTTTTGAAACAAAACAGAGATACACACTTTAGTTAGAGACTTTCAACTGACCACATTCTAGAGGGAATGTAACTTCCTAGGCATGCATTTGTTTACCACTAACTGGCTGAAAACACGATTAAGAGAACTTTTAAGTTTCTATTTTTCAATGTTGTTAAGAAAATTGTTTCAATTAAAATATGTAAATAGTACTAAACCCATGCTTTCCTAATTCCATATCAATACATTTTATTAAATATAATGTATATGAAAATACACATTGTTGTGGTAGGATAAAAAAAGTGAAAAAATCTATTAATGGAGTAACATTAAATGTCATTGTCTAACCTTTTATCGCTGTCCTAATTTTACTCAGTAGCTGTAAATACGGTGAACATTCATTTCCGTGTTTAACAAGTAGCATCATTATTTTTTGTGGTATCATTTCACCAGCATGAATTACACTAACAGCTAAGCAGGACGAGAAATACCGTGGGTGTAATGCAGAAACCCTGGCCAGGTTTTCGAAGCGAGCCTCGGGGAGCTGCGCCTTCCTCTGAGACTCAGCCGGTGTTGGAAGCGGGGGGCCCGCCGCTGCAGGGGCTCCTCTTGGATGGCGACCCTGGGCGTGGGCATGTACGATCACACCGTTTGGGGGAACTGGGACAGAGCTGAGCACCTCCCCGACTACCATCACTTGTGATTGCCCACTTGCACAGCAATGTTTAACTCCCACTAACGTCAGCAGGAGTTACGCAAACGTGATGATGATGATGAAGGGCGGGGGGTTCAGCTCACAAATGTCTGATGAATCCCTCATTATCAGTCTAATCCTACAGAGGAGGCTTGTCCTAAACCCTGCGCATCGAGGACACGATATATATATATACCCTTAGAGCCAGCCGACTGTGCATCGGGATGCCGCTGTTTTCTCGCTTGCTCGCCCTGGGTGCTCTGCAGCATCTTGGCACGGGTGGCTTCCCAGGCGGAGCTGCTTTGCGCCAGGGTTAGCCAAAGGTTCTCAGCAGCCCATCGACTCCTGCCTGGTTTGCCCTGGTCAGGAATGCTGTGGTCTTGCACATCGCTTTGCATTAACTCTGCCACTGCATGGGCTACAGGTTTCTGCGTTTCTGCCCACCGCAGCTGCATAGACCTCCTGCTCCATCCAGGGCTTGATGCTGTAAAAGCTCAGGCCTTTTGCTGAAAAAAGAGACTCGTTAGCTGTGTTCCTACTAGTGCTTTCACAGAGAAAACTGCAAGCTCTCACAGGCTTGCTGAAATACCACCTGTGTTCTGAAGAGTCTGGGGGAGGCAGAGGCCTGCAGCAATACCTGGGGAGTTAGGCATCTCTGAAGGGTGCGTTTAGAAAGTCAGCTGGTGTCACCAGCTATCCTCTTACGAGTGCCATGTACTGGCTGTCAGGCCTAACTCTGCTAGTCTCTGCTACTGGTGTTGAGTACCTGTATTTATGTAGACCCTATTCTTCAAATGCTGGTTATAGATCTCTGAATATCTTTGTGAAATAGCACACCTTAACTCACAGGTCCCTTTCCAGCCCCGGGTAGATGTGTGTAAACTTCTAATATTATGCAAGACAACCACAACAACAAACTCGAAGCTAAGACAGTGCTTGATCACGTTCTGGATTGAAAGAGCAGATGCGTGCAGGGAAACATCCCCACTAAAACTGCAGAGGCTGTAAACCTGTGTCTCGTGGCATTCTGGGGCTGGCTGGCTGCATTTGCTTTGGTAAAATTCATCCCTGTAGAGGGGCTGAGTAGAAGGTCTCTCTGTTACTCGTCCTTGGAATGAGGCACTGGTGAGACTGAGCTGGTACATGGGCTGCTGGGGCTGGCTCTCAAGATGGGGTTTCACTTCGACCTTTTAGCAGGCTCTGCTTTACTGGAGAAGATCATCTGCTTAGAAGTAATTAATCGGCATCAAACTCCTTGGCTGGCAATCAAGCCTTTCTGAAAAGAATGCTGTGACTTTTTCATGCATTCACTGCCGTAATTGAACAGTGGTCTTGGTTTGGATGAACGGGGAGAAGAAACCCTGCGAGAAGAAGGAGCGAAATCTGCAGCTGTGAGAAGACATGCGATGGGAAGAGTTGCACTGGTGGTTTGGTTTCCAAGCTGTAATTCTGGGAATTGTGTTCTTCCCTGCTGTACGTTCATTTTCACAAGGAGAGTGGCATTTCTCCCTAGTGCTTTCTTGGCTTTGAGTCTTGTAGTAGAACTGAGTTAATGGGTCACAAAGTTGAAGGGAACACCACCACTTTTAGAAATTATTGACATGACTTTTGCAAGATGGTGGTACCTGGGGACAGGCAGAATGTCAGTGTTGTTGTGGCTGCAGACAGGACAGGATACCTCAGAGAAAGGAAAGGAATCTTTTTTTTCTTTTCTTTTTTTTTGAGGGAGGTTAGTTTAAAATCAGATCCAGTGTCTCACAGCAGAACTTCATCTATCCAGGACCCCAAACATCCATAATAATAGTAATAATAATAATAATAATAATAATAACAGTGATTAATAACAAACTGTGTGTTTGTCTTCAGGGAGAACCACACTGGATTTAGTGCAGCTCTGTGTTTATGCAGGGGTTTGGATGCGCCTTTTTGTAGAGGTGGAGATTTTCGGTGTTTTTTCACAGCTCTTACGCTCAGCCTTTCCAGGAATTACCTGCTGAGATACGCCTCCGAGGTGCTCAGGCACTGCGTTGTTTCAAGATGCTTTCACAAGGACTTTGTAGGCTGATACATGTGCTGCCAGGCCCTTGGCTTCCCTGGTGCCCGCCGGGCGGCTGCGGTGATGGCCCAGGAGGTGCACGGGGAACCGGCTGCACCGGCAGCAGCCTGCCTGTTCTCTGTCTCTCCAAGGACTCGTTCCCCCAGCCCGCAGTCGTGCGAGGTGTTTGCCAGCGATGCCACTACGCATGGGCAGGGTGGACGCCCGTCCTCTCACCCGTATCTCTCCCCATTTAGGACCTCTCCGTCACTGCTCTGGCCGCAGTCAGAATCAGCCTGGTCTTGTCCATCGGCCTCGAGAGCATTTTCTCGCTGTGGATGGGAGTCAGCCCTTTGGAGATGCCTCTCGGAGAAACCACCCGAGCTCGTTTTCCTCTGTGCTTGGTCAGATGTAGCTGGAAGTCGTTGCGTCCGGGGCAGGTTTGGCTCTCCCCCTCGCAGGGGTCCAGCCTGCCCCCTGAGCCCGCACCGGCGGGCTGGGAGCAGCGCCAGGCTGGGCGCTCCCGCTGCCCAAGCCGCCAGCTTGCTGCCGGGAGGGCTGAGACTCACGCTGGGGATGGCCCAGGTCCCCTCGCGGTGGCGATCCCCCCACATGCCGAGCGCGCTGGCTCCCGCCGAGCCGAACACCGGCTGCGCTGCATGGAGGAACGTGGCGGGTGACTGGAAAAGGCATCTCGCCCGTCTTGCTGCCTTGCTCCATTGTGGTCCCGCTGGGCTTTTCTTCTGTATACGTCCTGTGAGTAAAGTGTCCCGTAATTAATGAAGTTCTTTGGAAGGCATTGCTCTTTCTGTCCCTTCAACCCCAACTCGCCAAGCTGCAGTGCTGTTTCAGGGACTCCTTTCCAGGCTTCTCCCTCCCGGCTCATCTGGCAGCTGCCACCTCTGCTGCAGCCCCCGGCTCAACGAAGCACTCCAGCAGACGATTAACTTTAATTCCTGCCCCAGTTCAGTGCAAAGGCGTATGGAAAGCCAGCTGGGTGCCCAAGTGCTTTGCTGGGGACGCGTGGAGGAGCTTGAAAGGCTTTGGTAATGTAGAGCCTACATTGCGAAGCTGGTTCAAGCTCTGCAACGATCGGAAGACTGCAATAAAGCATCAGACAAAAAGTCACAGTGAAGATAAAATACAGAAGTAGTTTGTACTCTTTGCAGCTGGATCTGTTTTCTTGCTTGCCTTCCCGAAGATGGTCCTAGCCACTAAACTCACCAGAATTGTATTTACTGGGCAAATCGTAATGCGTATACTTACAGATAGCAACACATTTGGAAGCACTGTAGAATAAAAAACCACGAGGCTGACCTTGGCCTCGGAAACACCAAGTACCTTGCCAAGTGTAGCGCTGGTAGGAAGCCAGCCGGTAAAGCCCTGCGAGGCTGCACGCAGCCGGTGAGTTGGCTTGGGCACCTTGAAAGCTGGAGCATGTTGCTGAGCTGACACGAAGGCAAATGATTGATGAATTACAGAACTTTTTTCTAGATGCAGTTAATTATTATATATTTTCTCAATATGAGTTTTTACGAGGGAACTTTTTAAGTGTTAATTTTACAATTTTTTTACCCTTTAAAAAGAAATAAATCACTTTTTGTTGCATGGGAGTAGGGGTGGGGGGGGGAACGTTGTGGATAATGCAGTTTTTGTAATATTATTAAATATGTTTTCAAAACTAGGATGTAACAAGTCCAGACTTTTACTGCAACAGTGGTGTCTAGTTTCATACTGCTCTGCTTGCCACTGGGATATTTCAGTTTATTCAAATCCAGCAGTCAAAACCATTGGAACACAGAAAAGCTGGGAATCAGGTTAAATCAGCTTAGCTTTGAGGGGTTTGCTCTGTATGTACATTCCACATGTATCCTTGTGTTTGTTTAGCCCCAACACCCTTGTCCTAACGTGCATATCAATGTATCTATAGTTAAATACATGCTTTTATATATATATGTGATTATTTGTATATATAATATAAAAACATGGCTATGTTGTCGTTGTCAAATACTGAGTAACTCTAACAGAAAAGCATTTATAGGCACCCAGTTTTGTTTGTTCATTTAAATATTTCAAAATAAGGACCGTCCCTGGGAAATTATTTTTATGTACGTAGGAGGATATATTTAGGACCTAATTTAAAAGTGCAAAGAACTGCACTAAGCCCGTGTTAAACTAGCCTAGGTGTTTGATGGCGTTGTCAAGGGCTCTGCTGCGACTGGAGGCGAGTTCCTGGTGCTACTTGTAGAGCCACAAGGAGTGTCACGAGCCCTGGAGCCAGCAGCCGTTTCTGGGACCTCACTGCGCCTGGTTCTTCGCCCGAGAGCCCTGTCAGACCCCCGGCAGCAGCTCCTGGGCATGGGGGAAGGGGAAGGCTGGGGAGCAGGAGGAAAAGCGGACAAACAGCAGCAGACCTAAAGTGTAAGAGGCGGGTGAGCAGCAGCAACAGCAGGATCTCTACCCTCCCCCCCCAAAAAAAAGGTGTGTGGGTGTTGGTGGGGCGGTGGGTTGGAAGGGAGAGCCCTGCCAGCTGCGGTGGTTTCTCTGTGACATAAACTGCTCCTGCGAGGAGGAAGAGGGGAGGTCGGATGTGGGGCTGCAGAGCTGCTCTGGGCACTTGGCCAGCTTGCTGCTCCCCGCTCACCCCCTTTTGCCCCATCCCACCATGGCTGTCAGGCCCCTGTGGGGCAGGTTGTCCCAGAAGGCTTCGGCTTCATTAACAGCTTGTGCGGAATTACCCTGGTCCAGTCCTCAAGTTGCTGAAAAGGAATTTAGATTCCGGCAGCCTTTCCAGGCTGTGTGATGGGTACTTTCTACTTCGTGTTGGTGAAGTGTTGAAAAAAAAGATAGACATAGTATTTTTTCCAACATTAATACTTAGAATTGGGGAATCCCCCTCCCTGGTGGTGGTGGTGTTACTTCTTGGTGCACTTTTTTGCTGCCAAACAGATCGTATCAATTAGTTTCCTTTTTTTCCCCCTTAAAAAAGGAAGTATTGTACTGTCTGTTGTATTCGTAAGATCCTAAAAAAATTACAAAGGCATTATAAAATAACTGCTATGTGTATGTCTTAAGATCTGGCCAAATAGGAGAAAAAGATACTTTTCTTTTTTCAGAGAAAATGGAATTAATTTGTATTGTTCATTTACATCACATCTAACTATTCTACAGTAAAGTGTTCATACTGTGAAGCTGGTTTCTTTTATTTTTTTAAAGCATTTGTAATCAATATAGTGCATAATTATGAATCAGGCACCCCTGTTTCTCATGAGACAATTTCAACTGTACTTGGGGCGATCACAGTGTGTAGTTTCCCCAGCCACACTTGGTTAAATAATTCTATTTACAGACAACGTCCAAATGAGCAAAAGTCCTTAAAATGTGTTGACCTGTTTGAGGAACTACGCCGCTTCCCAGACTGCAGTCACCGAGGCGGAACCTGCCCGTAAGGTTTTAGGCTGCGCGATTTGTTTGACGCAGATGAGACTGTAGCTGTGCAAGTGAAATAATTATGCAAGAATAAACCCTTTCTTTTTTTTTTTAACTGCATACCATTACATTCTTGAGAAGCACTGAAGAAGCGATACGGTGTCAGACATATCAAATAAACCTTCAGGCTGGTATTGTTGACAAAAGGACTAGAGAGATATTAAGCAAAGCGACAGGCCCAGCGGCAGGGAAATAACTTGCCAGCATTTAATGCCTGACCCACGCCACTTCTCATTTCTGCGACGCGTTGTCTGCGTTCTTTTCGGATTTGAAAACTGAGAGTTAACAGAATTGGTGGTAAGACAGCAAAGATAAATTATCAAAAATAACAGTTAAAAAAACCCACCCAAAGGGAGTTGCTCAACATGCCTGGCGCCGTTACTTTGTGCGCGTCACTGCGCCGCCCAGGTCCCGCTCCGCGGCCGGGCACGCCACTGGGAACCTTTACGCAGCTTCCCAGCTGCCCCAGCACATGGGAAGCCCCACGCTGGCCTCTCCCCTGATTTTTGTTAATAATTACCATGCGCAGGCAGCTGCCCTGAGAGCGGTACCCTCGCTGTGCCGTTGAGCAGCAGGGTCCTTTCCCCAGCTCTACACCCACACGGCGAGGACGTATCTTTTGTCCGGTTTGTCAGCCATGGCCGCTGCTCAGCCTCCAGCAGCCCTTCTGCCCTGCCCCGCGGGCTCGCGGGCTCCCAAGCCCTCAGGCTCCAGCGCTCCATCCCCTTCCCCAGCACCAGCCCACGCTGCTGCTCCCACAGTGAGCCCGAGCCCTTCGTTCTGCCAGGGGTAGCGATCCCATTCCCGGCCCGCCATGACAACACCGCCACGGCGGTCGCTGGCTGTGAGGCCCTGTCCTGCTCCAAACGGCTTGGCGCCATTTTACGTTACGGACACCTCAGCCTCACGCTAGCAAGCTTCCAGAGGGTAATTTTAATTTAAGGCATATCCAAAACTCTCTCCAACAGACACGGAAGTAAACTGGGCCCGACCCAGCGTTTGCTGCTGAGAACGCACGACATGACATTCAAACGCGACCGCTGTGTTTCTGGAAGGATCCACCAGCGGCAGCTCCAGCGTTCACAGCTTCCACACGCAGAAACAGCACGTGCGGCCATGGGGCTGCGGCACCACCACCCTGACAACACCTAGACGGAAAGTCTTCTCCGTCGATGGGCAGAACCCCAGCAGCAGTGACCCCGCTCACCAGCTCCCAGAGCACTATTCTCCCTTCCCTTCACAGCAACCGTCACCCGCATCCGCGGCGAGCTCCATTTTCAAGCTGTGTCGTGAAATGTTCAGTTCGGAGCTAAGTGACACTCCCTGCAGCGTCATTGCTTTTCTCCCTCAGTGCTGTGTTACCAAATCAAAATACTTCACACCATCTATTCTGGAAGAAATAATTTTATTGTTTCCACCTGCCAGGTTTCACTGTGAGTGATGACTCGGACAGCTTGCTAGACAGCCTCTCTCATGATTTTGGTGAGCTTCTGGATCTTTGACCTTGTCGACATGTCCACGTACTTCTCCCCAATATTGACAATCATGCCACCGAGGATTGACGGATCAGTCTGAAGAAGAAATGTTAAACAGAAATTCTATTAGCAAAAACGTCAGCCTAGTATAAAATTTTTGCGCTAGTAAAAAAGGAAAATAAAGCTTTTAAAAGAGCGTTTTTCAAGATAACTTTGCAGTCACTGTATTCCAAAGTTAAGATTTTAGTAATTAAACATCAGGAGAGCTACAAGAATGCACAGAACTATGTAATATAGCAACTGGATTCAGTAAAGCGATTTTTTTTTAAAGATCAGAGAGACAGAAGCCCGGTTTAACATGAACTCAATGAAATTTATTTACAAATCAAAAATCCAGACCTTGGTCTCCAGCTTTAAAACCTCTCCCTTAGCCAAGAATCCACTCAGAGCACTTTTTAGCTCAGTAAGGCTGGCATCATCCAAGGGCTGAAAAATACGAACAGAAGACAAGGAAAATGAAGCACTTATAAACACTCAAATGATACAATGAGAACTCAGAATTTCTATTCAGAGTCTTCTAAAGACAGACGCTTCCATCAGGAAGGCAGATTAAGCAGCCTTCTTCAACAGGAAAAACACAAGGACAGCACAGAAACAGCAGTCACTTTGTGCCCTCCTCATTTCATGAAACATTGGGTTATTTGTGCATATATTCCTGGCAAAAGTTCGACGCTGACATCTTCAGGCAGCACGTATCAGGAATCCATACTTGCCCAAGTCAGCACCTGATGGCAAACCTGGAGATCTACCTCACCACTGTGTTCAGCCTGTACAGGGAGAGATCGATTTTGCTGCTTCTAACAATCAGAATTATCAGCTTGAGAAGAAACATGGTTTCATGTAAAGCGCTGGGCTGAGGACGCTGGCAGCGAGCTCCCAGCCCTGCTGCAGGCTCGCAGAATGCTCCTGGCTAAGGACGCCTCTCTCCACCGCCACGGAAGAATGCTGCATCCCTGTGGCAGGGATGCTGTCAATCTGTCCCTGCTTCCCCTACAAGTTGCTCAGATAATCTGAGATAGAAACAAAAGGGACTTCACCGAAGAGCACTGGCTTTGTGTTAAAGGCTATTTAAATAAACTGTTTGCTATTAAATAGAAATTAAGAGCCAAAGAAACCAACAACAACAGCAAAAACGCAGCAGGAAAGTAACTTTACGTATAAAATACTTTGGAAAAGTTGTGGAAAGGTTTGCATAGGTTTGTGAGTCCCCACGTCCTTGAAGGCTGCCACCTGCACTGACAACATGCGCTCATGGCCTACACAGAGCCAGTCCACCTGAAGTGGATGAGCCCGTTTAGTCCAGGCCAGCAGTTCACTGCAGCCCTGCCCAAGGGCCACAGGTTTACACTACATACCTAGCTAACCAGCCTCCTGCTCTAACAGACCTGGCCATGGGCCCATTAAGGAAGAAGTCACTGAAGCACCAGGACCACCGTGCCTCCAGCCTGACACTTACAGCTCACGGAGACACCGTCTTCCCTCCCACCTCCCTGGGCACCAGCCAGACTTGCCCGTCTGCTGCTTTTTCACAAAAGTCTCCCTACAGCTTCGGAGTCGGCCACTTGTCCTGGTTACTGCAGGTGGTGAATTCGGTAGCGGCTCCCTATGAAGCGCAGGAGGAAGCACCACAGGCATTCTCAGTCCTGTCAGGTTATCTGCCTCGCTCTAGCCAACAGCTCATCTGTTAGTTCTGACCTGACCTGTACAATCCTGATGACAGAAGTAAGAATAGAAGTATCTGCAGACAAGGCTGACATTTATCAGCCGCTGGGCTCACACACAGGAAGGAAAGATGTTACCTGCTAAGCTGGAATGGGAGTAACGCATTTATTTTTTGACCAGTAATTGCCTATACAGTCTAAAAAAGAACTGTTTGCAGAAGGACTTTCATCTTGGTTGAGGTGAGATATTTCCTCGCTACTCATATAGCAAGTACTTCAACTAATTAAGCCCAAGAAGTTTTCCTTTTACACCGCTACCTGCTAGGCTCGATCTAGAGGCCCCCGGCTCACCTGCGCAGTGGTGACTGTGCACAGCACCTCTCCTCGGTACGCACTCATGATCTTCCCAAAGGCAGAAACAATGTCCGGAGTGCTACGCAAGCGACCGTTTTCAGCAAGCAAGTCTGGAGGAGGCAGAGGCGTTGAAAGGGTTTAAAGCACCCGCTAGAAGCGGATTTGGGTAGCAACCAGCAGTAACAAACAGCCTTGGGTGTTTCTCTGGAGTCAGACGGTTACTCACTCATCAGGTTGACCGTGATAGGGGACATTTTCTCTTTCGCCAAGGCATCGTTCACAGCTTTCTGCTTAACCGCGCCCTTGGTGTGAGGGTTCATAACAACACTGGAGAGCTTGGGGTCCTTCAGGAGAGTCTAAGAGCACAGACAAACAGAGTGGCAAAGGCCGGGAGCCTCCCGGGCATCGCGGGGCCTCACCTGCTCACTCCTCAAGGAAGAACGGCGAGGGCTGAAGCCGCCGGGAGGTGAAGCGGCAGCTCGGGCTGTAGCTCGTCTACAGCACGTCCCTTTCGGAGCTAACGAGCCTCCCGCATCGCTCCCGAGCAGCTTCGCCCCGCAAGCGGGACCCCCCCCCCACCGTGTGCCAGAGCCGGGCCCGCCGCCCTCCCCACCGGCAGCACCGGGCGGACGCAGGCCAAGGCGGGGGGACACACAGCGGGGGACGGGCATGCCTTACCCCCACTCGGCTCAGCTCCTTCTCCACCTGCTCCAGCTTCTTCTGCTTGGAGGCGGCGGAGTAGAGGGCGGTGGCATAGCGCCCTTCCAGCCCGTACACCTGGATGGGAGGCTGGGGGCGAGAGGCCGGGCGCTGAGGGCGGGGAGCCGGCCGGCCAGCCCCCCCCGCCGGTGACCCCCTCGCCCCCCCCGCTCACCTTCACCAGCCTGGAGACCGGCCTCGCCGCCGACGTGCTCAGCTGCCGCACCTGCGGGGCGCACAGCGGGTGAGGGCGAAGGCGCGGAACTGCCGCCTCCTTCCCTCCGGTACCCACCAGGGCCGCCGCCCTCCCCTCACCTTCACGGAGAGCCCCGCCGCCGCCGCCATC
>Ga0065711_1039787_pt1 | contig 17498 bp, 18 predicted proteins | sample Hoacrofraction12_FD_59098 | JGI IMG/M metagenome (GOLD analysis project Ga0065711, IMG submission 59098) | Hoatzin crop microbial communities from Cojedes, Venezuela - Epithelial fraction 12 v2 (version 2) | ecosystem: Host-associated > Birds > Digestive system > Esophagus > Crop | place... | reverse complement strand
AACACTGTCTCTTCTAACACTGTTAAGTTTAACAATGTCTTACTGAACAAAAGTTTGAGGAATCAGGTAAGTATGAGGTAGTCTTTTCATGATAACAAACACAGAAAATGTGAAATGGATATAGGTATGCAATTCTTCCCTCTGACAGTCTGTGAATCCTATAGGGTCTAAATCATGGGTACAGTGGTCGGTTTTGGTTGACGAATGACATGGACCTGTCTTACGCCATCAGGTGATGTGATGGGTATGAATTGCATATTGGATACCACATGTCGGATTAACAGAACAGAACAGGGAATAATACATGGTAAAAACATTAAAGAAGAAAATGCGCATAACAAAAGTAGTAGTAATTGTTTTACCCATCGTGTCCCTGGAAACCAGGACCACAAATCACCAGTCCAACCATTCCATGTTTGTACTGGAACATGAGCAATTCTCCTAATATTTTTGGTCAATTGGAGGACCACTTCGCCCACGTCATCGATCTCCAAGCAACAGTTAGAAATATTTAGTTTCCCACCCACCCCCTCTTCAGCTAACAGGTAATCCAGGACCACGCGATGTTGAAGGATTGCCGTGTGCATCTGTTGAGACTGTCAAGTTAAGAGGTCTAAGGCATCTGCAGTTTTATTAGTGATGATTTCTAGAGCTGCTTGCAGTCAAATTATTGAATTTAAATTATAAACTGGTTCTCTTGCCCCTGATATTGGTTCATTGGTGTTCCAGGTGGCAAGTCCATAATGCTGAATTATTCTCTCAGGAGGCCACTCATCACTCACCCATTTTTGCGTTCCACCCAGGTTAACCTCAATAGATCGTGTTTTACAGGCAATCCTTCTATCCCCCAGATCATCATATAGTCTTATCCCCAGACGAGGTCCACTCGTCTCTGGGAGGAGGAAAAACATGGGCCGGATAATCCCTAAGTAACAAGTCCTTGACCATTCTGCCGGTAAAAGTTTGTAGGCAGTATGTCCGCAGATCCAGTAATGACCCCTTTTTGCCTTAGTGCCATAAGCAAATGGTCCAGCTGTCTCCCGTGGAGACTGAAAATGAGTTGTGTCCTTGTCGCCTAAAGGGCTAAAAAACTCAGTGGGGCTGTCTTTTATGCAGCCAGTGCAGTACCAGGTGCCAGAATCATTTTTCCACTCACACACTTGACTACAGGGGTAATAATTGGACCATTGGAGGAAAGTTTCATTTTTGCTTGACCAGTATCACTTAAATCCCCAATTGCGCCCGGTTTCATCAAGCCACATCCATACGGGAACACCTCTATCTTTATCAACTAACTTACAGGTGAGTGTCCATTTGCACTTTCTTTCCCCAACATGGATCCCTCCCTCCTGAACACGGTTTAAACAATATTGCCCAACAGCTGGAAACTGAATTGGCCATGTTCCGCTATCACCCCAAGTAGTATTTCTGGTCTCACTGTAGTTGCTCACAATCTGGGCTGGGGTGAGGGGTGTAGACGTCCATGGCCAGCTCGATAACCCCAGGGGTCCACCACAGACCCAACAGTGACTCAGATTAAAAGTTCGACTTACAGCCTTGGCTAAGAACACAAACTCATTGTCCTTAAAGGGATCACAGGGATCAGTGGAAGGTGGAGGAAGTGGTTTTCCATGGCTTCCATAGATGCATCCCTGAACCAGTAAGACCAACAATAATGTGCACATTCTGATTAAGTCGCAATCTGTGTCCGTTTTACTTCCTCTGGGAGAGTGTATCCAGGTTGGTTGCTCCTTCCTGGAAAATAAGAAAGGAAACAAACTTGCTTCTCGGGTTAGAACAAAGGAATAATAATCAACCTGCCAGGCCTCCCACAAACCCTTTTCTTCTCTCAAGTGCAGAGGGTTGTTTTCCAGGGGCTGTATGCTCAAATGGACATGACGCTGTTCACAAGAGGATGTACATGTTTTGCATTCCTCCCTGGTAACTGGCCACCATTGAGCTTGTGCCTCACAAAATAAATCATATCATTTCCATACGGAGGCCCTCTGGGCCACCCCGTCAGGGGGTGGGGTTCCCGTTAAAACTGCTTTGGTCACTTTAAATGGGTCCCAAATGGTTACGCATTGCAGTCGGATAGTTCGTTCAGCCTCTCTCAAAGATAGACTAACTACAAATAGGGCCTTTTCCCAAGTTGTGCACCTTTTTTCAGCGTCCTTGAAACTACGTGAATAGAACCCAATGGGCCGAAATGGGCCCCTCTGGTCCCTTTTGCCACAACTGAACTGAGAGCCCTGTCCAGGCAAACCCCCATTTGATTTGGACTGGGTCCACTGGATGGACAGGTCCCACGGCTTGGTAGGCATTTGCCTCAAACACCAACAGCCATAACGCCTCATTGTGGACCTGGGTCCACTCCCACTGGGCCTTTTTCCGCAGTAAATCATACAAAGGTCTAGCAATAATCGAAAAGTTAGGGATATGTTTTCTCCAGAACACGAGTAGTCCTAGTTCATGTTGTAGCTCTTTCTTTGATTCTAGCATTTTAATTAGGTCAGGGGAGGACAGAGTATCAGGAGGGATACAAGTCATTCCCCCGCTCCACCAGATTCCCAAAAATTTCACTTCACTAGAAGGGGCTTGTATCTTTTCGGGAGGAATCGTCAATCCTATACGTTCTAAATGGTGATAATGTCCCGCTGCACCTCCTTGACTTCCTCTATGTGACTCCCTCCCACAAGCACATCATTTATATACTGATAAATCTTCACCCCCGCTTGTATGGGGATCGCTACTAATTCCTGCGCTAGAGCATGATGAGCTAATGTAAGGGAGTGCTTATAGCCCTGGGGAACCCCTATGAAAGTGTACTGCTGTCCTTCCCAGGTGAAAGCAAAACGGCTCTGATCTTCAGGTTGAAGGGGAACCATAAAGAACATATCCTTAACATCAATAGTTGCCAGAATCCGATGCACGAGTGCTCCTGAATGGTACTAATGATCTCGGCAATGTTGGGCACAACAGCGGTTAACGGTTCCGTATTAGCATTCAAACGGCGGTAATCGACCGTTAACCGCCACTTTCCATTAGGTTTTCGCATCGGCCAGACTGGGGAATTGTAAAGCGAGTGGGTGGGAACAACCACTCCTTGTTCCCGCAGCTCTGCCAGCACCGGGGCTGTGCCTGCCCTGGCTCCCAATGGCAGCGAGTAGGGCTTCACATTCGTTAATTTAGAAGGGGGGAGGGCAGGCGTTGCTTGCAGCAGACGCACCCCCGCACTGGGAGTTTTAGCCAATTGTCTAATTCGGGGGGCACCGAAGGACCACAAATTTCCCTGGGTATCACACCACTGTTTACCCTTTAAAACATCCATGCCTAAAAGGTTCATTTGGAAAGGTCCCACAGCTACCATGGTGTCCACAGGGTCTTCCTCCCCCGGCAGCCATAACGTCACTGGAGTCATGGGCACTGTCTGGGTTTTCCCCAAGATGTTTGAAACTATCAGGCTTTTGGACAGGACCGAAATTCCACACCTTTCCGCCTCGACCTGGCTTAGCACAGTAATTTGTGCTCCTGTGTCAATCAAAAAGGTTACCGGTCTCCTCTTTGGCCCTACTGCCACCGTAATCAATAAATCCCCTTTGTTATTGCAGGTGAGCTGTCTTACAAACATCCACCCTCAGCCTCCCCCCTCACACTGGGGGAGAGGAGGATTTAGTTTCCCACCAGCTTCTCCCTATTTTTCCCCCCCCACCTAGATCCACCAAGGGTGGGGCACTAGGACCTGGCCCAAAAATAATTTCTCGCCCTGACCATCTCTGCACAAGCTGTCCTAGCTTCTTGGTCGGGAGTCCATCCATGAGGGCCTGGGGAATGCCCTTCTGAAGCCCTAATTGCCAGATCCCCTGCCGATTCAGAGGCTTTTCTTTCCCGGCCAGATCCGTGCTTCTCCCCTAGAAAAACAACTATCCACTCCCTCGCTCTGCGGCTCACACGGCTCTGGTTTCAGCCCTTGGATATGGCCAGTTAATAGGTCCGTATTTTTTCCCATAGTTAATCAGCTCTTGGACTATTTCCCCCCATGTCCACACTTTCCTCCCCGGCCACCGACGGTCAGGGGCCGCCCCCCCCTCCAGGGCAGCCGCAGTTCTCTCCTCACCGGGGATATTTTGAATTCTCCCCTGCAGCTGGATCCCTATGGGTTTCAGGGAATCGGGAAGACCCCGTATCAGGGGAGTCATTCTTTCGGGGTCTGTCGGCAGCAGCATTGGGGAGCTCAGATTAGGCTTGAGCTCCCGATCACACATCATCTGAAGGCAAGCTGCTTTCTGCACACTTTTCAGCAACTGATCTGTTGTGCCCGTTATGGCCAGGGGATCCCCCCTCTCCAGCAGGTTCAACCCCCCCGCCCAGTACGCGGCCCTCTGAGTCAGTGACCACGGGGCTCGGCGATCGCCAGTGGTTAAGAACAAGCCCAGGCCCCACTACCCTTCCACTTCCCTTTCCGACAACAAGATCCCGTCCCCCCCCGACAGGGACACCCTCCAGACATATTCGGTCTTCGATTCTCTCGAGCTTCTCTCAAAATCTTTTCGCAGCTTTGCCAATTTGGTTGCCGCAAAAGGGATTTCTTTAGTAATAACCTGGGGACGATTATCACTGTTGTCTTCATATACGAATTCCATTTTAACCAACGGCTACATGTGGGGGGGGCTGCCTGCGGTCTCTTTTGCTCCCTTCAAGTCCCCGTGGGAATAGATCGATCGTATCCCTTTCTCTGCCAGCGCTACTTCTGTTTCCGCCAAGGAGTCTGACTCCCTCAGGAGCTGATTCCTTAACTCCTCCTTCTATATTACGTTTTGGCACCTCTCCTCCTCCAGCAGCCGTTTACTTTCCCGCAACAGTTCCCGCAGCGTTTCTACCGCCGCTTGCAGAGAATCTACCACCGCCTCAACCTGACCAGACCTCTGGTTCCTTTCCTCCACCGCAGCAGCCAAACTCGCTCCCAACACCGCACAGATAATCGCTTTTGCCTTCCCCCTCTTAACTCTGTCTTCTTTTTGCAACACTTTCATTCTGTCTACCACACTCTGTAACCAAAACCAATGGTGCCTCACCCAGCCTTGCCCCTGGAACAAGGGACGAGCTCGGTGAGCCTCTAGAAAGTCATACAGTCTCTCTGTTTCCTCAGCCAGCACAGACACACAGTCACACATGTCGGCTGCCTGCGGGGCAGCCATTTTCCTACAAAGGGGATGTCGTCCTGGGAGGGCCACACTTTGAAATCCGAGCTTCCCCTATACGCTCCAGGGAGGCCAAAACGTAAATTAAAGCACAAAATTCCCACAAAGTTCCTACAAAAGTTCCTAGTGGGCATAGTCCCCAAAAAATTACAAAAAAATATAAACAAGCAATGAACGCCTGCTGACATTATTATTGTGCAGACTACAAAGATATTTTTATAAAAGGCTAGAAAGAACAGACAATAATAAAAAAACTTTTACTCATTTTACAGGACTGTGGTGGAAATGATATCACTATGTCTAGAAGTAGAGCAGAAAAGAGCAAAATTTCACGTACTCATAATCACAGAATCACACAATCACAGAATGGTAGGGGTTGGAAGGGACCTCTGTGGGTCATCTAGTCCAACCCTCCTGCCGAAGCAGGGTCACCTACAATAGGCTGTAGAGGACCTTGTCCAGGTGGGTCTTGAATATCTCCAGAGAAGGAGACTTCACAACCTCCCTGGGCAGCCTCTTCCAGTGCTCCATCACCCTCAGAGGGAAGAAATTCTTCCTCATGTTCAGACGGAATTTCCTGTGCTTCAGTTTGTGCCCATTGCCCCCTGTCCTGTCGCTGGGCACTACTGAAAAGAGATTGGCCCCATCCTCCTGACACACACCCTTCAGATATTTGTAAGTATATATTAGGTTCCCTCGCAGCCTTCTCTTCTTCAGGTTGAACAAACCCAGCTCCCTCAGCCTCTCCTCGTAGGAGAGACGTTCCAGTCCCCTCATCATCCTTGTAGCCCTCCGCTAGACTCTCTCCAGTAGCTCTTCATCTTTCATGAACTGGGGAGCCCAGAACTGGACACAGTACTCCAGATGGGGCCTCACTAGGGCAGTGTAGAGGGGAAGGAGAACCTCCCTCGACCTGCTTGCCACACTCCTCCTAATGCATCCCAGAATGCCACTGGCCTTCTTGGCAACCAAGGCACACTGCTGGCTCAGGGTCAACCTGTCATCCACCAGGACACCCAGGTCCCTCTCTGCCGAGCTGCTCTCCAGCAGGTCCACCCCAAGCCCGTACTGATGCATGGGGTTGTTCCTCCCCAGGTTCAGGACCCTGCTTTTGCCATTGTTGAACCTCATCAGGTTCCTCTCTGCTCAACTTTCCAGCCTGTCCAGGTCACACTGAATGGCAGCACAGCCTTCTGGTGTATCTGCCCCACCTCGCAGTTTGGTGTCATCAGCAAACTTACTGAGGGTACATTCTAACTCTTCATCCAGGTCGTTGATGAAGAAGTTGAACAAGGCTGGGCCCAGTACTGACCCCCGGGGCACACCACTAGTTACCAGCCTCCAACTAGACTCAGCGCCACTGACGACAGCCCTCTGAGTTCTGCCATTCAGCCAGTTCTCAATCCACTTCACCGACCACTCATCCAGCCCATAGTTCCTGAGCTTCCCTAGGAGGATATTATGGGAGACTGTGTCGAAAGCCTTGCTGAAGTCGAGGTAGACAACATCCACGTCTCTCCCTTCATCTACTCAGCCAGTCATGTCATCGTAGAAAGTTATCAGATTGGTCAGGCATGATTTCCCCTTGGTGAATCCATGTTGACTACTCCTGATAACCTTCTTTTCCTCCACTTGCTTGTTGATGACCTCAAATAATGACCTGTTCTTTATAAAAAAAAATCACCACCCCCCAAAAAAAAAAAAAAAACACAACAAAACAAAACCAAACAACCAACAAACCATGGTTTCCTGTGTGTGGTGTTTCCTCAAGGAATTCTTTACAATGAAACACATGTTCAGTACTATCAATGCTCATGCCATCTACTAGCTGTAGTTGCAACAAAATCTGATTTTTCAAATAAACGAAATGAGAAAACAAACACACACACAAAGCTTTTCAAGCTGTTTTAAATGATTGTGAGTTTCATCTAGCTCATTAAATTTGTCTTTCTGAGTTAAAGGAATGGAATTCAGTTTGTTATATTACAGTCCACATTTAAAAGGATTTCTTATACCCTTCAGTAAAAATAATTGTTTCTTTCTTCTGTTTTGAATTCTACTGGGAGGATGAAGCTTTTTTTCCCTCTTTTTCCTCACAGTAGTACTTTTTTCTCTCGCACATTCTCACTGAAGACTTAGCGCTGGCACTTAACATCAGTAACTTCCCTCTTCTTCACACACAGAGCTCTTTAAGCTAACTTAGTACTTTGCTGCTTAGAAAACTGTGGTGGAGTTAGTCTTGTCCAGAAGCCAGATGCCCACTCAGTAACTCTCTCACTCACCCTCCTTACCAGGATGGGGCGAGAAAAAGGATGAGAAAGCTCATGGGTTGAGATAAAGAAAGTGAGATCACTTACGAGTTACTGTATTGGGCAAACCAGACTTGATGATTGGAAAATTATTTATTGCCAAAACAGATTCAGATATTTGAGAAGCAAAGACAAAATATTTTAAATGAACATTACCCCACCTACACACCCCTTTTTCCAGTCTCAGCTGGTTTCCTTCTGAACAGGGCACTCCTGACTGCTCTCCCTGCCTTGGGCAGCACCGGGGGATGGAATTAGTCTGTGGTCGGTACGTAACAGTTCCTCTATGCCTCTCTTTCCTCCTCACGCTTTTTCCCTGCCTCAGCGTGGTATCTATCCCATACAACACTTCGGGGTAAGACTGCTTCTGCGCGACTTTCCACAGATTGCAGATCCTCCAGGAAATATCCACCTGCTCTGGCATGAGACCCTCTGTGGGCTGCAGTTTGAGTATCTGCTCCACTCTGGTCTTCTCAGTGCACCTGCAGCAGCTGCTCCTCCTCATTCTCTGATCTTTGTGTCCACACCACTGTTTCTGACCTTCCAAGCCAATGCTTTGGGCCAGAAGGGACCTTTAGAGGTCATCTAGCCCAACCACCCTGCAGTAAGCAGGAGTATCTTCAACAAGATCAGGTTGCTCAGAGTGCTGTCCAAGCTGGCCTTGAATGTTTCCTGGCATGGGGCCTCTACTACCTCTCTGGGCAATCTGTTCCAGTGTTTCACCACCCTTATTGTAAAAATTCTCTTCCTTGTATCTAGTCTAAATCTACCCTCCCTTAGTTTAAAGCCAATGATCCCTCTCCTACCACAACAAGCCCTGCTGAAAATATTTTCCCCATCTTTCCTATAGGCCTCCTTCAGTTACTGAAACGCTGCTATAAGGTCTCCCTGCAGCTTTCTCTTCTCCAGGCTGAGCAGCTCCAACTCTCTCAGCCTTTCCTCATAGGAGAGGATCTCCATCGCTCAGATCATCTTTGTGGTCCTCCTCTGGACCCAATGCAACAGCTCCATGTCCTTCTTGTGCTGGGGGGTCCAGAGCTGGACACAGTACTCCAGATGGGGTCTTACCAGAGCAGAGTAGAGGGACAGAGTCACATCCCTCGACCTGCTGGCCATGCTTCTCTTGATGCAGCCCAGGATCTGGTTGGCTTTCTGGGCTGCAAGCTGTTGTGGGTTTGCATGGCAAGGTTTTGGTAGCGGGGAGGCTATAGGAGTGGCTTCTGTGAGAAGCTGATAGAAGCTTTCCCCATGTCTGACAGAGCCAGTGCCAGTGAGCTCTAAGATGGATCTGCCACTGGCCAAGGCCAAGCCAGTCAGCAAGGGTGGTAGTGCCTCTGCGATAACATACTTAAGAAGGGCAAAAAAACCTGCAGGAAACGGCAGTTGGGAGAGACGACTGAGACTATGTGAGAGAAACAACTCTGCAGGCACCAAGGTCAGTGAAGAAGGAGGGGGAAGAGGTGCTCGAGATGCTGGAGCAGAGAGTCTTCCCTGCAGCTCGTGATGAAGACCATGGTGAGGCAGGTTGTCCCCTTTCAGTCCATGGAGGTCCACAGTGGAGCGGATATTCACCTGTAGCCCATGGAAAGGACCCCACGCCAGAGCAGGTGGATGCCTGAAGGAAGCTGTGACCCTGTGGGGAGCCCGTGCTGGAGCAGGCTCCTGCCAGGACCTGTGGACCGTGGAGAGAGGAGACCATGCTGGAGCAGGTTTGCTGACAGGGCTTGTGACCCTGTGGGGGACCCACGCTGGAGCAGCCTGTTCCTGAAGGACTGCACCCCATGGGAAGTACCTATGCTGAGGCAGTTTGTGAAGAGCTGCAGCCCCGTGGGAAGGACTCGTGTTGGAGAAGTTTGTGGAGAACTGTCTCCCATGAGAGGGACTTCATGCTGGAGCAGGGAAGAGTGTGAGGAGTCCTCTCCCTGAGGAGGAAGGAGCAGCAGAGACATGTGATGAACTGACCATAACCCCCATTCCCCGTCCCCCTGTGCCGCTCAGGTGGGAGGAGATAGGGAAATAGGAGTAAAGTTGAGCCCAGGAACAAGGGAAGGGTGGGGGCAAGGTGTTTAAAGATCTAGTTTTATTTCTCTCTATCCTACTCTGGTTTGATTTGCAATAAATTAAACTCCATTTTCTCCCCAAGTTCAGTCCTTTTTGTCTGTGACAGTAATTGGTGAGTGATCTCTCCCTGTCTTTGTCTCAATCCTCAAGTCTTTAATCATATTTCCTCTCCCCTGTCCAGCTGAGGAGGGGGAGTGATAGAGCGGTTTTTGTGGGCACCTGGCATTTATCCAGGACAAAACAAAACAAAGCGCACATTGATGACTCATGTCAAGCTCTTCATCCACCAGTACCTCCAAGTCCTTCTGGGCAGGGCTTCTCTCACACCCTTCATCCCCCAGCCTGTATTGATAGCGGAAGTTGCCCCGACCCAGATGCAGGACCTTGCACTTGGCTTTGTTGAATCTCCTGAGGTTCACACAGGCCCACTTCTCACGCTTGTCCAGGTCCCTCTGGATGGCATCCTGTCCCTCAGGTGTACCAACCACACCACTCAGCTTGGTGTCATCCAATACATCAACAAAGGTGCCACCAGCTTGGCTGACAGGATCAGCTGTGTGCTGTGGTGGGTCTGTTGCAGAACTGGCTGGAACCAGTTTGTGTCTGGCATGGGGCAGCCCCTGGCCTCCTCTCTCAAAGGCCATTCCTGAAGCTCCCTGCTGCCAGCATCTTGCCATCACCCAATACAAATGCTCCTCTTTCAATTTGGTTGTCTGCATGTTTCTTTTTCTCTTTGACCACAAGACAAAATATAGCCGATGTTTTCATTCAAATACCAAACCTGTTTGATTTTGACACTCGAGTTGTACTATTTCAGTCTCCTACCATGAAACTGCAGCACTCTGACACATTCCTAGAACAGAATGTTTCTCCAACAAGCCTCTGAGAAACAGTCATATTGGATTATTAATTCACTTTATTTCTGCAGCACAAAAACTATCATGAGATGTCAGTACATATCAGGCACTGACAAGCATTTTAGGTTTAAGAAGATGATTAAATCTGAAGATCAACTGTTCAATGGAAATGTAGGATGTGATGGGATATAACCTTTTTCTAGCTTTGTAAGCAGAAATTAATTTTAAAAAAGTAATCTCATTGAGTCAAATGGACTTTATCAAGTCCAATTTTGACACCCAGTTTCCTTATGTTCAAATTTAGAAAGGGAAAACAGATGTGTTCTTCACTCTGTTTGGTAAAATTGTCACCCTAAAATGCTTATCTTCTCACATAGAGTCAGACGTTTCTATAGCCTGGAGTTCAGAACATTTAGCTGGGAGATGCCAGTCCTGGATTCTCACTCTAGAAAATGTGAAGTTGCTCAGAGCACATATACAGGCTCAAACCCTACACACGAATTAAGAAAAAGAACAGTTTTGTCTGAGAACGGTGCTAGTATGTTGGCATAAAATTGTCATTAAGCTGCTTGCTGTTTTTGATACCAGAAATTCTGTATGCTCCCAGTAGCTCTAAGGCAATGTTCATGGTGGTATTTTTAGATTCCTTGGGAATTTAGGCTTTACCATGAATGTTTATTTGTTTGGCGGTCTACCTTTGAACTTAGATACAGAATGTAGCAGTTAGGTTTTGGTGTCTTATTTCTGAATTGAATACTTCATGTTCACTTTCCACGTCAATAACTTTGTCACATAGTCATTCAAAGTAAAAGATTAAAGGCTTCATAGTAGTCGCTGCATAGTGTGTAATAGCCAGAGTTTATAATAATAGTTATACACTGCATCTTCTTCATATGTGTACTCACAATTTTCATATCATACAAAACTAAGTGCTATTCATTCATGCAGAAGCAAATTTTAATTGAGAAGTCAGCACCACAAGAAGTACATCCTCCTTCTATTGATATTTAGTTCTTTTCCTGCAGGCTAATCAAGACCTGACAAAGTCTGATGGACATTTTCTCTACCTGTGAGTAGCATTACGGAGATGTAAGAAATCCGAGAAAAAGGGAAATAATCTCTGAATACTCAGTATAATCTTTAAATATTTGCTGTAAATTTTGGACAAAAGGAGGTTAAAATTATCTCGTTGATCAACCTTCTGGAAGTGGAACTGATGTCAACACAAGATTAAGCAACACCCTTGAGGACATGCCCGGGCAAACCTAAATAACCAGTTACAACAAGCTCCCAACAGGAGATAGCTGATGCAGTGCAGCAGGCAGATACCTTTGTAACTGCACAACAAAGGCTACTACTTCTCAAAACTATTCAAAAGGCTTCTCAGATATTGATGCCTGTGGAAAGCAATGCCACATCTTCGTAAGTACTTTGCTCTAACCATTACAGGTGTTCTCTGCATAACTTAACCTTGAACAGAGCTAGAACAAGCATGTAGCTATTAGAAAACGTGTCAGTTAAATGGTTGTTGATCTTATGTTGCTGTTAGAAGAGCCAAATATTGTGTAATACTCTATTCACCACCTTAAATTTAATACTCTGTTAGGTTATTTACATATTTTCAGATTAGACCAAATAATTTCTGGTAGTAACATGGAACATGTAAAGGCATTCCTGCATGCCACACATGGGTTCCAGCACAGAAAGCAGAGAAAAAAGTAGCGTTTACATAAACTTAGTTGCAAATTCCCTAAGATACTTTCAGAAATGGTGCTTAGAAAAGATAGAATTAAAGTTTAATTCAAAATGTCGTTTCACTTCTTTTGGCTAAAAGCATGTCATTTTATCCTTTTGGCTAAAAGCATGTCTTTTTATCCTAGATAAAATTACTCTAAATCTTCAATTCCTTTCAGCCAAATTTTACCAGAAAACAAAAAAAAAATTACTAAGCACATTGCAAGGTAAGAGGATGAAGACAACCTTCACATTTCCTCTTAGACAGAAACACAAATGAATGATTACATACCCATGGTCATTCTCTGCTTCATGCTGACTGCCAGTTCTTTTACATGGATTACGGCTTTATCTGCAAATCCTTAAGTGGAAGTGCTTTATATACTATATTACGAAAAAATATGAAAAAATGCCTTGATTTTCTGCTACAGGCAATGTTTTCTATTTCAATGTTTTGCAGCTGGATTTCCCTCCTGGTCTACTTATGTCCAGATCTCAACCTTGACATTAAACAGGCTTGAGAAACTGACAGTATTAATGAACTATTTGGTCAAAAATATATGTTTGTTGTTACTTTTCCCATTCTTCCTGTCCCCTTAGAATAAGAAATAAGACATTTTTTCCCATCTTTTTGATAAATACAGACCTTTAAATTCCTTTGCAAATACTTGCTCCTCTGCAATACAGCTGTGTTACTTTGTTGTTGAACAATCATAGGTAGCCTTTATTTTAGAATATTAGTGTAGCATACCATCACAACTTTGCAAATAAAACCACAATGGTGAAAGCACTATAAATATCTTATTATTATTATTTATTTATTTTTATTGTATTGGACAACAGAATTAACAAAGCCTTTGTTCAGTCTAACTGAACAAAAAAGGTTAAATAGTGAACTCACTAAAAAAGTTCTACTGTTCTTAAATAGCAGAATTTTAATATTTTTTTGTGGTCTCGCTTATTTTCCAGTTTACCATTGTCTTTAGTGAGTCTTTTCCGAGGATTGTACCCTCACCGAACATTGCAAAATACTTTGATATTTTGCAGTGTTTCCATATGCTCAGAATTCTCTTTCTTATGTGAACTTTTTCCCCAAACAAGTATGCAAAATTTTCTTGTTTGTCCACACATTGGAGGGATTCTTATCCCAGACAGCCAGTGAAAACTAGTTTTATTTGGTTTGTCTTTCATCCTGTTTCTATGAAGAGCTTCTGAAGTTCTAAATGCAACTGTACTCCAGACTAGATGATGAAGAAAATTGATACTTTGGTCAAGCATTTAGGCAATATTCAGGTTCTTGCCAAGTTTCTTTTCAATGTGAGTGTAAGTCAAGAATCCTTTGATACATTTTTTTTTCCCCTGAAATGATCTTTCATTTAACACAGTGAAAACACAATAGTGAGCAGTTTTCTTTGCCTAGAAATCTGCAAGTACAATGAGATTTGCATCTGAAAATCTCTACATGGGAATCACTTCACCCAGCAGAGACGTTCTGTATCTGAGCTGGTTTCCAGCGGCTTGCTTTACAGCCAAAGAGAAATACACACTTTCAGGTTGCAATTAAGCTAGATCTATTTACGCAAAGCAAGAATCATGCCTCTTGTCTTATAAAATAAAAGGTGTTGTAAAGCAGTATTGAAAATAAAAGAAATAGAGCCAAAATAATTCCTGTCTGATACAGTTTATAACACAACATGGTGATTTGAAATGTTTTGCTGCAGAAAAAGTAGCGTACAAATATTATGAAAAAGCTTTTCCTGGCTTGTTATCTTTGTTGGAATCTGAGCCATGGTATCCATTATAGGCTAAAAACTGATCCTTCAGTCAAGCATGAACACACAAAGACACATAGAAGCTTACTCTTGATAAGAATATATTGAGAAGGTTATTTGAAAAATCTCCTCACATCCTTGTAACTAGACCGTTAGGAAGGGTAAAGTAAAATGGGGGAATACCTGGTGAACAGAAGTGTCCTGGATTTTAAAATTAATTTCCTGACATATCATTGTCCAAGATAAAAATATCTTTATTTTTAAGTGGCATTTTCTTTGCAGCTGGATGTGTACACATGCCTGTATTGTTTCCTGGCATTCAACAAAAATGACCTTTAATGTACAGCTCTGGCTACCAAAAGCTCTAAATCCAGAGAGGAACAACTGCAGAAAGAATGCCTCAGTAGGACACTATTGTATAACTGCAGCAAAAAAAACTTAGTGACAGCAAATTTAATAAAAGACCTATGAAAACAGTAGCTCAGTGACAGCTGTCAAGGTAAGGTGCCATTAATGTATTACTTTAAGTATGCATACTTTAAAAAAACTCTACTGAGTTAAAAGAAAACACTAAATCGTACACACAATGCAATGAAGTTTAAGAGTAATGGTAAAATTTCAGCAACTAACAATAAAGCAAGAAAATAATAAAACAATAAAGCAAAAAGCAAGGCATTCCTTGACTAACAAGAAACTAGTAGTTCAATACACACTATAAAATGTAAGTATTTCCAGAGAATTAACATGAGTGAAGATGCTGATTTTTTAAATTCCTGCTGCTATGATTACTTCATGTTTCAGGGACTACTTCCTGAGAAATTATCTGCCTCATCAACTGTCCCAGCAAAGCACAACAGCGACTCGGATCAGGGGACAGAATTACAGTAGCTGTGTTTTTTCCCCAAGAAACTTCAAAGCCTTGTTTCCTGCTAATTACAGAAGCTTTTGACATTGTGGCTACATGCTGCTGTATTTTGTTAGTGGAATAATTTGCTGACTAATCTACAGGAACAAACTGAAGCACTGAACACTGCGTTTATAAGGCTTTGAAACCTGACTTTAAACGTATATAATTACAAAAAATTCTGCAAAGCTCTTACTTTACTATAACCGTTACATTTGCTGAGAGAAGGAATGTTGTAGACTATTTCCAAAAATAAACTTTAAAGCTGATGGGAGTTTCTGAGTCATGACAAGCTCATACGCCAAATTGATCTTCAGAATATCGAAAGCCAACAAGAAGATATTCTTCAGAACAACACAAAAAAATATCTCTGCTTGAGTTGATTTTCCAACCTCACTGAGGTTCTGGAGTTAGAGCAAATTTGTACCTAAACAGGACTGCAATGAACATTGTAGTAATACAGCTTGATTCAGTGTCTGTCACCTGAAACAAAATGGTTATCCAGATTCACGGGTGAGCATTTTATCTCTCCCCAAACCTAGGAAGTGTCTATCATCACAGTTTCTCTTGGTTAAAACAGCATTTCTGTCATTCAGAAAAAGAGTATAAAGAAAAAAAATAACCAAAAAACACAACCAAGCAAATCTTTAAATAGAAATTTAGACATAGGTTGATTCCTGCTTTTTCATATCTAGAATGCATCTACATATATATATATTACCCAGCTGTATTGTTTTCATGTCCCGCCTATGGGGCAGCGTGGGGTGCGGCAGGGAGGTGAGAGGAGCAACTCAGGTTCTGCAAATCCCCCCATGCTAAATTGAGGTGAAACAACACCAAAGGATCAGTCAAACGCTTGATTTATCACAGAGGTACTTCGGAAAACATAGAAAATGCTGTTAACGTGGGTTGTTATCAGAAATATCTATGAGAGGCAGAGGGAGAGGGAGAGGGAAGAAAATCTGCATCCCCCGCCTCTGGTCCCGCGATGCCGGATGACAGGCGCCTCAGTCCTCTAGCGGTAGGCGCGCACGCGGCCCTTCGCGGGTGCAAGGTCGGTAGCTCAGTCCCTGCGCTTGGTCCCGCCTCCCGAGGGACCACACGGTGCTGTTCGAGAAGGTTCGTGATCTTCCGCGCTGGCGCCGGGGGAGGGGGTGCCGTGAGGGGTCTCTCGGGTGGTCTCGCGCCCACTCCTCAGAGGAGCTCTGTATGGCCATTGCCCGCACGGGGTGGGGCGCATCCGCAGGTGCGTTAGCTGTCCCCCCAGCTGTGCGTTACCCCACTCCTCACCCGCAGCCGGCGAAGGCCAGGCTGACCCAAGATGGGGGCGTGCGGCCCTACCCCGCCACCACTGACCGAGCTGCAGGTCTCTGGCAGGGGTGTTGGAGGAGCTCGGGGAAGTTAAATGGCTGCCCTGGGGTTGAGGCGGCTGTTCTACTGCGGTGTTTGAGAAGGTAACACGCGTTCACCTTTTCAGTCTCTCACAACTCTTTGAGAAGCTGTGTCTCTGAGTCTGTATTTTATGTGATGAACAACTATTTGACACAACTTTACTAACATCACAAAATATGATGAGCACAGCTGTTTGGACCAGTGTCCTGGGTTCGGCCAGGACAGGGTTAATTTTCACCAGAATGCAGGAAGGGTGGGCTGACCCAACTCCAACCTGGCCAAACAGAGCCAGGTAGTCCATACCATGTGCTGTCATGCTGGATTCCGGTGGGGGGAGTGGCGGTGTGGCGGGAACTGGCTCGCGGCTTGGGAGGGCACAGCAGCAGTTCGATCCGAGAGAGCGGTTCTGTTCTGCAGGATCTGTTCTGCTGGTTTGTTCTGTGTATTCCCCTTTTCTGTATCATTGTTGCTACTGTTCCCTTTGTTTGCTGTTCTTTTAAACTGCCTTTATCCCGACCCACCAGTTTCTGCCTGTTTCTTTCCATTATCCTCCGCACCCCCGTGGGGGGAGGGACATCCGCGTGGCGCTTTTGTTGCCAGCTGCGGTCAAAACCAGAACATTCAATTTGGTGCCAATGTGTGAGGCGGGGATAACGGCAGGGCTGAGCAGTGTGCATTAAAACAGCTTTATTAGATTTTGTTAAATTTTGTTATACGCGTTTTTCTGTGTTAAATAGTCGCCGGTAAAAATGTTTCTGACTTTGATCAGATGGTTGTGGTTTTTGAATCCGTACTTTCTGTACGTGTTCCCTGTGGTGCTGTTCGTCATCGCAGGGAAAACGATCAGGATGATGATTTTACTGTACTGTACGATGTCGATTTATGACATGATAACATCACTGTGCATGGGATTAGGCTTGTATTTGCTTGCGGCACTGCAGTCATTTCCATACCTCGGACCCTATGTCTTGGAATTTGTTAATAATCGAATCCAATCTGTGGGGAAAACCAGAGGGGATACCTTCCCCCACTCATTAGCCCCCCCTCTCTCCTTCAGGCTACTCCTAACGGCTTTTGAGAATTTTGAGTACCAGTGGGATGCTCAGGCCAGCACTCTCCTTTTGTTCTGCCTCCTGAATGTGTTTCAGGTTTTGTTTAGGGTTAAACAAGCCGTTAAGAACATCGTGCAGAGACCTGCCCCGGGGCTGGATAGCTGTGAGTGGCTGGGTGTGTGGGATAGCATGGGCAGGTGTCTAGGGCAGTGGGCA
>Ga0065711_1039786_pt1 | contig 17499 bp, 25 predicted proteins | sample Hoacrofraction12_FD_59098 | JGI IMG/M metagenome (GOLD analysis project Ga0065711, IMG submission 59098) | Hoatzin crop microbial communities from Cojedes, Venezuela - Epithelial fraction 12 v2 (version 2) | ecosystem: Host-associated > Birds > Digestive system > Esophagus > Crop | place... | reverse complement strand
CTGGACAAGGTCCTGTGCAGCCTGCTGTAGGTGACCCTGCTTTGGCAGGAGGGTTGGACTAGATGACTCACAGAGGTCCCTTCCAACCCCTACTATTCTGTGATTATGTGATTCTGTCATTCTGTGAACAGCTGGGTTACTGTAACTTTGGCACACAGCATTAGCTGAAGAGCAATGGCTTCAAAAGGACCTTACAAAAACAAGTATCCCCCAGTGATACGGCATTGCTGATACCCGTTATAAGTTTCCGAGCCTTTCCAGAAGCTGAAAGACTACCAGGTTGATTCTGGACTCCAGAAATCCCTCTGGCACCCAGCTGCACACCGATATCTGCAGCACAAGCATCAGCATGCTACCTGATGCATCAGGTGGAGAGACTGAGCACGCTGCTGACGTCTCAAGTGCTTGCAGTTCCCAAAATTCTTTTAATTTTCAGGCTCCATTTTGTTGTGATAAGTTTGTACTTATTCTTTCACTTAAACAGCCCTTCTGTCTCCCTGATATTTACACTCCTGTATTCATATGCAGCAGACCTCTGTTTTCTCAATCTTCTTTCTTCTGTTGTAGGCAAGGCAAGCAGTCTTCTCATATGAAGACTTTCCCCAGTTCCTCGTACTGCAGTAGCTGCTCTTTATGCCTTTCCCAGGTGGAGATCCTCTTTCTGCAGCAGGAATGACCAGCACTGTTTCCTATATTCCCTGTCAGTACTCGCCTGATCTTTCCAGGTGCATTAATACCACGTTCCGCTTGTTGCATCAATATGTCTGTTCCACACTGCAGATGGCTGCTCAAATGTATTGTGAGACTGACTGTGTCACCCCGGGAGCTTTTAGCCATCCTTTGCTCCACTACTATGTCCTCTCACCTTCTGCATACTCCGGTTTACAGCAAAAGCATTTTTGATTTCTTCACCTAATTCCATGACCTTGGGCACCGGTGAATCATAAGGAGCAAGAAGATGAGAATATAGGCTGTCACATGTCCCCTGTTGAAGTAAGCCATGGTGGAGATAAGCTAATACAGCAGCCATCACCTACCGTGCCCCTTGGCTGCAGACTGTTCCTTTTGCGGCAAGGGTAGAAGGGCACGTGCACTCGAGCCTCAGGTGTCCCACTTCAGTCTGGTACCTTAGTTGAAACATCTAAAGAAGTAGTCCATGCTAAATGACCAGGCTGTAAGCTCTGGTGAGAGAATTGTGGATGTATACCCTGTCCTCCAGCTGTAATGGTGCTGTAATGGAAGAGTTTGCTGGAGGGAGGGGAGAACAACTGGGCTCAGTGTCAGCTTCATTTGCCCCAGCAAGAATCAGCACTGAACTTCTGCTAGCTCCTTTAGTGCACCTGCTGTCATCATCGTTGATAAGCGAGGAAGTTAGTCCCTCAGCTCAAGTGATGGAGGTCTCCTTTATGGTACTGAGAGCTCAGTATCCAGCCCTGGCCAATAGCTCTGCCAGAGCGAATGTTAGCCTTGGCTGCAGAGAGCAAGCAGCTCATTTGCCTTTGAAAATTCAATACAACCCTCTATTGGTGTAAGAATTTGACAGCAGTGAAATAGATGTGCGTGAGTTATTGATTTATCCTTCAGCTTCTGATCTGTCCTTCATTTTATTAACCTAACTTTATATCACAGGTTTTATGACTGATAGAAAAATATAATTCTATTTCCATTTGCAGGAAATGTTCCTTATGCCCCTTTCTCTAAAGGAGACAAGTGATCAGTGACACAACCTCTGTGTCTGCACCATCATCTCTGATCACCTGTATCAGCCAGGCTCTGCTTTTGCCCCCTCAATCAGAGAATCGGAGCAGTTTAAACAGAAGTGCAGATGTTGAATAGCAAATAACAAACATTACTGTTGTTCATGAGTGAAGAACAGTATTGGTATGAAGACCAGCCATATTCCAAATATCTGTTCAGAAAAACACTTGCTTTTGTGAATGCTCGCGAAATAAGAATCATGGTCGGGCTGGACAACAGCTGCTTCAGATATGAACAAATATCCGGATTTGGCCAGTTCTGTAACTCACATGAGTTTTCTACCATATTTGATCTGAAACATTGAGAATATATTCACTACTGCTATTTCCCATTTCCTGTTTGCTGATGGATTCCTCTCCTGCATTGCGGTATGCTACAATATAACACTGAAAGATAATGACGCATTGCTTAAGCACACTTCATTCTCGTCAGATAACAAAACAGGAAAAAAATAAAATACACAGTTTGTACCTACATCCAACTTCTGCTACCAGTCACGAAGATTGATTGACTGTCTTCTGTTTCTTTCTTCTCATTCATGGTTGTGTTTTTGTTCAAATCATTGATTTATCATGGATCTAATGATTCTTTCCTGGTTTTCAACTTGAAAAATATCCATGTCCTGGCTCATTACTGTAGTATTTGTCATCAGAACAACACCATCAATCATTTTAGGTTTAAGATCAGACTGGGAAGGTGGATGAAGGTCTGGATGATTTAAAGACAATGTGCAGAAGAGATCTGAAGAACTTTTCTACTGTAGGGAAAGATTTATTTAGACAATAATGATAAAGCTTTACTGGAATTGGAGTATCTGTAGAAGTACTGTGAGATGTGGGTGGTGTTTAAACAACATTATGGATGGTTTTATGTGTGGAGAACTTTGGGTGTATCTATCCCTGGATTTGGATATTGTGTTGCCAAGAAAACCTTACAGCACCTTTAGTTTTGGTTTTCGTGTTTAAACTCAATCGCTATCAACAGCTTTTAAGTGAATTATTCATCCAAAGACCTCCTAGAAAGACACTTTTTCTGATCTGGAATCAAAAACATGGCTTATCTCAGCACATGGAGAGCAGAGGAGAGCCACAGCTTGTCAGAGTCACAGGGAAACGCCACAAGGAAGAGCTGGGCCATAGGATGGATCATGGTGCACACAAATTGGTGAACAGGGTTCCTCGCTGGCCTGGGGTCCCTGGCTTCCACTCTGACAGTCAGGACCTTGAAGTTTGGACATGGAGTGAAAGAGAGAGGTTTGATAAGATACAACTCGCCTTTAATTATATGCCTCTTTAAGGTCTATTTGCAATCCCCCTGCTCTGGCTGTTGACACAATCCCAGCTCTGCCCTGTGAAGGTGTCTTTACAAGACCTGAACATACAAAAGTAGATTGAAGAAAGCAGGCATTGAGTCTCACTTTCCAGTGAAGTCCCAGTACTTTGGTATGTGGTATGAATTTCATGGGCATGAAAACTACTGTGCTCATGAATTTCAAAACAGGTTGTGATATATATATATCAAGATGGTCTTTCAAATCTAACTCTTTTTTTTGCTCAAGAAACACAATAAATAACACAAAAGCCATATTGCCTTCTGCATGATAAATCATTTCAGTAATTTCAGACTCTTTCATTTTAAAAAGAGCAATATATAGGAAAAATACTTAGATCCAAATCAATCCTTATTATAGAATAAGATTTACCAATTGCATTGCCGTGAGGAGTACTTTCTTGGTCTGTAAGGGTCAGGTGAACATCTGGTCTCCTTCATATCTGTACTAGCATAACATGTCCTTGGTGATATCATAAAGGCATCACTGAAAACCAAATCTTATCAAGTCTTCTTAATGTGCCACTTAGCTGGTGTCCAACATACTGTAAAATGTGATCTACTGGGTTTGGACTAATATCCAAATCTCTGAAAAGTCTAGAAAATTGTTCAAATACATTTTAAAGTTTATTTTACTGAGATACTGCCATTGATATCAAGAGACAGAAAAATATTAACACTGTCTTTTTAACTTAAGAATTTAAAATTAATATACTTAAAATTAAAAAATGAACAAAAAGTCACATCTATCTTCAAACTTACAGTTAAAGATGCTCAACCTGACAAGTAGCTAAGTCTGCCAAATATTGCCAGATCAACACAGGATTTTCAAACATGAGCTTAAAAAACAGCAACCTGAAGGAGTAGTGTTGATCTACCAAAATCTAGAAATGTATTCTAACACACAGCAGGGAACTGGTGATAAGTGCTGTGTGCAGTCTTCATGTCTGCAATATGCCCACAATTCACTTGATATGAGAGAAAAAGGCCAGCTGGTCCTGTTGAACCGAAGACAGCAAGCTGTTCTCCCTTGCCATTAAGCTCAGGAAAAACACTGTTCTTGAAAATTTTACTTTTAAAAATGACTTGAATTATTCCGTATTTTTTCCCAAATGTTTCCATAAATGACTGACTCTTGTAACTCTGACTGAGATCTTTGCAAGAAGAAGTTGCAAGTTGTGGTCAAAAACCATACCTGTTCTCAGAATTTATTTTGCAAAGAAGAAAACGTAGCTGATCTTTTAATGTACAGTAAGTTGAAAATAAGACAGAAGATTAATAATTACAATATCAAGTTTTCCTTAGCGGATGGTCTCTATATTGCTGTTTTATATCTTGAAAAATGTTGAGCAGAGCACCATTATTGTAGCAATCAAGTTCTCATACTTGGCTACAATAATGGCTTTTGCCATTGTCTTCAAGTAATGGTGGGAAATAAAGAAAAAATCATAATTAGGATCACTGTATATATACATAAGGAGCAGTTAAATACAGAAACTAGTGTAAAATTATTAAAATAAAATTAGATCTCTTACATGGTGAACCTTCGAGCCTTCCAATTTTTTCTGTCTTAACCTTCTACTTAAATTAATTTACCAAACATAAAAACACAGTCTCATTTGGAAAAATATTATAAAAGCAACACCAAAAAGTGCCATCAAACCTCATGGTTTACATTTACTTTATATAATGTTTATGTTATAAAATAGAAATGAAGCACAGGTACTGCAGGCAGAGTGTGGATGGAAATAAGCTGCCCTTTTAGAAGCATTTGTGCTCTACACAACTATTATTTTCTTCCAGCAGCGAATCTGTACAAAGGTTTCCTGCAAAGGGAATAAATTAATGGATCTATTTAAAAAGGACAAATATTATACTGCAATCCATGCTCTTGCTATCACAGCCAAACAGATGCTAGAGAAGTAGCATTTGGACATTGTTTTTGCAGAAACAAAAGGTTTATCGCTGGAGTGGTATAACGTTAACAAGAGTGCTGACCTACTTACACACCATAACACTCTGAGGAGTGTCTGGGGAGATAGGAGACCCTGGAGCAGGGCATGTTTTACAAGCCAAGTCATGAAACTATGACCGAGAGCACAACTTTCCTTGTAGCTGCTATTTATCGTTGACAGAGAAATATTGGGCAAGTTTATTTCCATCTCAGTACAGATACTTAAGGTTTAGTTGTCTAATTCGACACTGATTGCTCTAGGCTTCCACTACATTCATTGGAGAGCAACCCACACATGCAGTCTCTCTGACCTACTTCAACTACCTACCTCCAGGTGAGATGAATTTCTCCCTGGATGTGCCTACTTCTCCCAGCTGCCTTTAATGGGAGGCAGGGCAAATAGCTGAGAGTTTGAATTTTTTGAGACCTAAGTGAGATAGATCCCACTCTTGGTCTAAGCAGAGTGCCTCTATGACTTACAAATATCTGAGCTAAGTCATGTAAAGAAATGAGCACGTTCTCATGAGTTTCTTATGCATGTGACTAATGAAATGACTACTAGCTGAATTGATACAGGTCCATCCACACTGCACCACAGATTCTCCCTGGTGAGCGAATGGATAAACTACCCAGATTTTCTGCTTAGGTATTCTCATAGTTTACCTCATGGTGATGCCTAGACATACCTGAAGTGGAAAAGCAGGGTAGCATCACATCTACTCACCAGGGGGACAAAGTGATGGGAAAGGTGTACCCAGCACAGAGAAAATAAAACAGCTGAGCTAATACTACTGAAAAAGGTAAATGCTTGTTATGCAAAGATATCTTCTCTGGGGCATTAAGACCCAACTGCTGTTTGAAGTAGTTAGTGTTATTTCCTCTAAGGCTCTAGAATACATTTACCAAACCAGCAAAGGTCACTGCAGTAGTGTAAGGAGGTTATGAAAAACTGTTTGTATATTACTGAAATTATACAAGGATACAGAAAAATTTGCCATTAGGCACAGTTTATTCAGGTCAGGTGATTCTGCTACTGGTGAGTAACAAGGTATGACAGTGACACAGAGGTACCCAGTTAGCAGCACATTATCTCAGGGCAGTAGCACAACAGTGTATCACACTTTTACATCACTGATGGTGTATACAAAACAAGCTGGCTTTTATCACTCTGCAGATGAAACAGGTGAAAAACAGGGAATAAAATAAACTGAGCTATGTTTTCTGTATTTAATAAAAAAAGACAAAAATCCCCAGACTCATGGGTGACCTACAGTCAGCTTTAAATCCCATCAAAACTTGCATCAACAAAATCTCTACAGCTTTTTAACTTATTTTGAGAGATACCTGCTATGGCATGCCATAAAACCATAAGGGAAATATAGTCCCTGGGTACAATTACCCATGTGTTTCCAAACTATCTACTTCTTGAGCTGGGTTCCCTTTAACAGGTTGCATTCTGATGAATTGCTAGGTTTGACAGCAGTTCTACTTGTTCTGATGGAATATTTTTTATAATCTTCCTTCTTAAAAAAAAAAGTTATTTAGACTCTTAATGTCTTCATAACTGGTTGTCTTGCTTGGGTGGAAGCATTAAATTCAGTTTACTTAGGGACAGAGGAGAGAGGATTTATGGAGAGGTAAATCTTCAGCATGGTTCAGAGATGTTTTGTTTCTCTGTGTCTCCTCTTACATGAATATGCATTAAATCTTCACCTGGAAAATGCTGAACAAAAATGAGTACAACCATTTCTCTTTATGAAGCTGATCTTGTTCCTGGCTTGGTGCTCTGGATCCAAAGCCTGGCTTTCCAGCAGGCACTGGGCAAGACACTGACATGGTAAATCCAATTAGTTTCTAACATACACATGAGATTCTAGTATACAGACTTACTCTGCCCGATGTGCTAACTTCCACTTTGGGGAAAGAGGTGCCATATCACAGCTCTGGAGTTAATATTGCTCTGGTTTACACTGTCTGGAGGTTAGCTCTTCAAAGGCTCTGTTTGTTTGGCACACTTCCCTCATCGTAAGACACCTGGCATTTCTGCAACACTATATAAACATTGATGATAAGCTCCTCATACATTTTAGTTTCTCTCATGTCCAAACCTCTCCTATAAGGTGACACATAGCTATGTGACTTTGATTTCACACTCCTGAGTCTGAGTTCTGGATTAGATCCTACTCACCTGCTGAAACAGTGAATCCCCAGGGCCTGCCCTGTAAGCTGTGTCATTTTTATAGGTCTATGCACTATATTACATACATAAATGACATGCGCTTGTTTTACAGCAAAGCATCAAGCCTAACTAATCAGAGCTGTTAGCATAGCTTTTGAGTATGCCACTTGTCAATATTTGTATTACAGCAGCACACAGAGGCTCAGCCAAGAGCGAGGTCTCTGGTGCTGGTGCTTCACTGGTGCCCAAGCACACTCCAGCCCTTGCCCAGCCCCGCAGGTTGTGGGAAGGTGGGAAGAGAAGTGACGGCATGCAAGATGCACACACTTCGCTTTTCAGAGACAGCACTAGCACATCAGCTCTGATTCAAAAGCAAAGGGGCTGTGTCGCTGCAGTGCTGAGGGACAAGCACCGTGGCTCCCAGCTGAGTTGCATCCTCACAGGTCAGAGCCTGGGCAGAATGGGATGTGTCGGGACCCCGGCTGCGGAAAGCCGCCTAAGAGGGCATTGTAGTGGCACTGAATACATGTCATTGCAGTTTGCAGTTTGGCAGAACAAGGAGAAGCCAAAAACCCCCAAAAATAAAAAAAAGAAAAGGACCAGGTACCAGGTAGGGTGCTTTTCAGATTTGTCATAACACTGTAGAATCATATGGTAAAATCCTGATGCTCTAATTCACTTGGTGTTTGTAATACTTTGTAAGCAAGCAGTTATAAATTCAGCGGGAGTAAAGGTGAACAGGATGTGGTACACAGATATGCACACTGAGGAAGTCTGACGTCATGATTTTGCTAGAGAAATTCTGGGCTTTTCAGCGTTTTATTATTTCATTATTCTTTTACTGCTTGTATAAACCGACACTGTTTCTGTAATTAAGTTTGCAGGCTCATACCTTTGACATACAGACAGAATTATTTCTGTTCAATATTCTAAGTTTTAGTCTATTAATCATCCATAATATATCCTAATATGCAAGACTGAAAACCCCAAACCAAGACAAACAAAATGTATACATACTCATCTGTGTGTGTGTGCATATGCATTTCCCTCTTTTCTAAAGTTAGTTGTAGTTAAAAGATTCATAAAGCTATTTATTTTGTAATTGAAAAAGAAAAATGATAATCCTGTGAGAATAGCAGAAAGTTAAAATAATGCTTCTCTGCAGAGCGTTTTATTCCTGCCAGTGCAGACATCACTGAAAGCAACTAGCAGAGGTGGGATTTGCTGGTGAAAATTAGACTCTGAGCAGCACAACCTGAGAACACTGACCATGGCTGATAATAGATTGTCAACATTTGGACATGTGAGATACTGAAAAATATACTTCAAACTACACCGCAGAGAGTCTTCTTGTCAGCTTCTAATTTCTGTGACTTTTTTCTCTTTTGACTGAGAAACACAATCTTCCCCTAACTCATCCTACCCTTGTTCTTTTTTAACGCTGAGACTCAGATGTGGTGTGCTCTATGCATCCTGTATAGGACAATCATAATGTGAAATGGCGTGTAAGTTTTTCTCGCCTTCTGTTTCTTTCTGTCCTTCATAAGGCTGCAATGCACAGCTCCCAGAGCCCTTCGGCCTTTTCCAGTTCCCAGGGCTCTGCTGAGCTGATGAGTGCCTGGGGATAGTCCTTGCTCCTCGTATCGGCTATGGCAATGTGCACACCACTTGCAGTGGTGCCACGCTGCACCAGGCGCACTGTCTGTGGTACTCCTCTCCAAAATGGTTTGATTTTATTGCAGTGCATTGCAAGAGGATTCCTACTGACTTGCTATCCCGTTGCTCATTGCTTCATCTAGCAAGGACAGGGGAGGCTAAAGGTGGACTTGGATTATGGCTGTGGAGGCTCTTCGTCTGAGAGTCACAGGTCTCTTCATAATGCATAGCATTGATCTTCCAGGGTTTCACTGGTATCTCCTCCAGCCTCTTTCTTCCCTTTCCTGACATTTTACAATGCTTTTCTTCTTGACTTCACCCAGCTCCGGACACCCCTTCGGTGATGCACACAATAGCTGATCTTAATTTTACTTCCAAATTCAGGCCATTGATTTCTGCTGCCACTTTTACTTTCTACTTGCGCCTAAACTTTGCTTCTTCTCCTTTAGAGCGAAGCCCGAAGTACCTCACAGTGAAATTTCTAGTCAGCACAATTGGGCCACCTCGAAACAAAGAGCGGAAAGAACATGTTGCTGTTCTCACCACCCCCCTGGCTCTGGCTGAGCTCAGTGTTAAAATGTTGCTCAAAACAGAAGGAGCAAATCAGAACACGAAATTCAGGGAGGCTTCTTGTTAGTTCAGAAGTCCAAGGCTAACTTCTGGTTTGGCTGGAAGCTAATCTTATGAGATGAGATCTCGATATTTACAGCCCTGCTTGAAAAAGGCTATCTTGGGGGTTTTTCTAGGGACGGAGCAGGGCAGTGTTTTTAAAATAAGCAAGTCTCAGAGCCTAGCACATCCTAGCTATTAAACATTAAACCAAAACTAACGCAAAATAATTAGGCAAACCTTTATGACCTTAGAGAAGGCAGAGCCACGAGCAAGCACTTTGGTGTTTCTCATTCTGCTCCAGTTTGGGGTCTGTGTGTGGAGTTTTAATTTTGAGGGCAATGTCCTGTCTTCAGCCTTTTTCTGTTCAGTGGACATGAACCATCCAGCCTCAGAACAGCCCGTAGCTGGCACTGGGAATCAAAACACCGTCACCCTCTTGCCTAACCTGTCTCCAGAAGAGAATGAAAACGAAAGAGAGATCAAATGTTTTGCAAGGAGACACAGAGCATGGAAACACCGACAATCTTCAGCTCTTGCCGAAACGAAATCTTCCTGTCCTGTGAAAGGACAGGAAACCTAATAACTGGGACCTGCAGCCAAATCAACAGCAGCTGGAGCTATACAGTGCTTCAGGCCACACTTATTTAGGGATCTAAATAAGGTCTAGGTACCTAACCTCAGGCATAAAGGCAGAGCTCAGACCATAAGCAACCTTCAACTCATTTTTTTATTAAGATAGCAGCTTGCTTATGATAAAGGTTATGCTTGGTCCTACATTTATAAATAAACCCCAATAAAGCAGCAACTCTGTTGCTACTAACAGTTCAATATAGCAGGCTAAATATATCCCCAAATAAATCTAGGGTAGAAAGGATTGTAAGGTTACTGAACTTCTTTCTTTATTTTTTTCAAAATGAAAATTTACATGCTGCTGTCATTCACAAACCCTGCGTGTATCAGAAAGCAAGATGTTTATTAAAATAATCAGATACGGGGGCAAGAGAAAAATAGAAGCAGACAGTTTAAGGTACGATAGATTGTACTGTAGCTGTGTAGAATACCTGTTTTTAAACATGAAAATGCAATATTATATCTTGGATTTAAAAATACATCATATATGATTAAGTTTGAGTATTTAGTGTTTTTATCAATGAATTCTATGGGAAATGGAAATTGTGTGGTGATGAAAACTGCTGCTAATGAAAAGATTAGCAGTACCATCACTACCAACGAGGATTTGAATATCAAACAAAAGAACTTGGCTGAACCTTTAGACTGGAATTACAGAAGTGGAAAAAAATTTAATAGGGACTAATAGCAATAACTACCATTACAGAGATTTATCATTAGGAAAGGAGAGAAGAAACATGCATGTGGTGGTCAATCACACTCAATGAGATGCTGTAATGAACAAAATCAAATGCAAGGCTAAAACCTTCCAGATTAGATATTTCTACTGCAGATAAGTAATTATTAACCCATTGTACAAACTGCTGTTGCAGTCTCTCTGGAAAACTGATTGCAACTCTGGTCACCCAGTTCAAAAAAAAAAACAGAATTGTGGATTCCAGCTGCTCTATGTGCAGAGGGAGGTCACTCAGAGGGTCAGAGACTTTCTGTCATCTTGGGGAAGGCTGAAAAGAGCTGGACTTGCTCACTCTGGTAAAGCAAAGTTTGGATGGGGCTAGAAAGGTTGTTTTCATGGAGACTGGAGCTGGGGGTTAGAGCTGAGGAGCTAAGATAAAGGGTCTGCATGCCACAGAACTGAAGGGTACAGCTGTCTATGAATAAATTTAAGATACGAGTTTAAAGAAAGTTTCCATCCTTCAGAATAGAGTTTAAAAGGGCTTAGAAATTGGGCAGACATCCACAGCATTTTTAATATGGAATGAGATAGATTTATGAATCGGTTTATGTGGCGTGATTGCTGGAGATAGCAGGGGTCTAGATGTGATGATTCAGAGGTGACTTACAGACCTGCAGTGTACTGCGTGTTCCTCCTATATGCTCGGGCTCAAGGGGGTCAATTTATTTTGTTATTTGCTACAAAAATATAGGTTTCAAGCTAGGCAGCAGACTGCCCAGGAGGAATAGGGAAAAAAATATACACCCACCAGCTTTTTTCTCTCAGGTGATGGAGGCCAAATGATATGAGATTGCAAGAGAATAACAGACTGAGGCTTGACAGTGGATAAGGTCCTTCAAACATTCGTCAAAGTCATCTTCCTCTTCAGAAGCAGGTTCAAATACTTAGATTTATTTTAAAGCTACCTTGCTCCAAGTAATTCTCTCCTCTTTATTTTTAAAATGTATCCTGTAAAATACATTTTACTAAATATCTTTCTTACTCTCCTGCTACTGCTAGATTTCAAGAATTTGCGGTTCTTCATCAACTGTTTTTTCCTCCACTAAAGCTAGTGTCTTCTACTTCTTCTAGTGCCTTCTGTGCTTTTTTATCTGTCAAACTAGATATCTTTATGGAATGTAACTGAACTCAGCCTTACTATGAATATGGCAAGGAGCAGGGGAGGGAAGTTCACAGCAAGAAAATATTTGCTTTCCACAAGTTTTCCCCATTTTGATGTGCTGGCCGTTGCCACTCAGCATTCTGCTTCTTTTCTCACAGTGAGTTGGAGACTTTTTTTCCTCATTACTAGTGGACAGATTTGTAACCCTATCGTCCACTTTCTGGGTGACTTGGGTGACACCTTCCTGACACCTGAGTGGCTACATCTTCTTACCCTTTCTACTATCTCCTAGAAAAATAGGATGTGATGGGAGAAATGAAGTGGGACTTTGGTGTGTGCAAGAAGGGTGGTCATAGTGAGGAGTATATTCAGATGAAACCTTGACTTCATGCTGAAATATGTCCTGGTGTATGTATGAAAGATGCCTTTTGATGCTGAGCCTTCACAATGAAAGGCCTGTAGGAATCACAGAGACTGTTTTCCAACAGGTTTGGTAGCTATCTGAGACAGTTCTTTGGCCATATCTACACTGGACAAAGATCTGTCCGAGCTAAGATTAGGTTAACTGCCTCTCACAACAGCAGGAACCCAGCTGGGGCAACACTGTGCTTATGCAGACTGAGCAAGCCACCCCTTTCGGGAGCCCACGCTGAGCTCCTTGCTACTGCAGCTGAGCTGCTATCAATCATGGCACAGTTGGAGCAGTGACTGTATTACAGACATTTTCTTTGTGAAGTGTGATAAAGTTAGGCCCACAGCTGGTGCAGAGAGGCTGTTTGGGAGCTGTGCTACAGCATGGAGCCTCCAGCCCCCTCTGAATTCCTAAATGATGGAAGGGCAATATACTTGCACTGTTTGCTGATGCTTGTTCCTGTGATGCCATATAACAATAAATTGAGTTCTGCATCTTCTAGTTGATAAAAGTTGTTTATCTCCAGCTGAGATGTTGGACTTGATTTATATTAGAATGCTTTTTCTATTTCTACTGAGTTATCTACAAGACAAACCACTCAGGGAAGGGGAAAAAGGCTTTTTTTTCTTCATGTTGTTTGTTTTAAGGTCAGCCTCACTGCCTGTTTGTAAGGATCCTGGAGAAAGGATCTAACTGGGATTGTACTGTAGCCCAAAGTTTTATGCATTTTCCAGCAGAAGTCACTAGTAAACATAATACAGGACTGCAAGCATACAGGGCTAGACAAGGCATTACAATATTTCCTAACCCACTCCTCCTATGCAGGTGGGTTTACCTTCCTACAGGCTTTTACTGGTAGACTGCAGTACTAACACATGAAATGTGCCTGGCACAGTTCTCTGATCCCAAGACCAAATGGCCCAGGGAAATACACTTTGCAGCGCTCCTACCTTGCTGTGAAGGACACTCCCATTGAGCCTGTCTATTGGGAGTGGTCCCTGGCCCATGTGAACTGCCAGCTCACGCCTAGGAATTCTTTGAGGAGCGCTGATGGACCCAGAACAACTGATGGGTTTGCAGGGAGGATGCCTGAGTGCCCAGGCCTACGTTCTAGTATTGCTGAATTGCCAACACAGACATAACCAGAGCGTCCTGCACTGTTGAAGATTTCATAATCTCCTGGGGTCACCATACTACCCTTTCTCTACCCTCATAACTAAGAAGCTTTCCCTGGTATCTGCCCTAAATACACTAAAGTTAGCAAGAACAGCTTATAACAATCTTTGTGACGGTGGAAGATTTCCATTTCTTTCTCAGTCCTCACCTTCCAAGCTGAACAGCCTTAGTTTTTTGTGATTATTTCTTTTTTCTCTGTAGATTTTCTTTTCCAGACCTCTTACTGCCCTTCCTGCTCACATTTCCTTGTTTTTTCTCTGGCTTATCTTCAAGTGCAGAATCCAGGTCTGGATGCAGTGCTCCAGGTAACACTTCACCAGAACTCTGCATGACAGAACAAATATCTGTTCTGTCTTATTGCACACTCCATTTCTGTAACGGTTCCCAAGATGAAAGTTGCCTCCCTTCTGCAGTGCTAGATTGCTGCATCCGTACTGGTTTTGTGACCCCTATAAACCTGGCTCTTTCACCAACACGCAACTGTCTAGCTGATTGTTATCTCCATTGATTTGTTCTGTAATAGCTTGCCAGGAATAAACCCTTCACGTTGTATTTGAGTCAAAGACAGACTAAATTAATCTTGTTGATTTTGGACAACTACATCACCAGATCATTTTAAAATTTGGTCTGACCATCCACAGCTTTTGCCACTCCCATAGTTTGTCATTAACCATTTTACAGCTCTATGTAAATGAAAATATTGAGCAGACTAAGCAGAGGAGAGACTCGTAAGGCAACTCACTTGAAATGCCTCCCCACTCTGTCTCTCTGAGTGTATTTTAATGACCAGTTGTGGACTGCTTTTATGATCTTTTAAGCTAGACCTGATTTCCTTAGGTAACTGTGGGAATGGTGTGTAAGATAGCACTGGAATCCTCACTTTAGCCCAGCAGCTGTCTTGTAAAGAAAAAGTATATTCTTGCTTTCTGACTAGGCGTGTATCCAATCTTGGAAGTAAAACACTCTTCCTACACAAAGTAAGGAAGAGGCGATCTGGACATGCAGTACTGGTTTGATATGTTCTCTCTGGTGGAAGAGCTGATCTGCCATAGGGTACAGCTTCTCATTGCAGAAAATAGCTGGGTTGTGTTTTTCTGTACGCCGTAACGTTGTGGTTGGAGCTGTGATCCTCCGAAGATCAATCTTTTCTAAATTACAGATCTCGCTTGCCCAAATAGGTAACATTTGTAAGCAGGGGTAATATCTTATATGAAATTGGCTGATGTCGCTCCTATTTAAAATAAATTATTACTGTAACTGTAAATAGAAAGGAAGAAAATAAATTGTTTTGGTGCTATTACAGTAACGAGTGCATTAGAAATGCATACAAAAAGCATCTCAGTGACTTAAGCAATTGCTCATATAAACTGTTGGCTCTCAGGTTTTTGTGATGGCTTTTCTGTTTTCTATGCTCTGGTTCTCAAACTGCTGTAACCTCTGTTTGTTGAAAGGTCAAAACCTTGGGCCTCTCTCCTCACAGCAGAGCGTCTGTGAACAGTATTACTTTCACCCTCCCTGGAAGGAGAAGATAGGGTGCTTGTGACCATTGGGTGCTTGTGATCACTGGATGCTCCTTCCGGGTAGAAACCTGTTAACTGAGCGACAACCCTCAAGGTGACATGCACTTTCAGTTTTGCCATCTGTCCTCCAGCAGTCTGTCTGCATTTTGGAAGTCTAGAAAGGAAAGACCAAGGAAGAGGTTGATTTGCACCTTGGTGCTAGCAGTTTTGCACATCAGTTAGACATGTAGGATGAGATGTCTTCTTTGATGATCTGGATAAATAGTTCAGATTGATAAATGGAGCCAGCTAAAGATCTGAGACAGTGTAGGAGGTAAGTGGACATTGAAGCATTAGTCCATCATACAATAAAAGTCAGTGCTGCATATCTTAACCGAATATTTTCTATTTGCTTCTTGCTTGTGGGATCTGCTTAGTACACTAATTTTTAAATACATGCATACTCCTGGGATCTGTTTGCTGCACAACTGAAACTAAGAAAGATAATATTTATATTCAGCTGCTCACCAGCATGTAAATCCCTTTGATTAAAATATTTATCAACTTGGCAAAAGTGTAAGAGCCTGATTCTGAAAGCAATCGGATGCTGAGTATCTGTTGATCTTCTTTGGATAACGCATTTCACTTTGACAAGACTAATTGACCATAAATGTTCCTGTGCCTATCTCTACTCTTTTGCCAGTTTGCAGAGCTCAGTATGCAGTGTGTGCTATTTTTATTCCTGAGATGTGGTACAAACTTAACAAAACTACTTAGAACCTCAGTTTGCAAAACTAAGTTCCATGCCATGATGTAGAAGATGCTATATTATGTCTTTTGTTAATTAAACCAGAAAATACAGATTTAAGGGCTGCTACAAGGCAGGCTTAAACCAACAAAAGCCAAATTAGAAGCAAAACTTGCATTTTAACTCATCTGTTGTTCAAGTCTCACACTTACAATGTTCAAGATGCAGTTATGAGATGTTATAATGTAAGTTAATCATCTTTTATTGTTCAGCCACTATGCCAAGACAAAAATTTCATTTTACAGTCTATTTATAATTAATTTTTTTTTTAATATTTTTTTCTTTTTCAAAGGGAAGAGCTCTCTTGCTGGAGAGTTTGGCTTGTTTAGAGTTCTTTATGTGACTACAGATGAAAATATAAAACAATTTTCAGTTAGGACTCGTGTGCAAGTGACAGTCTTCTGACATAGGCAATCTTCCTTTCCTATCTAGGCAAGGTCCCCTCACCAAAATGACATACTTCTGTGTACACTGACTCCTTTACAGATACATGTAAAGAATTTACTTATGCAGATGCTCACATCAGTGCTCTTGATATTGGGTCTGTCTTGCAAGTCAGACATGAGCAATTTGTATATTTGGAAGAATACTGTTTATATTCTGAATTTTAAGCTGATTGATCCTCTAAGGTGGAAGCAACTTAGACATGTCTTTTCTAAGCAAATCTAATTTCTAGGGCCTTGTTCTTTGTTCTTGGAAATGCAGCTGGGTTTCTCAATAAGTTGAGAAAGGAGAAGATAAACATTTAAATCTCACCTCATGCATTCACATGAATGCCCATGTACATCTGCTCATTGTCCTGTGCATAGTGGTGTGGATCATATTGTTTTTTATTGTCCTGCACTGTGCTCGGGTAGACTGCATGTTTCAAATCCTAGCCTTAAATGCTGAATCTTGTTCTGTTTGCAGAATCTCTCAGTCCTTCAGAAACATGCCCACACACCTTCAGCCTTTCATGGTTGGGGCTTTGCAGCCTGGAAAAGAAACAGCCAAGAGGTGGTGCTGAGCATGGAGTGGCATGGAGAAGGCTGGAAACTATTGTTTATTGTCCCTTCTAATACAAGGACAAGGGGTGCCAGGTGGAGCCAGAAAATTGCAGGCTGAAATGAATTAGAAGGGAGTCATGCACACAGTGTGGAGGGACGTGAAAATCCTTTCCAACATGTGTTGGAGGTGCTAAAAGGTTGCATGGGCCTAAAAAGCAATGGTGCACATATGTGACAGAAAAATCCAACAAGGACTCCTAGTTACAAACATACCTCTTGAGAATTTGAGGCTCGGAGAAGCTCCTAAACCACAGATTATTGAGCCTAGGAAGGTATTCTGGAGAAATGTTGCTCTAGGCTTATCTTGTTACACTCTTCTCTTGGCATTCACTAACGTCTGCTGTCAAAGACAGGGTACTGGGAGAGATAGTCGCATGGAGGATGCTGAGGCTGGTCCACACGTGCAATGATTGATTGTTGCCTTTGTTGGTGTGGTGACCTGGTTCAGGAACGGCACGGCGACCTAACCCCCGGCCTCTCGGGCCATCAGCTCGCAGGCACCAACGTGGTGGACAGCAAATGGCGTTTATTGACGGGTAGCACAGTATTATATAGCTTAGGTTTACAGCGTCACTTCCGTCTGCTTACACCATGGGCTAAAC
>Ga0065711_1039785_pt1 | contig 17499 bp, 13 predicted proteins | sample Hoacrofraction12_FD_59098 | JGI IMG/M metagenome (GOLD analysis project Ga0065711, IMG submission 59098) | Hoatzin crop microbial communities from Cojedes, Venezuela - Epithelial fraction 12 v2 (version 2) | ecosystem: Host-associated > Birds > Digestive system > Esophagus > Crop | place... | reverse complement strand
TGGAACAGGCTGCCCAGGGAGGCTGTGGAGTCTCCTTCTCTGGAGATATTCCAGACCTGCCTGGACAAGGTCCTGTGCAGCCTGCTCTGGGTGACCCTGCTTTGGCAGGGAGTTGGACTGGGTGACCCACAGAGGTGCCTTCCAACCCCTACCATTCTGTGATTCTGTGATTATGCCAAGTCACCCAGCTGATACGAGCATCTTTGTTTTGCACCTGTTGCTCGCATAAGGTGAAAATGTTGCTACCTTTGAAGTTGTTGGAGTTTTTCCTCCTAAAAGCTATGGAGGGGAGACTTATCTGACAGCCCAGAACCTGGAGAGGCATTCAAAGGTTTTGGATCATAGAGACATGAGTTGAGTTTTGTGAGCAACGTATAAATGTTCCTGAAATGTTTTGCTGAAGACAACATGGTGCATTGCTGTTTGTTCCCCCGTGCTTATACCAGGGTCTTTAGAAAATTGTCGGCTGCTGGTAACTAAGTGCTTTTCTATTGCAGAGCTGGTGAAGGTGAGGTAGGCAGGCAGCAGAGCCATAGCTAGAATTAATGTTTGAAAGATATGACCAAAAGCAACTTTGTGGGGAGTAAAGCTTATATGTCTGGGAGCCACTTCTGCTTTAGTACCTTTCCCTTTATCTGTCATTTTGCTTCTAAAAGATCCCATAATGCCTCATGGGATTAATAAACCAGGGGTGGAGGCAGGATGCTTGATTATGAGTCCTGTGTGATTTATGGGCTGGGGAAGTCACTGACTGCCAAGCATGTGGAAGGCAGCACAGCAAATGATGCCAGCAAAGGGCTGCATGCAGCTTGTCTGCTCTGCCATGCTACCGGCACCGTCCAGAGGAGTCTGAAAATGTGTCTGCTGTGGTCAGAGAAGTAAATAGATAGGAAGGATGGGAGACACCTTTCTCCCCACTTACCCGTTGCTTGGTATAGAGAGGATCAAGCCCTGATAAAACCCATTCTGATCTTTTTCCCTCTGTGGTGAAGTAGCTTCCTCCTTTCGAAGCTGAAAAAAGCCTGTTTTGAGCTCTGGGGTTCATGGCGTTAAAATCAGACAGTGTCTGAGACCCAGTGGTGCCCAAAGGGGCAATGAGGGCTGGATTAGCTCCTGAGCCTGCCGGCCACACATGCAGAGCTGAGCTGGCCGAGGCTGGGCTCAAACTCTCACCTCTGGGCTGGTACCAAAGTACCTGCCTAGGGTGGGTGGTATCAGCTCTGCTCCCCATGGGCAGAGCTGCTGGTGTTCACGGAGTGTGCTGGCAAATGTGGGGCTCTCCTGTGTGAGATGCTGGTCCGCTTCCCACAGTGTTTCGTGGGAGATGCTTTCCTGAATCACTTGCATTGCCTTTTCTTTTATTCTTCTGGGATTTGTGTTACTCGGGTCCTCAGAATCCATTTCCAGGCAAAGCACATGGGGGACTTTTGCAGGAAATTGTTCTATTTTTTAACTCGTTTTTTGTTGTGTTGATTGTACTCTCTCTGGTTTTGTTTGCTTGCAGCAGCTGAAATATGGTGCCTGAGCCTAAGGGAAAGATATCAAAGACAGAGCTGTCTAATTCCTGTGGGTAGTCAGCTTGATATTATGCCTTGGAATCCTACTAATCTTAATGATCTTGCTGGGCTTAATCTGGTCTGATCAGATTAGAGCTTCTCCAGATCCCTGCTGTGTGCATAGCAGGTGCTTCCTTTGAAAACTACCCCTGCTTTTTGAACCTTCACCCATGCCCACCCCTGTGCATGGTCCTTGAGGGCTCTGCTATCTTGCTGAAGGTTTCTCTTTCTTCAGGGGAGGTCTTTCTGGGCTCAGGGTGCAGAAATCTGGAAGTGAAGGGTCATGAAAGCAGACCCTATTTCCTTCTCCTAACAAAGACCACCTTTGTTTAAATAAAGGCCTTTTTGGAGTAGGGCTTCTCATTCCAAACAGTTGGGGTTATACCACAGCTATGGCAAGAGCAGCAAGCCTGCAGTTTCCTCCTTTTTGCACCCCCACTGCTTTTAGCAGGTTGATACAGGGAGAGAAATTCCTTCACGTGTTTTGGAAAGGGTTTCCAGTATTTCACCATTCTTGAAGACATAAGTGGCATTTGGTCTCTTCCAGACTTCAGGAACTGCCCCTGATTGCTATCACCTTTCAGAGGTTACGGAGTGGCCTTACAGTGACATCACCCAGGTCCTTTCACACTCATGGATTCATCCCATCAGGTCCCAAGCCTACAGCACCTGGTACTCCCAACCAGTGTCCTACCCAAGTACCGACTGAACATGACCCTGCCTAGCTCCTGAGATTGGATGAGATCCTTTTATCCCCATGCTGGCTGCTGAGAGAGCAGCTGCCAGACTGGCTGATGTAGGAGGTCAGCCTCGCAGCGCAGCCCACGCACTGACATTCTCCTAAAGTAAGGGGCTGAGCCAGCCTGGGAGAATAGTGGAACAAGGCACAGGCTACCAGTGCTTTTCATAAGCAGAGAAATTGAGCACGAGCGCAGGCATTCTACCCAAATAATTCTTTTTTAGGTAAAAAACTGGAAATTACCACCATAAGTCCAGTGTTTGCTTATGAATGCAGGTCATAAAATATTCCAGAGCACATCTGTCTTTGCTTGTCTCTTCTGTAATTGCATAGTGTGATGGGATGGACTGGATGTGTGGTATCGGTGATGAGTGGGAGAGGTTGGCTCAGCAGGACAGGAGTGGGGGACCCTTTCTGAACTGATGGATTGCCTTATTGTCATCCTTGGTTGAATAAGGCTGAAGGAAACAGCCTGATGAATGAGCTACTATCTCATAGATCAGTAGTACCAGCTAGGACCCTACAGGTGACCTTGAGTATCTTGGCAATGTTGAATGTAGAGTGTCAGTGTATGTAGACTAAAGACAGAAAATAGCTTTAGTCTGTTCTGACCCCTCCACCTAATTTTTATGGGTAGTGTTTACCACTGCATAATACCACGTGCCCAAGTCCTAAGCTGATTTTTAAATCCAGGCAATTCCACTGCCATCTGTGGAACTGCATCAATTTACACCTGCTGGTGATCTCAGCCAATGTTTATATATCTTAGGTTCCATATAAAACTGATTTTTCTGAAGCTGACTTGTTAGCTAAAGAAGCAGCAATGATCTTTGATAACTCTATTATGCTGTTCAATATAGCATTTTTATTGATCGATGTCCTTAATGTAGCAGAAGGATAGCTCAAATTTTTCATTACTTCTGTGTATCCAGCGTTGCTAGCCAAGCACTTCAGTGCATGGCAAGTGCTCTTGCTTACCAAAGCCTGTTGTTTTGCTACAGCCTGGTCTTCTGCCCATGACAATTATAGATTGAGAGTAGAGTTTTCCAGTTGTGACTGCATTTGAGTAGCACAGACGTAAAAGCAGCCATGGAAACTCTCTTGCTATTGCTGTCTCAAAGCAGACAGAGACGAAGAGCAAATTAGGATGGAGGGGGAAACGTTTGCAGTAATGTCCCCTTGTCTTACCATTGGAATTGAAACGTATTTGGGATAACTACGGAATATAAGAGTTGATCGTTTTGGGCTGCCATTGCAAAGCTGATCAATCTTGAGTGGAAAGATTGTTTATCCTGTCTGGGCCTCAGTCTACGCACCAGCTAAACGAGTTCAATAATGGCTTCAGCAAGGTCCTTGTGACACTGTGGTGTTTTTAAAGAGATTTGAGGTCTTCAGATGAACACACGGCATGGGAGCAAAGTGCTACTGCCTTACGGCTGCTAAGCCACTTCTGTTTTGGCTCCAAAGACTCACAAATATTTCAAGATGCTGAGGTGGGAGTGCATTCTGGTTCAGTGCTTCGCACATGGACACCAAATATCCTCTTGTGTTAGAGCAAGAGGTTGTAGCAGGCAAATATCTCTGAAAAGAAGTACTGTATGTCCTGTCCAGGTACAAATCTCAGTGAAGCAGGTCTGCACTTCAGGTTAGAGGCTATGATTAGAGTGTAATTAGGCTGTCCACATTAGTAATGCATTGTGATGATGCTGAATTTAATGGATTCCTTGGGGTCTTTGCATTCTTTTTGCAAACATTTCCTCGCCAGCCAGACATTCAGAAAGCAGTGTACATTTCCCCCATCCCTTTCCTGTTCTACAAGCATGGTTTTCACATGTATTTGATGGGTTTTGCTTAATGGTTTCTTCATGATGTTTAAAGGGTTTCTGTGCCATGGGTTAATATACATTAGTGTTGTCATGGATTTGTTCCAAAAGGGCTTTTGTTCTCAGCCCTGGCCTTTACACAGCCTCTTCCAGTAACTGTTAAATGGTCTCTGGTGTGTCATTGGCAAACAAACCCTTCTGGCTCCTTCTGCTCTGAGGTTAGACCTAAAAGTAATAGCACCTTACTGTGATGCCGGGGTCCTGTTATGGGTAAGCATGTCCTGAGATGAATACTTAACTCTATAGTGGATTACCAGCAGTGCATCACAGAGAAGCCACATGACTTCAGGAAAGTGAATGTATGCTTACCAGATAGAGCAGCCAGGTGCTGGAAGCCTGAACCTGTGATAACACATCCTTGCTTGAGCAGAGGGAAGTTGATTGCCCACTCACCAGCACATCTTGCAACATGGGCAGACTCCATCTATTTTTCTTTTTCTTCTCATCTTATTTTTCTTCCTCCTCTCCGTTTAAGTTTTTATCTCTCTGCAGGGAAGGCATTATCTGGTGCTGGAAGTGCCAGCCGATGCTCTGAAGGGTGTCTCTTCCTTTAATAGCCCTGCTCTAATGCAAAGGAACATTTGCCTGCAGGTTGGGCGGTGATGTGCAGACCCATTAAGACTTTTAGCTCACGGCAGCACTTTAAGCTGTTTCTTCACATAAAAAAGGTATAGTGAGTGCTGGGGGAACTGAGGCAAAAACAGTGAACCTAAAAATCACAGACTGCTTTCAGAAAATCTTGTATCCCTGTGTGTTGTCCATGGTCTCCTTGCCTCCGGCAGCAGAGTTGAGATTCTCTTTCCCATGCCACCTGCTGACAGGCACAAATGGAAACTGTGTAGAAATTGCCTGGGGAATGGTAATTTCATGTTTCTGCTCCAGATCTTGCAGAAAAGCCTCTTGGATGGCGATCTGGGATTAGTCACCCTTATCATCCATCTGTCCTTAGCGCAGTCTCAAATCTGAGCCTTGCTCTGATCAGCCTTGTTTATAAACTGTAGGAGTGGCACTGCTCTGTAGGTCTGGTAGTGGGACAGCCATAAGGATCCAACTGAAGATGATGTGCTGGGAAGATGTTCTTCCTGGTGCAAGAGATACGGTCCGAGCCACTTCAGAGAGATCCTATTAGATTCTGCCTTCTTCTACCCACCCCTCTCAGATATTTGTAGAGATGGGGTTTACTTTGCAGTTATGATCTGAGAGTTGTTACAGAACCTCTGCTACAGCATGTAATCTTGGGTAAGTCAAACGGCAAATATCCCTCTTTCCTTGGTGACCCACCTATTGCTACTGCAAGGCAAACAAAGCAGGAGTGACTAAAGTGACAGTTCTGCTCCTGATTGACTGGAGCCATGCCCGCATCCTGTGATGTGCCCGCATCTCCTGTCGGTTGGTACTGATAGTGAGGAGAGATGGCTGTGGTCCAATGATAAATCTAAATCTGTGTCTTTTGGGTTGCTTGATTTTAATTTAAAGAATATAAGGCTATATCTCCAAGCTTTCCCCAAATTGCTACACCTACAATTACTCTCCTTTTCCCTTGCTCTGCAGAGGAACCCTGTGAAACTGGGTTCCTCCTCTCCCATTTCTTAAATGTTCATGGTTTAATTTTGCAGCATGGCTTGCCATAGAAGGTCTGAGATCTAGAAGTGTGTCATGAAGTCAGGACTCCCTCAGAAGCCAGAGGCTGAGCAAGGATATGCAAATGGATGGGAGAGGGCTTGCAAAGTGGAGGCAGTTTCTAGACAAACACAGCATGCAGTAATCCCTCGAAAGTAAATGGAAAAACAGATGATGTTTGTTCTCAGATGTGTTCAATAATGGAGCAGTAGGCAGCTGCTGGTCTGCCTCCCCTGGGTCCCTTGCAGGGGCAGACAGCCACTACATTATTAATTGCCTGCTGCTGGGAGTCCGGCGGGACGCAGTGTGGCTTCTGGAGAGTAGCCTGGTGCTTGGGAAGCAGCCCCTTCCTCCTGCCTCCAGGTTTCTTCTTATAAATGTGTGTCTCTCCCTTGGAAACTCCTCCTTGCAGTATGGTGTACACGTGGCTGTGGTCGCAAGCAGTGCAGCCTCAAGGCAGGGAGATGGCTGAGTATTTTTGATTTACTGTGTCACTGCAGCACCTCTCGTGCTCTGTGCATCACGGTGCAAAAACCCGCAGCCTCAGAGAGCCACTGGGCAAAGCAAAGGCTGTAGCCTCACCCTGTGCAGGGGAAACTGAGGCACAGAGTTACCGTCACATGGGTACAAAGGCCATGGAAGCGCTACAAGAATCTTCTCGTAACAGTTATTTCAGTTAGAGCTTATCTTGGTCATCGAGAGTAGGTCTAAAGATGGAGGTGGGTCACTATCACAGCTTGTTCTTTAGCAGCGATGCACAAAGTCCCATTTCTTTCACCACAGGCAGTTTCAAACAGGAAAGTGGTTCCCTGCCTTGAGCCAACAGTTATGCTAAAGAGCTCTTTCTTTGCCCACTGTTTTTCCTGTTGTCACCTAGGTTTTCTGCTCCATCTCCCGCTCTCATGCCCAATATTTAGTAGACCACATTGGATAATTCTTGGTCTGATCCGTGATATGGTTTTGTCTTTCGTGAAGGCAAATTTATTTCAAATCTCTAGTCTGAAATGGACATTAACTGCTTTATCTGTTTATCTTGAAACAATTGTTGCTGATCTTCCAGCCAAGGAGTGTGCCTTGGCCTCTGCCCCCAACCGTTGCGGGAGAGCTGCATGCTCAGCTGATTTAAAAGCTTGGTTGTTTTGACCAAGTACAAAAGTCACACAGTGGAGTCTGTGACTCCAACACTGAGATTAATCTTTGAACTAAAAGGTCAAAATGCATGTTTGGTGACTTTTGCATTGTGTCCTCAAACAAAGAAAAAGCTTTACTAGGAGGTGTCCAAACAGCACAATGAACAATAGTTGTAAAAACTGAGAGCATTCTTTGGCCTTTTCTTGCGTCCCCTTTGGCTTTCCCACCACCCCTTAGCTGATGATGGTTGTATATTTGTGTGAGGAATTCTTCATTTCCTTTCCACAAAATTTCACCTGCCAACACTGCTTTTTTATTTTTTCTTTAATTTTTCTATATAATATTGCCTCACAGTGGCTTGCCTGATAATTTTTGCATGAAACGCTGGAAGGTGCCTCCTGCGAAAGCTGGACTTCTTTCAAGAAACTGCCTGGTTCTGTTTTTTTAAGTGAAACCAACAAAAGAAAATGTTATCTTTTCCTCTAGCACTTTGTGTAATTGGAATGTTTCTGTGCTCATAGTGGGATGTGGAATGCCTTGAATTACAACGAGTACCCACCCGTATTTTTCACTGCTCTCACCTAGGCAGCAGCCCACATTTAGAAAGCTTTAGTGACAAGCACCCATGGATTTTTTCCAGCTGGAAAAAATTGTTTTCTTCTTCTGTCTTTTTAACTTTAGAGCATTTTCCCTTTGGACAGGGCTTTTCTTTCATCGTTGTGCTCTTTTACTGCCGTGAAGTGACAAAACACGTCCTGTCTGCCCGCTGCCTGTACCAGAATTGGAGCCAGAGGGGGATCTGCTGGGAGCAGGTATCAGCGGAGAAAGGCTTATCCCAAAGAAAGGTGGTGGAAAACAAGCTACTGATGCCACTATAACAGACTCAGCAGGGCAACATTTTGTCATCTGCAGTGTCTTGGGATTAAACCCCCAGATGAGTGACACATTCCATCAGAATATGACCGTTAGGCCAATATACATGTATCCTTATATGTGGTAGCGTGGCAACCTCCGAAAAAAATAATTTAGAGGCTACCCACCACTTCGAATCCTGGGGATCTGGGAATTACCAGACAAGATATTATCTGTTCTTTATTTTGTAAGCAGCTAAATTTTTCTTTCGTATGGATACTCATTTCCAATCGGCTGTCAGTCTCTTGTGTCTGCAGCTTCCCTGTGATGGAGGGGGATGCAGAGTCAGGCCCTTTTCTCGGAAGGGAGAAAGAGGATCATTGACACCGTAAGGAGGCCTGTGTGCTTGCAAAGGGGCATGCAAACCCATGAACGTCCCTGGACCTGAGAGCTGGATGATCTATACTCCCTGTTATTCTTCACTGGAGGGCAAAGAGGGGGTGTAGGGTACAGAAATAGAAGTCTGAGCCTCTATACACACTGAACAAAAATAATCTTTTGATCTGATAAGCACTACATTAATGATATAATAAGAAATCAAGGGCCACTCCTCCTTATTTTCAGCTCTGCTCCCACCCTGGACAGCTTACAGGGCCCAAATGGAGACTTTTCATGAGCAAAAGAGATTTTTTTCCATGACTCCAGTTAATCCGGTGATGGGGAAGGGGAGAGGGAGGCAGCTCAAACATTCGGTTTTATGCTGTGCACCTCCAGGGAGAAAGACAGTTAAATGGAGATGTGAGGACTTGCCTTGCTTCATGAGGAAATGGTCTCTTTTATGTGTATCTTGCCTGTGTTGATATTTGAAAGCTATTTTGGGCCACAACAGCAAATTTAATCCACGGTTTGTTCTCTCTCTAAAGTATTGTACCCTAAAAACTCAGATCAATTTTGACAGCTCCGACTATTTAGATTGGAGAGAAAAGCCAAACAATGAATCACTCTGAATATTTACAGTTGAATTCATCCCAGGGTACCTGTACCCACCTCACTCTGAAATGAAAGCATTATCTGAGATATGAGCAAAGGCTTAGAGGCTCCCAGCTATTTTCTGAGCTTGCGTGAAGCAGCGTAGCTGTATTGCTGTGGCTGGGATGTGAGGAGCAATCCAGGGCTAATAGCGCAGGGGGGTTGAGGAGTTCAGTGTGGTCCACGCACTCCCTTTGGGAGGCTTGGGGACTTGTTCCACACTTGCTCTGCTGAGAGTCAAGGCACTCGAACTAGCGTAAATATAGCTTTCTTGCCCCCTTGGAGCTGGAGCTGGCTGAAAACGTGGGAAAGATATGTTCGCTAATAATTATATAGTAGTCAATTTTCAACACTCCACAGGAAAAAAAACCACACAAAACAAAACCCAAAAATCCCAACGCACCACAAACCCCCTGCAAAGCCCTCACAGTAAGTTATTAAGTGAATTCCCTTAGAAATCTTATCATGTTATAGCCTACGGCCATGATTTGATATGCAGGAATTGGTCTTCAGTCCTCAGCTTGCTCCTTCCTCCTGTGATCTTTAGCCAAGAAGTTCCATGTCCCTCCTCTCAGCTGGGTATCACTTTTGGGGTTTTTGCCTGTTGCCCATCACTGCAGCATCTTCTCCATTAAATTGATGGCAATTGCAAAGTCCTTTGCAGCTTTTATGGGCTTCATAACACTTCCTTATAGGGAGCTCAAGAGTCTATATTGGCTATCACTGTCATCCTCTGAAATATTGCTGTCATTCACATATGTAATGTCCCCAGTCCCAAAGGATCCGCAACCACTGTGCTAACTACAAATAAGTGTGGGGATTGCTTTGCTGTTAAAATGCAGCTGTCTCCTGAGTATTGAGAAGGAGCTGCATGGCCAAGTTACCAGCAAACAGTGTTTTGCCCGTTGCTTGGGGGAGATGATCAGCTTTTGGGCAGAGACAGCAGAAACAACTCCTTTCACAAGCTTTCCATCCTAACGCATGCTGCCAGCAGATACAGGGATGGGCATTCAGAAGAAACAAGGGTGTATGTAGACCTCTTCACCTCATTTTCCCCTCTCCTTTTTAACTGGTCATCCCGTCCCAGCCAGGCAGGGACCACCGTTCACTCTCCTGGGCAGAAGGCAGGCCTGGGGAGCAGGGCAGAGCAGTCAAACCGGCAGATCTGAACGGCTGACGCAGCCTTGTGTGCCTGTGTGATAGCCAGAGTTGTGTGATTCCCTGGCTTGGGATATGGGAAATAACATTTATCTCTGCCTAAGTCACCTTCAAGCCGTGTCTGGGGAAGGATACAAGTAATGCTTCCTGGACCAGTGTGCAGGGGAAAGACTAATTGCATACATTGGTATTTTCAGGGTTGCTTGCTCAGAGCTAAGCCCGTGGTTCAGTGGAAAAACTACAGCGGCCTGATTTTCACGAGCGTTGAGTGTTAACCACAGAGCAGAAGGGCTTTTGCCTTCAGGGCCCATGTCCAAAAGATCCTCCGCAGAGGGGGAAGGAGGCAGAGTTGTCCCGGCATTGTTACTTGGTCTCTCACCATGCTAAGTCCAGGTCTGGTTGACCACCACACTATGCTAGGAGGCTGCTCAGCTGCTCTTGCCTGTGGCAAGGCAGAAGACATCTGCCCCTGATGGTCCTTCCACCACCATTTGTTGCTCCAGGCAACAACCTGTTGGCACGGTATGCCAGTGTTTCATCTGCTGCCTGCAGCACTGGCTGACGGGATCACTGGTTTGGCATGTTTTCATTCACCCAAGGAGAAGAGCAGGATGTGGCACTTCTCTGCCAGGCCTGAGGAAACCACTGATTTTTGGCCAGGCTGTCAGGGCTGTTTCTGGGATTTTGTTCCCCTGATTTGCTGTGTAAATTTCTTTCCCTCCTCATTTTTGTGCCTCTGTTTTCTCTGCCTGCCTATCCCTGTGTGTCTGTACAGTGCATCTTTGGGGTTACCACTGTTCATGTTAATGCAGCATCACGTACCGTGGTCCTCTGAGGTCCCAGATACCCAAGTGCTATTACAGCTCCAGGTCTAGATTAAAGGAGTCATGTAAGATCTTCCAAACCTGTCTCCTATACAGCTGGAGCCACATCTGACCCAGAAGCAGGGATTACAATGGTTAAATTGTGTAGAGAAGGACTGGTAGACAGACAACTGCAGCAAAGTTCCTGATGTGCTTTTTCCTTAATCCAGTGCCTGTCTGCGAATGCCATGGATAGCACAGGCAGGACAAGCGGGAGCGGGGCCCTGGGAGGGAGGGTGAAAGTGGCAGCTCAGATGAAAGGTAAAGGAGAAAAGAAAAAAAAAAAATCCCTGAAAGCGCAGGTGAATTACTGCTGTGCTTATTCTGTGCCGTTTATGTGGGGAGAGGGACTTGTTCGACTTCTTGGTGTTGGTGGTTTATAGGAGTTCAAGTCTCACTTCTGCAGTAAAGTGCCAAAAGGGAGACATATACATGTTACCAGGAAATTGTAAAAAGTGCCAATAAAGGGCTCGTCGCTCACACATCAGGAGGGTGGGAGTGAGGGAAGGTATCATAACGCTGTGGGTTGAACTGGGGCTGAAGGTGTTTCTGTGGGGAACGGGCCAAGGCAAGGGGCACTAGTCCCATGGTGGTGGCGAGAGAGTCCCTTGTCTGTGGCAGCCTCAGCAGTGACAGCAAGCGAGCCTGGGACTCGATGGCAGAAGCTTCTCCTCTTCCTTCTTTCTGCCTGCCCTGCTGCTGTGTGCGTGGATCCTGTGTGCTTTCACGTTGCCTCCCAAGGGCAGCTGGAGGGAGGCAGGGAAGAGGCAGACCTCTCGCTGAGCCTGGAAGCCTTCCAGCCATCACAGGCAGTGCTGGAAACGGCAGCTCGTGTGAACCGTCAGCTGACAGCTAACTGCCCGGCGCAGCAGTGGAGCAGGATGGGAGCAGTCCCTTGGATGGGCATCTCCACATCGCAATACCTCGCAGTGAGGCACAGCTTGCCCACCAGCTCGGCGTGCCAGCCAGAGGCTCCTCCAGGCACGGCTGACGCTGGATCCGATGAAATCCAAGGGCAGTGCTCTTTGATGCTGACTTTGCATTGCGGGAAGGGCCTTGCTGCATGGAGTGTAAACAAAATGCTTAATTCACAGCCATTGATTTATTGTGCTGCTTGTTGAAATGATATTACGGCCGCCTGCAAACCGGTTCACATCCTCTGACAGCGAGCTCCTGCAACGCCAGTGCCGCAGAAGCTGTCGCTGCTCACCGAGAGCAACGCCAGCGGGAGGCTGGGAAACGCCGGCTGCAATCAGAAAGGAGGGGTCGCAGCCGCAGCTGGCGTGAGCCAGAGCAGTGCCGCACCAGTCGGTGTGCGCCCAGGCCTGGTGCTCTGCACGGAAAGGATCTGGCCCGTTTGGCACATGGTGAGAAGTCCTTTGCACCAACAAGACACACTTGCAGGCTGTGTGCTGTGAAAATCGGGTGTAGCTTGTTGCTGTTGATGGATATCAAAGGAAAATATTGTCCTAGATGTGAAGAAATCTGGAGGAAGAGGCATTGGCATTTCTTTTGTGTGATAGTATGGAAGTTTTTGTTCAGTAGAGGGTCTCTGTCTCGGGTTCATGGAGGAGCCCGTTTAGTCCCTGCCAGTTTGCTGGATCTGTCTGCTCTGTATTTCCAGTGTAGTCCGTACGTTGTTGAAGGAAGGACTCCGTGGGCAGCAGTTTTTGTTGCAGTGCCCTCATTGCTGTGGCACCCTAAACATCTTGGCCACTGTGTGCATGTAAATTAAACAAGAAAAACCCCCCACTGTGCATGGCTGGTGATCAAAGGTAGGGAGCTACAGACTAACAGGCATTTAAAACAACACTTGAAATCCTCGCTGATCTTTTATCATTACTGGCTGTGCCTGCTAGCTCTTTGGAAAGCTGTGGTCTGTGTATTACGTTTATTGTGGCTCCATTTGTGACAGCTTCTTGGAGACAGAAAGGCAGCTGGTGGGGCAAACACTGGATGGTGGCCAAAGAAAGGCAATACACACCAGGAAGAAGCTACAACTCATTCAGTGCGATCGTAGCAGCAGAAAAATGTTGATGGTGGGAGAAAAGTTTGAGGCTGGTGATGAGAAATGTCAAACACAGTCCAATTTTGAGACAATTCCTTCTCCCCCTCCCTCTGTGGGCAGCTGCCCAGGTGTGTGGACCTCTGAAACGTGCTCTTCTGTAACATGCTGGATTTGCTTTGGATGGCTGTGTAGTGGGCTATCTTGAAGAAAAATGACATTATCCTTTGAAGTGCCCAAGGCTGGGTTGCTCGAGGGAAGTCCTTGAGCAGCAGCTGTGCTGGCTGAGCATCCTCCAGGCAGGAGGTCAGAGGCTCCTCTCACGTGAGTGAAACCAGGGGGCTGCACGGGAGGGGGACGATGTCAGACAGAAATCCCATGCTGGCAACACAAACCGATGGCAGCTCAGTCCCAACAATCTTGGCCCAGAGGTAACTGCATCCTGCTGCTTTTTTACCAGTCTGAAGCTGGGAGTCACTGAGGAACTGGTGGAGAAAACATCTACGCATTGGGGTGTCCTCAGCGGAAAGAGGGGAGCTGGGGGGCAGGCAAACCCCTTCCCTCACTGCCTGCCTGCGGCCTCTTGCCCTGGATAGTCTGCGCAGTGGGTTGAATCCAAGTGCGGGTGGATTTATCGTCTGGGCAGAACGCTACCGTGGCATTTAGCCCTGCAGACCTCAACTGGATAATTAACTTATTGCCTGTCCCCACCGGTCAGCATCCCAGTTGCTGCATGGGGGAGCAGGGGAGGTAGCAAAGTGTTTCCTCATTTCGAAAAGGGCTGCTGTGAACCAGCACCATCAGACCTCCAGAAAGCTCCCTCCCCTTGATGCTGTTTCCCTCCTCGGGGGAGGCAGGTTCATTAAGCGAAGAAGCTCTGTGGCAACAGGGAGCCCGGCTGCTGCGGGAAGAGGATTGCCTGGCACTCGTCTGCGCTGTGCAGGCTGCCTCTCCTAAATCTCTGCCCTGTTAAATGGCATTGGCTTGTTTGCGAGCAGGCAAAATGCCCTTCTAGCACATGGGCATTAGTGGAAGCGGGTGAAGCTGCCAAGACATCATTGCTGATCTCTAAGTGTGTTTATAAAGGCAAGGCCAGGAGCCAGGAGGGCCGCACCGATCCAGTCCTGCTGCTGGAGCTGAGCCAGCGGCAGGGGGGTGCAGCCTGGGCAATTCTGCTCCCAGCTAGATTAACTTTTCAGCTAAAAACCCCCTGCGCGAGTCAGGTCCAAGGACTGGCTGTGTGCCTTGCTGGACCTAGCATGGTGATGACTAAGGGTGATGTGCTCTGTGGACGGGGATCTCCTCCCCGGGGCCACGTGCTTTGCTCCGGGGTGGCAGAGCAGCTCTTGCTCTGCGCTGGAGGGACGGGTCTGGGGCCAGGATTGGCCCCGGTGGTACCTGCACAGCGCAGAGCTATGCGATGGAGCAGGGAGCTGCCTGCCCAGGGTGCAGGGTGCAGGCAGGGGCTGGGTTTTTGACAGGAGCAGCCTTTGTAGAGTAATCCTCTAGCGTGGACCGTGCTGCAGACTGAGTTGTTACCAGGATATATATTCTTTTTAAAGTCCAGTAAATTCAGTACATGAGACGGCCTCAGCGCCAGGTCTGGGTTCTTTGGGTGGGCAGCGAGCAGCGGCACGTGGGGTTCCCGGGGGAGCTGAGCGTGGCCGCTCTGCACTGCATGCGCGCCGGGAAGCTGGGAGCTGGCACGGCGCTTGGCTCGCCGGCTGTTGTCACGCTGCTGTTGACATCAGCTGCTGCTGACTGAACAGCGTGCTCCACAATGGGCTCTCGGTGCCGCTCGTTCTGGGTGGAAAAGCTCTGAAGGCAGCCAGAACTTGCTCTCAGAAGTTTATGAACTTGCTTTGGTTTCAGTGCTCCTTTGGCCCAGACAAAGGCCAGAGCGATTAGATGTGACGATGCTGCAGAAGAAAAAAAAAGAAAACCTTGGCAAGAACAAAACTTTTCCCCACTACCCTACTCCTAGGTTTTCTAAACGGACTAGCAGCAAGCGTTTTGGGAGGGTGGGAAGGAGCCTTTGAAAGAGCAACGTGTGCCTGCATCAACCACTCCACAGGATGGTTCACTGTATCGTGGTGCTCTCCCAGCCCAGCCCCAGCTGAGGTTGGGATTAGCTGTGGGCACAGGGGAGGGAAACAGCAAATGCCAGCTTTGACTCCTTGACGGAGGAAGGCCCTGTCTGGAAAAATCATTTGGCTTCAAGTCAAAGCTGCCGCTTGAACTTTTGGGGACTATTAGTAGAAGCTGACTAAACATCTCCCTTCCCCTCTAAGCCATTATTTTCTAGTTTATTTGGGTACCAGCCAGCAGCAGAAATGCTGAAAATACCGCAATGTAAGAAGTTGGGTTTCCAGCACTATCAGAGGCAGAAGGCAATTAGAAACTGTTTCTGAGGAACATCTACTCTTGCAAAACTGTCCACCTGGCTAGGCTGCTATAAAGCTGTTACCAAAGAGAATCAGTGTTTGTTGCTTTGCTGGGCTTGTGGCACAAATAATGGAAGAACTAGTGTTCCTGTTAGGGCTGAATGCTAAATGGAAAACAGTCTTATGGAAAGGGCTCTGCACCCATTTTTTTTTTCCTTCTAATGCTAATTTCCAGATTTTCCATTCTCTGCTTTCCTGGACGTGGTATGGGTGGCTGGCTTAGGAATGGCTTGATTGTGTAGCTGTTTAAGGTGACTGTGCCTTGGCTCTTTGCCAGTCTGAGTAAAATAATCTCAGGTTATTTTGGTAAAGAACATGGGTGTTTATGTGAACCTGCTAATGGGGCATCCCTTGGAGCCCAGACTGCATGCAGCATCCCCCGCTGAGCTCCTGGAGAGCGTTGGCCATCACCAGAGAGGGAGCAAGTGTCCTGCTGGGGACTTGGCTGCACTTACAGGAGCAGTGGCCATGACAGTGATGTGCATGCTAAGTGCAAAGTAGTTTCTTACCCCATTCAATAGAGGGAAGAAAAAGGGCTTGTTTCCAGCTGTGCCTGGCAGTGGGCATCAAATGCTTCTTCAGCAAGGAGGTAGCTTGGCTCTGTGCTGAACATCTGCGAGTGGTGGACGGTACTCAGAGAAAAGGTGTCACAAGCCATCACGTGCCTGAATCGTGGCAACAAAGGGTTTCTTCTTCCATGCCTGTCTTCTCCACTCTGGCTGCATGTACGCATATCATTCCTGAGGTTGAGATCATTCATGCTGGAATAATTTATAAAGCATCAATGTACCGTAGGGATTTAAACATCTCTTCCTTTGCAGCCTTAAAAGGAAGGAGCTAAAGGCAGGATACACAAACCGATGAAAATTACTGATTTTACTCACTATTTTTACCACATTTTTTCCCCAGAATAAAATTGGATCTGGGTAATTTAATAATCCTCAAATCTTCTGGGCGGGGGTGCAGAGCTGAAATGTAGTCAGTGTTCAGCACTTCGGAGAACTATGCTGTATTTCTGGTGCCTGGGGACTGTTTTAGCATTGTAACTTTAGTTGATTAGACGATTGGCTCCAACACATTGCTTCTATCTTGTTTACCTCACATGTTTTCATAGCGATTCTTTCTGCATACTACGTAACATAAGCAGACTCTATTATGCTAGTTACTGAGGAGCAGACTTGCGGAAAGGAGACTGGAGGGTGGTGGTCCTTCCCCATCCCTGCCTGAGCAGCTGAGGGACAGTGCTTGCTGCACTCGGGATGTTTGGGGACTGGATGAGGCTGAATGTCTTTCCTGGGTTATGTGGAGTTTTTCTGCTAGTACCTTGTTGGGACTTCAGGATCTAAACAAAGCTGTGGATCTCCCAATTCATGTTAAAATGAATATATATGTAAAGGAAATCAAAGTCAAATACTAGTGTTGCCCTAGGCCTGGCTTGATGGTGGGTTTTGGGCAAGCGGGCTCGTGAGTTGGGAATCCAGGACAAGTGACTAGCCCAGCTTCATGGGCTCATAGACCAAAACCAAGTTACCACTTTATTCCTCTTGCCTGTGCTGTCTTTTTTCACTGCCACTGCTGCAAAGCGGTGTTAAATACTACTGCTTCAGAGGGAATGGCTTGGCCTCTGCAGGAGGTGAACAAAATATATGTTCTTCAAGACGTGCTTGCTGCCAGCTGCCTTCCCTGAAGGCAGGACATTTGTTATTATCCCAGGAAGGTGAAGGATGTGCTACTGCGAGATGTAATTCACCCCGGCAGAGGCCTCCTGCCAGAGCCATCCATTCCTGTGGCGTAGCAGAGGGAGGAGCTCAGCCCTTGGCTCTGAATTAGTAGACTGAACCTTCAAACTCTTCTGGGTGGCATCAAAACAGCACAGTGGCAACGCGGTGGCTCCGTGCTGGCAAGCAGGAAGGGCTGGCTTTGGCTGAGGTGATAGGAGCTGGGGAAGTGCCTTGATCTACCCAGCATGGCCGGTCCTCAGAGCCGCCCCTGCTGTCACTGGAGCAGGGACTTGCCATGGATGATGGCAACGGAAAACCTTAAGGTCAGGTTTCATTAGGACAACTGTTCCCATGTGTCTAAATTGCATTTTAAAGCAGGGCTTAAGTGAAGAAGTAACCTCAGCCTTCTCGTATGGTAATCCCCATGTCCGCTTGATTAGTGGATATGGAAATGATTAACTGGGAGATAATTTCCCATCTTTTTTTTTTTTTTTTTTT
>Ga0065711_1039784_pt1 | contig 17500 bp, 12 predicted proteins | sample Hoacrofraction12_FD_59098 | JGI IMG/M metagenome (GOLD analysis project Ga0065711, IMG submission 59098) | Hoatzin crop microbial communities from Cojedes, Venezuela - Epithelial fraction 12 v2 (version 2) | ecosystem: Host-associated > Birds > Digestive system > Esophagus > Crop | place... | reverse complement strand
AGCGGGTAAAGCCTCAGTGGTATGGAGGATGATGGCTAAAATATAAATATGGGGAGGCTTGGCAGATTGACTACATCACACTGCCACAAACCCTCCAAGGCAAGAGCTATGTGCTCACAATGGTGCAGACTACCACTGGATGGCTGGAAACCTACCCTGTGCCCCATGCCACCACCAAGAATACCATCCTGGGCCTGGAGAAGTAAGTCCTATGGTAACATGGCACTCCTGAAAAAATTGAGTCGGACAACGGGACTCACTTTCGCAACAGCCTCATAGACACCTTGGCCAAAGAACATGGTATTGAGTGGGTGTATCACATTCCCTACCATGCACCAGCCTCTGGAAATATCAAAGGGTAAAATGGGCTGCTAAAAACCACTCTGAGAGCAATGGGGGGTGGGACTTTCAAAAACTGGGATATTCATTTAGCAAAGGCCATCTGGTTAATTAACACCAGAGGATCCACCAACCGGGCTGGCCCTGCCCAATCAAAACTTCCACACCCTGTAGAAGGGGATAAAGTCCCCGTAGTGCACATGCGAAATATGTTAGGAAAGACAGTGTGGGTTAGTCCTGCCTCGGGCAAATGTAAATCCATCCGCAGGATTGCTTTTGCTCAAGGACCTGGGTGTACCTGGTGGGTGATGCGATAGGATGGGGAATTCCGATGTGTACCTCATGGGGATTTGGTTTTGGGTGAGAACAGTCAATAAATGAACTTGTATGATATTAACTACTAAATGACTCTGTCACTGTCTGTTATCACTACTATAGTTGTTGTATGTTATATCAGTAGTATCACAGTAAGAATCAACCAGACTAATGAAGGATGGACTTTGATGAAACATAGCAGAACACAGCTGTGATAGGACCAGACCTGACTTCCACAACTGACACTCATCAACTTCATCAAGATTGACATCTTCAACTTGCAAACTGTGAGCATGGGCCGCAGCAGATCCACTGGCCATGAGCTTCGGACGCAGCATATGACCGCCCATCACCACACATCACCTCTCCTGCCCTGAAAGACTGTTATGACAAATGGAGCCCGAGGTCATGGTTTAAATGAACTCAACAGGCACTTTAGAGTGATGATCCATAGACTAAGGGAATGATATCTGTGTGTAATATTAAAGATAGGAGAAGTGGTGGTCATTAAGTGGAAAACGGGGATCTGGGCATGACATAGATGGTATAGAATAAGGAGTGGATAATGTCCTGTGTTCGGCCAGGACAGGGTTAATTTTCCCCAGAATCCAGGAAGGAGCACAGCCAGGCGGGCTGACCCAACCTGGCCAAACAGAGCAGGGTATTCCATATCATGTGCTGTCATGCTTTGTTTGGGGGCGAGGAGCTGGGCGGGGGGAAGTAAGTCCCAGCTCAGAAGCACACTGGGCATTGGGCGATGAGAGTTACTCTGTGCATTTTATTGTTTGTTTTGTATATTGTTCTAATCAGTATTACTGTTGTTATTGTTCGCTTCGTTTGCTGTTCTGTTAAACTGCCCTTATCCTGACCCACGAGTTTTTGCCTTTTTCTTTCCATTCTTCTCCCCATCCCAGCGGGGGAAGGGGTGATAGAGTGACCGCGTTGCCCTTTGTTGCCAGCCACGGCCAAACTGCAACACTTTAGCAGAATGAAGTCAAAACCAGGTTCTGCAATTATGAGGTAAAGTAAATATCAACACTCATTTATGATGAATGGGCAAAAGAAAACAAACAATGCGTATAATATATACCATAACTATACTGACATAAAACAACTATGGCATACCTGAACATCAATGCTTACATTCATTTCTATATTAATAGTCTAGAAACTGAATTACTTCATTTTTCTCAAGCTCACAGACAATTTAAGAAACTGATTTTTAAGGTCTCCTTTAGCTCATACAATAGTGCCAACTTCTTTGAGTGTTGGTTCAATGTTGTACTTTACTCAATATCAAAAAAGCTAAGGGAAGGTTAAGAGGTCTCTCAGGGTGGAGGGTCCTTTGGGAAACAATCGGTGCTTGTTTACCTCTGTATCTAACATTCTTTTTTGACAGATATCCAAATGCTGATAATTCTGTGGCCCACATAGCCATCTTTGGTGTGGAATTAGACTTACAACTCTTAAATGAACGGGATTAACATGCATGTTTGAGCACATTATTAAGCTGATCTTACAGTTTCAGTTCAAAACAGCTTCATATTCCAGTTGTGACACCTGTAAGCATTGGTGTGAGCAAGGCAGTGTAGGGGTGTTCTGATATTTCCAAAAGAATACAGTATCTGGGTCTTTTAATTTAGTGTTAAATCCATAAAAGCTAATTATCCTGAATTGGTAGTATTTGTAGGCTATTTTAAGTTCACAGGCATTTATACATGTAAGTATCCCTGGACAATCTGAAATACCACAGAATAGCATTTTAAACTGTGTAGTACTTATCTGTAGTATTTCTCTGAATCCATGGATCTTGAGACAGACTTCTGCATGTTCATAAGAAACCTATACTAAACTCCCTTCTGCTCCTTTATCACTGATGGCTTTCTTTTACTTTTATAACCTTTCTCATCTAAAAACATACAAATAAAGTGACCCCCCCAAAAAAATGAATGATGGTCTGAGAGATTATTTGGTAGCAGTGTTTGAAAAAAAATCATGCGCTGAGAGATTATATTTCATCGTAATGGTTGACTGAGTAAAATTAATTCATGCATGAACATCTCTTACTCTTCACATTGAAAACTCTCAAATTTAAATCTGGTGAAAACGTGTATTTTCTGTTCAGGTAAGTTTCATGTCACAGATTTTGCTTTGACTCTCACCTTTCTCAGCTGATTACACCTAAAAATTGTTAGCAGCAATAAAGAAAACCTGTTTATATATAGGTATAAGGTGTTTGTACGAGAGAGGTTCTGAGACATCTGAATTCCATGAAGTGATTTTTTATATGCACTATGTCTTATTGTGGTGCGCCTATGGTGCTGAGATAATTCAGAAGCTACTTACTCGTTTGTGTAAGCCTACTCACCATCCTTCAGGACAGAAGAATCTGTGAAGGAAGGAGATACATTGGATCTTTCCTGCCAGGGTAGGTCTTGGTGTAAGTTACAGGCCCACCACCTATTCTCCTGAGCATCTGAAGATGAAGCAGAAGTCTTTCCACATATGCCTTGTTACAAGTTTTGAATTGTGACTAGTGTAAAAGTAGCTTTAAGGAAATAAGGTCTCTTCTTTCAGTGAATTATATTTTGACTAGGCAAATGATCTGAGCAAAAGATGGACATTTGTGGTAGGATTATCAGGTTGTATTTTTAAGTGAAAATTTTTGTGAAAAAAATGTATTTATACAGGACTATAAGTAACCCTAGCACTGACATTTTAATTTTCTCAAGAGAAAGAAGGTATTTATTATTTCAGGAACATAAATGGGACAGAAAAATGTCATTTTTATTAATTGCATCTTATATTTCATTAGCAAGACCTTATTTTAGCAGTGTTATGAATTTTCTAAACTAAGTATTCATCTGACACTCATGCTCTATTAAAATCAGGAATTCGCTAATGTTACAAATTTATGATTCTAAATTGATGAAAGTTGATATAATTAAGATAGCATGCTGAAAGAAAAATGCAGCTATCATACACGTTCAAGGTGATCAGTGTCAATATTTTGATATTTAAAGACAGGATTTGAAAATTGTGCAATAGAAGTTAATTAGTCTAACAATGGAGGAGACATCTTTGCCTCATATTCATTAAGAAAGAATGACACTGGTATTCTGTTTCTGCTATGGGAAAATCTTGAAACTGAAGAAATAATTTTATGTTAAATTGCTTTAATCTGCTGACTTTGAATCTATTGGATTATGTTTTTTGAAATGTAAGGCCATACTAAGATATTATATCTAGAAGCCATGCCTTAGTTTAAAAGACTCCAACAGGAGATACAAAATATTTTACCCATTCATCTGGATTTCTTGCTACTGTGGTGAGAATTACAGGATGGATCAGCAAATCTTGCCTTATAAGTGATTTCCATGCTGTAGAAGACTGCATTCTAGTTAATGGAACCTATAAGCATCAAAAGTGGGTTAATTTTTTATTGGATGGGAATTAATTGTTTTACAATTTCCAAGGCTCATTACAATTTTTAGTGTATAACTTGATTAATTTCTCCCCTTTTGTTCTTCCAATTTAATTGTCAGGAGAATGAGTTATCATGGAATACTAATAGTACTGATATAGTTCACGAAATAAGGTGGTAGAACTTTGATCTTCTCAGTGTTCTATGCCTTGGTTGACCATTCCACCATGAGATATATTACTGTCACTTAGGATTCATAAAGCTCAGTAAAGATATTCTGTTTCCAAAGAGCCATTTAATCTTTTGTCCATAGGAAAGGATGTCTTACAAATGAGTAGAGCAGAAACAATAGCAGTACTGAGTGACAAATTAACTAGTTTGTGTTTCATTTTTTTAAAAGTAAATTGTGTCTGTTAGGCATAGGCTATCCTAAAGAAGAGCATGTAGCCTAAAAGTAGGTCTAGGTGAATAACAGCTTTTTCAGGGCGGTTGCCAAACTGAAAATTATGATTACAATAAATAATGGTAATCCTTCATATGATATTCCTCCTATCAGGCAAAGAAACCATCATAATTCTAAGATTTATTCTTTTTTAAGTAATCCATATTTATTTTCGTTACAAGAACAATTGAGCAAAAGTTACCTGAGAATACCAGGCAGCATGACACTAGAGTAGTCTTTTGGCAAGAGGAAATAAGAGGAACAAAACCAATAGGGAGGGAAAGAAACAAGTAATTTCCTTATTGGAGAAATGCATTAGACATAGGTTTATCCATAAAAGATCAGAAACTAAAATTTTTTTCATCTAGTGACAGAAACTGCAGATAAAAATGTTATCAAATTTAACTTTAATTCATACCTGGTTCAAGAACAACTGAAAATGTGTTTTCCCAAAACCTAATACAGAAAAGTTATTGCTTAAATTTCAATTCAGTTCATTTTCAGAAGTAAACTATTTATGGGTACAAGGACTTAATCATACACCTGCACTAAATTACTGAACTTTTCTTGAACATAATTAAATAGCACTGTTGAATAACTGTTTAATTCTCTATACTGGCTCTTTCTCCACTATAGTCTCACTTTTGTTTCTCTAGTAATAAATTTTGTTAACCTCAGTTTTCTGGTGAAACAGCAGATGACATAAGTCATAAGATTTCTGTGAAAATCACAATGTTTCAAATCAAATCTGTTGTGTTTTTTTCCCCCTAGTTCTACTGCAACAATAAAAATCTTAGATCTAAATTTCTGCCTGGGTGGAAAGTGAATTTACCGGATACTTGTAAAATACTTCCAGCAGCTGGGATTCTAATAGGAATTTTCACAGTGTCACGTGATTTGCAGTAAAATCCTGAGATTTGTCAGATCACACAGTGCATATCAGGGAATATGCAGGGAGGTGAACATTCACATGAGGCTTTGCAGTGTCCAGTCTTCTGCTTTGTGCTCTTAAGCTTTGCATGTAGCTATAGTTTAGGATTAGATCAGTTGTTTACTCTCCTTTGCTGTTTTGGTAGTGATAAAACAAGTTCACATTGACATGGGACTTTTCCTGTAACCTGGAACTTTAAACATAGTAGACAGGGCGTAGAAGGCAATCCAGGCTGCTCGCCCCACTAGGTGTCAAAATGTTCATTTGCAAGTGGGAATCTGCATTCCTTTTACATCACTTTCCTGTATCTCTAGATTCACTCTCAGTCAAGTCCTAAATCATAATGAGATATGCATAAGATAAGAATACACAAAAATTAATTTTCAGAATAAGTGAAAATAACTACTGATATAAAGAATACAGAAATTTAGAACAGGAATGCAGTTTTTCACATCTGCAGCAACAGCATAATTTCCATCTCCTTAATTCATCAGAGGAAGATAAAGAGTTATTCAGTTAAACCACGGCAAAAATTAGAATAAAAATTTGATCATTAAGGCTTCATAATGCCATCCTTACAACTATGATTTTCAAGACTGGAGTCACTGGTAACTTCTCTATTCATCTGAAATGTAAATATACCTAACTCGTGATAAAATCATTAAAAAGCACAGTACAAATCTGTTCATCCTTCACTCCATACTAGTTTCACCCAAATTGTTTTTCCACCATTGCTATCACCTAGCCTATTTTTTCTAATCTGTGACAGATTGTTATTCAGCTATTTTATATACCGCCTCTCCCTTTATTTCAGTAGGGTAAGCATGAGAAGTCAATACACTTGTGTAATTTGTCTGTATTTGCCTTCTCAGTTGGCTTACACTATTCTGAAGAACCAATGAATAGTGTCATGCAGGCAGAAAAAATTTCTTTTGGCAGCATGGCAATAAAATTTTACTTGACTTGCAGTCTTCCCTTTGCTTTATATTCTCTTTTTGGCAACACTGATCTAAAGAGTAGTGTAGCCTTTTGATTCCTTGCAGTAATACAGCTAGTGGATTTATGATGTGGATCAACTTCACCTGCTAACTTTATTTCCCTTTGTCTTAAAATTTTGTTAACAGTGATGAGCTGTATATATTTCTGACAAGGTTTAGATAGGTCCAGAATAGTAATGAATGAGAATGCTGGTTGTCCAGCTTTTCCACAGAAGTTAGATATTGTGATTTTTATCTTTGAAAATAAGTCCATAATTTCTGACATGTTTTGCCTCCATGTGTGTGATAGTGAGCAACTAATGTGGTTTAATTTGAACTGACAGTTTTGGCTCTGGGCTTCTTGTGAGACTGAGATAGAGCAGGAACATTTAATAACTGGAGCAGGTATTATGGCACAGGGCAGAAGGGATGTCAGATTCAGTTTCTCAGGGTTTTAGGGACAGGAAAACCAGTCTAAACAAATACTTTAAATTACACTTTACTGAATGCTGTCCTGCTGCTGTTAGAGAGCATGAAAAAGGAATGGCTGGCTGTCCTCTGTGTTTGCCCCTTGTTGTCCTAGCACTGTCCCTGCAGCCTATGTGCTGGCAGCCACTGAAGCGGTGTGATAGGTTGACCAAAGAAGCTGCCTCCAATTTAGCTTTCAACACAGGTGATCCCTGGGGCAAGACTACTCCATAACATTGCTCATAGCAGATGGACCTGATATCCTGTACCCAAGCCCTTTGTAAGATGGGAAGTTTAGGTATTGCTGTAGAACATAAGGAAACTCATAAGAGTTGCTGCTTTCTGGATAAGTCTCACCCGCTCTTCCCACAGATGTCTGAATTCTATGGCTGTTTTCTGCAGGCCTTTAAAATGGGGTAAGCTGTTTCGTGTTTATGGCTGAGGAAGAGCATTCTTGTAAACTTGTACCCTAATTTCCCTGTACAGTAAATTGTTTTTGTAATTTTACCTTGAATGACCTCGGATCCCCCCTCCCCTTTGTCGTCTATGAAACTAAATCTATGAAAATTCCAATAAATACTGTAATTTAACAGGGAAATTATTCTGTGTTTTAGAGCTAAATAACCTGGTACAGTTCAAGGCTTTAGATAGCTTGGATGAAGATTTGACCTTTAGACAATATCATGCCCAGTAAATTATTATTTTGATATTTTAGATGTGGCAGCTGCTGTTTCCATGTGGAAACAGATTTGCATCTCCAGACAATGTGCAGCATATCTCAGCACAGTAGTAAACGGCTAACTTCTTCTGTACACTGAATTTAACTGCAAGCAGAAATACCTTGTGACTGATAGTACATGTATCTCCACATTCAGAGAAAAGTACTCATATTACCATCTGGTAGTTAGGCACTTCTTTTAGAACACCATTTGTCTAATTGTTCCTTTTTAATTAAATACTACTTATTCCAGAAGACTGTGAGCAGAATCTAAATTAATCAAGAGCCTTGTAGTGAAATTAAATCTGCTTATTAAACAATTGCCAAATGTTTAATTATTAAAAAAACCCACCCTTATTAAGTCCTATACAGTGCTCCTCAGAAATTAATGAATTTGCTATTTTTTAAAGTTGTAAATTCAGTAAAATAAAGGATTTGTTTAAGCTACTTATGGTTTAAGAGATTTTCTTAGTTATAGAGTTTTGGGGTATTTTTTTAACAAAAGAAACATGAAATGATGAAGAGCTGTGAGAATTCTAATACCTCTCTTGTAGGAAGATTTGCAAAGTTCTAGTTCATCCTGTGCAAAGGAAGAGACAGCATTTCCTTACACTTAGAGATATACATCATTAAAATCTGCAAAAAAAACATGCATTGGAAATGTGTTAAATGTGGTAAAGTGATCTTATGCTGTCCCGAGCGTGAGTGTGAGCAAAACACTGCACACTCACACTTTAACACATGCCACCCACACAGTTGATAACTATGGAAATCAGCACTACAGCTGGAAAAAAGAGTGAGAGTTTGGAGAAAAAAAATATTATCTGAAGTGTTTGACTAATAAGCAGGCAAGTGTGCAAGAAACTAAAGGGTCAGGTTCTGTGCCCTGTTTATGGACAGTTCAGATCCATAATTAACTGTAAGAAGTTTGTATGCAGTTTGACAGACAACAACATTTCTCAAATGGATGCATATATTTGAAGATCCACTCCATCCCTTTCAATTTCCAAGCGGGATTTAAGGAACTGTATTTTGGGATCTAAGCTGTATGACAGATTTTACAGCTTAGCAGCAGCAGGTAAATAAAAGTATATCACTTTTAATATAACATCTGGCAGGATGTTATATGCAATCAATTTCAGAACCAAATACTTATTAGCCCATTTGTCATTTCAAACACTTGTGTGTTGTCCTGAATGTTGTGGGAAAGAAAGAGACATAGTTATATGGGTCTATGTCTTGGATCTCACAGACTAACAGATGCCATATTCTTTACAAAGTTATCATCTGGAGTGTTTGTTATGTTGAAGTTATATGATTTGGGTGTTCACATTTGCTGTGTTTCTGTTGCAAATGTGGTCTGAGCACAGGACAGCACTATATGTCACAGAATCACAGAATGGTAGGGGTTGAAAGGGACCTCTGGGGATCATCCAGTCCAATCCCCCTGCCGAAGCAGGGTGACCTACAGCAGGCTGCACAGGACGTTGTCCAGGTGGGTTTTGAGTATCTCCAGAGAAGAAGACTCCATAACCTCCCTGGGCAGTCTGTTCCAGTGCTTTGACACCCTCTGAGTAAAGAAGTTCTTCCTCGTGTTCAGCTGAAACGTCCTATGCTTCAGTCTGTGCCCGTTGCCCCTTGTCCTGTTGCTGGGCACCACTGAAAAGAGTCTGGCCCCATCCTCTTCACACCCACCCTTAAGATATTTATAAGCACTTATAAGATCCTTTCTCAGCATTCTCTTCTTCAGGCTAAACAAGCCCAGCTCCCTCAGCCTTTCCTCAGAGCAGAGATGCTCCAGTCCCCTCATCATCCTCGTAGCCTTCTGCTGGACTCTCTCCAGTAGCTCTTCATCTTTCTTGAAGTGGGGAGCCCAGAACTGGACAGAGTACTCCAGATGGGGCCTCACTAGGGCAGAGTGAAGGGGGAGAAGAACCTCCCCTGAGCTGCTGACCACACTCTTCTTAATGCACCCCAGGATCCCACTGGCCTTCTTGGCAGCCAGGGCACACTGCTGGCTCATGGCCAACTTGTCATCCACCAGGACACCGAGGTCCATCTCCACAGAGCTGTTTTCCCTAACAGTTCAGCCCCAAGCCTGTACTGGTGCATGGGGTTTTTCCTTCCCAGGTGCAGGACCCTGCACTTGCCCCTGTTGAACTCCATCAGGTTCCTCTGCGCCCAGCTCTCCAGCCTGTCCAGGTCTCTCTGAATGGCAGCACAGCCTGATAGTGTATCCACCACTCCTCCCAGTTATGTGTCATCAGCAGTTACAAAGTCAAATAAAAATGGATAATGTAGTATCACACAATGATCTAGGTAGTTATTACAACTATGTAGGTAGTTATTGATGTTGTACAGTTAGAAAATGTTGGTGCTTAATAAATACCATTTTCTACACCTATGCAAAAAAAAAAAATCCCAATAAATTTGTTGGAATTCAAAGAATATGCTTTAAGACACTAAAGCTACTTTATTCTGATTGGCTCAATAATCAGTGGTCTGGTAATAAATTCTGTAATTTTTTAATTCTAGGTTTTTGGGATCAATTGTACCAACCATTTGGTTGGTCTCAGTCTACGTGCATTGAATTGTTGGATTAATCTATGTTTGAAGTGATGTCTTCAGACACTACTTAGTTTTGCAAAAAATACACTTTAGACTATTAATATTTTCAGCAAAGTGATCAGTGTTTAATGGAGATTGGAACTGCACTATCTTTTCAATGCAGGAATGTAAGATAAACTATTTGGGGTGGGAAAGGAAAACTCAGTGAAACAGGAGGCATGAATAAATGAACAGGGCTAGAAAATGGCCTTTAAGATAAATTTTGGGAGGAATGACAATATAGATTTACAAAGGCCAGTAAATAAAATGTCCCAGAAATGCAGCTGTGAGACATGAATCTGCACAACCCTTTTGTTTACACAGATAAATGAGAGGAGCTGTATTTGATGTGATATTCTTCTGCTTAAAGGTATTAGACTATAGTGGGATGAGGATCTAGAGAAATATCTGTGTTCAGTATTGTATTCAGATGGTAGCAATATGTGACAGATGATTTCATAGTCCATAAGAAAAAAAACCAGACTTTTTCAAAAAGCTTGAAGAAAAAGATAAAGAACTCCATTTAAAATTTGTTAAGCTTGAGGTAAGAGCTAGATATCTATGTGAGCATGCCAAATTGACAGACAGAGATTTCATTTTGGAAAACAACATCTATGACGAGATAGGTCTCTCTGCTTTTTAGCTTTTCCTTTTGAAAAGCTTACCATAGATAGCCAATTTTGATCTTTTAAATAAAAGTTGGGTTTGAAAAAGAGGTACAAATAAATCTGAAGATGGACCTCTGAGTACTGTAGATTAACGTAAAGATTTTATTGTCCAGGGTCCACCAAAGTTCACATAAGCCATGACTGGAACATGAAGCCTGGCAGAGGAGCCTAAAAGAGCTCTGATTAACCTTTATAGCACAACATCCTGTAGTTTAACTTACCCAGTATGTGCCACACCTTTTTCACTATTAATTTTACTTTTGTGTTGTTCTCTTCATGATTTTCCATTATTAAAGATTTAAACCACTTCTTTTTTTTTGCTTTATGAATTAGATACTTTAGTAGCACTTTTTCTTGTATTAGCAATAATGATCAAAATCCAGATATTTTATATTTAACATGCTATCAGGAGTGAAAATAATTATAAACCAAACTTTTACCTCGTGCAAGCACATTAACCATGTTTTCATACCTCTATGAAATGATCATTTATAGTAAACTCAAAAATGTTATGTCTGTATTTAAATTGATATTTGTAATATTCCTTTATCTACATCTGTATTCCATTCATGTGAGATCCAGATGTGTTCTTAGCATTGATGTAAAGACAGTAAAGCACAATGTCCTGAGTTTGGCTGGGATAGAGTTAATTTTCACAAGAAGTCAGGAGGCAACACAGCCGGGCTGGCTGACCCAACTGGCCAAACAAATGAGGTAATCGGTACCAAGTGACGTCATGCTCGGGTCTCAGTGGGGGAGCTGGCCGGGGGGGGGACTGTTGGTCTTGACTTGGGAACGCGCTGGGCGGCGGGTAGCGAGAAAGTTGAGTTGCTCTGTGCGTTTACCTGTTCTCATCAGTATTGCTGTTGTTACTGTTCATTTCCTTTGCTGTTCTGTTAAACTGTCCTTATCCTGACCCACGAGTTTTGCCTTTTTCTTCCGATTCTCCTCCCCACCCCAGCCGGGGGAGGGGAGATAGAACAACCGCATGGTCCTTTGTTGCTAGCCGGGACCAAACCACGACACATAGCATGGTTTGTCCTAGGCTTTCAATGTCTGGGAATCCCTGAAAACATCAGCAGTGTTGTAACCTAGCTGCGCAAAGGCAGAGAGATGTATAGAGTCGCTGCAGCACGCATCCATCCTGGGGAATCACAGAGACCAGATGTGAGGAAACTTCTCACTGAACTAACTTTCGAGATCCAAATGCAAAGCCAAGTTAAGGTGTGCTGGCAAGATACCCAAATGGGTTCTGACATAATCACAGAAATGATCAGTTTTTAGGATGAGAGATGTGGAAAATTTGGGCAGTGCTGAAGGTTTGGGAGTGGGCTTGGAGTAAGCGTAGCCCATCTGAAAGATCCATGCCAAGCAGTTTGCAGTATGTGCTGGGTTCCTGGCTGTAGGTAACTTCCTAAATTTCAAAGCACTTGTGATACTTTCAGGATGAAAAATGCCAAAAGGTTGAAGGTATTTTCAATGATAATAATAATAATAACTATTATTAATTTACGTTTTTACAGTTTATGCTCAGATTTGGCTAATGCAGGGCTGTAAGTACCTTCAAGTCTTCATATTTCTTATCTTCTTTCTCAGGAACTTCATAATTGCAGACAAGGGGCAGAGGTCTGAAATAAGAATGAGAATGATGGCGGACACATTAATGTTTTTGAAAATAACCAGAGTAGGAATTTATATTCATGAATCATACTAACAAAAACATGAGTTATTGCACAGCTCTGGCAATTTACCTTGCTATGATCTTTGGCGAACAAATTTTAACTAACTCAATAAACAACATCCAGAAGTCTTAATCTTCCACCCTGATGCATCTTTAGATGAAATTACCAGTGTATAGTTTAGTGCATCTGCAGCTTGAAGCTCCATTTGTCTAATTGTTGCCATTTAAATGAACACTACTTATTTCAGCAGACTGTGAATTGATTTTAAATTAAAGTATGGTCTGGTAAAATGGGAAACAGTATAAATAGATTATGTTTTTCCTGTTTTCATGTGACATCTAGCATTATTTCATGTTTCTCCAAGTAAGGTAAAAGTATTATTTTTGTATTTTACCTTCAAATGACTAGAGAAATTCATGGAAACTTTGCAACTTGACTCCAGGGCCTTGTTCTTCTTAACAAATCCATTATGCAATTAAACTTAATAGGAGCTACACAGAGTCATTAAGGTGAAATACACATCAGCTATCTTCACCTTGACAGGGAGTTAGGAGAGTAAACACCCACACTAAATTTTTGTATGTGACAGCTACTTCTCCTCAAAAAGTCTCTGGGTTGTTAAAGCAATGTTCAAATATTTAAGGGTGTGACTTTCTTTGTAGACATCTATTCTCAGAATCCTGAGTACATGTAGTGCCTTTTAGTTGCTGTTTCCTAAAGCATTTGCACTTAATTTTTCTGGTATGAATCTTTACTGTACAGATAAACCAAGATTTAGCATGGTGCAAAATAAAATGAAGCTTGAAAACCTTTTTTTTTAAAAAAAAAGTGTTTAATCCTTACATGAGGTGAACATGGCTCGATTTTGAGGGGCTACATAGGACATAACTAAAAGATTTAATGAAGTGCTTTTAGAGAACTGAAATGGTTTTATTTTTCTACACAGAGTTTTTTTGTGATGTTAACTCTTCTTGTAATCACCAATACCTTAAAAAAGAAAAAAATTCTTCCTTTAATCAGTCAAGGTCAGTTCTGAAAAATCATTCTTTCAAAAATAACCAAAGGCTTTACCCCAAATCCTCCTAAAATATATATATGTGTTAAAGATCATTCATTCATCACTGGGGTTTTACTTTGTTAGGTTAGTTTCAGATATGTTGTGTGCTTTTTAACAGTGACTAGTGCAAGTAGACTGTGTCTACGCTGCTGTTCATCTCATGCCCAGCTATAACTTGCATTGCACATGTATTAGCTGTTTCTGTGTGCTTACTTACGTACTGCTATCCCTACCAGGACACATTTTTGCTTGTATTCCTATACCCCTTCCAGAAATCCTATAAATCTGTCAGGTTTTCAGAATTATTTTGCACTTCAACTTTAGAATGGATCTGGAGCATATTGAGCATGGTGGAAGAAATCCCTAGCCATAGCTGAGGAGAGAGGAATATAAAGACATCTTTGTACTCCTGTTATTGTGAGACTGTACTGCATCTAGGCTTCTGGCACAAGTGTGCTGCGCATAGCCTGTGACTCTCTAGGCTACTGGTGCAGTCAAGACTGGTTAGATCTCCGCAGCCTCCAGGAGTTATTTCTGCTTTGATCTTTATTATGATACTTACAGAAGCCCTACCTCTGTTGTGAGGATAGTTCAAAACAATATTTATACATAGGTAAACCTGTCTTAGTTCTTGTGCACAGTATACATGCAACTATTATCAAATGGAGAAAATCTTCAATTGGCTTTAAATCTTCATTTAGTTACATACTATTACATTATATTATATATACTACATGTATTATATACTATTATCTATATAATCAGATGTTTATTTCCTAATCTCAAGACCAAGTTCTGCCATGCTACTTGAATTTTTGGAATACTATGTACCTTGTCCATGAAATGAGAAGTACAAATGAGACACAGGGTAGAAATTCACTTGCCTTCAAAAATTGATAAAACATGTTTGTATGTTGTTTAAAATTTCAGTTCTAGAACACTGTAATGAGAAAGAATAGATGAATATTTGGATATTTGAAGTACTACAACAAGGAATACTTTTTTTAGAAATTACATTTTGGTTTACTAACAGACAAGCTACCTAACTTGACAATTGTCTATCTATTATGTTCATGTTAGAAGCTGCTGAGCAATTCAAACTGTGAAATTAAAATCTGTAACATATTTCTATTCAGTGTTTGAGCAGGAAAAAAATAAATAAATAAATTCACAGATACTGCACACATAATATTTTACATCACAAATCTCAGATGATTATGCCTAAGCATAGGTTTTGGACTGGCTATAGCTAGTTTTACACAGATGTGCAAATGGTACACAAGCAGCCATAATGAAATCCTTTTGTTCTGTGTTTTGTAAATGAAAGCCTTGCTTACTTGATTTGTGCATCTATTCTGAGCAAAGGAATTGGAGAATCCTAGTACTCTGTGACCTCTCTTAGGCACACACAACAGGACAGAATAAGGGCCAAATGCATCCGCATTCACTCCACCAAATATTTAGAAGCATTTTACACAGGGCTATGAAGAACATGTAACCATTTTCTGAAGTGAATATTCACAAGTCCTGATTTTGCATCCTAGTTGCACAGTATATACCTGTGGGGTAATTTGCTTAGGTGGCATTTCCTTCATAGCCAAACTTTGTCAATAAACTTTTAAATCTGTAAATAATTTTGACACATATCATGTAAGAAAGTGATGTGTTATTGGACTGTGGCTTTAATGCATCATTATCTTTATGGTGGGTTTTTTTCTAACCATGTACTTTATCTTGTTATGATTCCACTAAGTCCTTTAAATGCTTCTCAGACTCTTAACAGGGCTTTAAGTATTCAAAAGGGTGTGTAATTATCCTTTAAAGGACCTTCATTAGTATCATGGTGATGAATGTTCAGGTCTGAGACATCTCTTTTGTATTTACCTTACAAGAGTTTTCCTTTTCTTAAAATCACCTTAGATGTCTGGTTTAGTTTGACTTTAGCACTATAGATATCTTACCACTTTCCTGGCTGCTTACTTCTGTATTTCATTGTTGGTTAGCTTTATATGCTGTTTCCTATGTTGCATATAATTCTCAAGCAGAGCAGAGTCTTTCTCTTCTAAGAATAAATTCATGACCAGATCCAGAAGAGACAAGATAGAGGATATGGAGGTGAAGGAAACAGAGAAAAAGCAGGTGGTGAAGAAGTTAAATAACAAGAAAGGCAAAAGGCAGAGAATATGAATAAGGGATAAAGGAAGTGGGATACTCCAGGCTGAAATATCTGCTTTTTGATCAGTGAACAGATTTAGGACATTTCTGTCCCAGTAAGTCAGCTTATTCTTTGTGATCAGAGCAAGGCTAATACTCCTGTTACTCCTGCCTTGCACATGTTTTTCTGTCCCCCCCCTTTTTTTATTTCCCCCTTGTGAGTTCTGTTGCTGTACTTCTGTTTGCCAGACTCAGAGCCACAGGCTAGTAGCCTGTAATAGACTGCAAAAATCAGACAAGAAAACTGAGCAAGCTATGGCTGCACACCCCCCCCAGGTCTTGATTGCCTTAGAACGTCAATCAAAATGCCTGCTTAATGTACTTTATACTTCCATCTCTTCTGCTGCTCTTCCTATTATCACTGAGGAACAGTTTATCAAAAGAACACCTCCTGTAAAGAAACCAAGTGTCAGTTTTGACTGCCAATCTGAGAAAACTGAGAATACAAGTGAAAAGGCTTTAAGCAGTGCCCCTTACTACTTGAATCATAAAAGAATACCTGTGGGAGACATGGGGACTGCAGGGATATTACCTGTAGCTCTGAATCTCTTCCCAATAGGCACCCATTCAGCTGATTGTCATTCTGTGGCACAAAGTTTTACGGGAAAAGAAGGCAAAGGCTGTCACTCAAGGGCTTGGCTCTGGATAATATGAAGTATCTAAAGCTGCTTGAAAACATGAGCAAAGAAAATCAATGTATGTGATACATACTGTTATAACAGGAAGTTAAGTTATTTATGGTCAGGGAACCAATTTCTCCAGTCCTTCCTCCTATTAAAAACTGTCATTTCTGTAGTGGTCAAATGGATATATTTATGTACTGTTTGGCTGTCCTTTATGGTGTCTCTTCCACTAATACACGTTTGCAATTAGAAGCAGAGTAGGCTGCTTTGACAGTCTTCTTTTATAGTTTTTTTATAAATAATGTATCAGTGCAGTGTTTTTCATTCTGTTTCATATTACAGTGAGACCTACTTCAACAGCTACGAAAATAGGTAGGGAAAGCAGATTTTCCATAATCTGAATTTTGATGTCAAACAGTGTGAATTCACTTCCATCATGATTAAATATGTGTATATCAGCCACAATGTCACTGCTGCAAGAAATGCAGAAAACATTATAAGCCTAGCTAAAAGTCATTTATTTGTGTTAAATCATGCTGTATAGTGGAATTTAATATCTACTGATCTGAAATCAGAACTTTACTCATGCTGTTAAAAGGACTGATGTCAAGGTCGATGCTGGGTTTTTTTCTGAAAATTCCAATTTCAGTGCCAAGTCTCAGAATTATTTTCACAAGACTTGGAAACCAGGTCAAATAGTGATGTAGGTGTCAACAAAGTAGTGGATTCTGTGCCTAATCTTAACGTGCTTGTCTTTCAAAGGGCCACCCAGAACACCAAGCTTGACTTTTAACCTCTTCATACCAGACATGGAACAACCTAAAAAGTGCAAACTGTTATCTAAGAAATGCTAAACACGAAGGTGTTACAGGGAACTACAGGTCGGTCAGCCTCACCTCCATCCCGGGAAAGGTGATGGAGCAGCTTATCCTGGAGGCCATCATCAAGCAAGTGGAAGAAAAGAAGTTTATCAGGAGTAGTCAGCATGGATTCACCAAGGGGAAATCATGCCTGACCAATCTAATAGCTTTCTAC
>Ga0065711_1007575_pt1 | contig 17500 bp, 10 predicted proteins | sample Hoacrofraction12_FD_59098 | JGI IMG/M metagenome (GOLD analysis project Ga0065711, IMG submission 59098) | Hoatzin crop microbial communities from Cojedes, Venezuela - Epithelial fraction 12 v2 (version 2) | ecosystem: Host-associated > Birds > Digestive system > Esophagus > Crop | place... | reverse complement strand
AAAAAAAAAAAAAAAAGACGTGGTAGCTTTGTGCATACAACTGTTGTGTTGTTTAAACTTTGTTCTTTGTAACCAAATTGCTAATTTGTCATTTGAGAAACACTATTTTATGGATTGTCAAACTCAGATCATAGACAAATTGCTTGTTTTCATTAATAATTAAAGGTTCATATCATCACGCTGAAGGTCCCCAGTGCTCATTGGGAAAGAGTGTAACGACGACCGCGCCATGCTGGCAGCGTCAGGAGGACATCAGCCCGTTGTCAGGGACGATGAGCCTTTTCACAATTAGATGTAATTAGTACAGCGAGCAGTATTTCTGCAAAACCTTACTCGGTTTTTAACGAAGTTGCTCTTGGAGAACGTCTCACGCTGCATAGAAAAAGACAGAATTCGGCTTCTTGCTCCAAGAAGCCACTGGTTTGTGTCTCTCATGTTTTCCCACGCTGATTTTAAGATCAGGTACTGGGGAAAGAAAACCAGGAAGACAAGAACAAGCCCGGGTCCTGAGCACCTTATTGCTGAGAGCCCTCGTGTCTCCCCGCTCGCAGCAGCACCGCTGAGCGGCGAGGCGTCTGGAGAGCACCCTCTGCCCGGCCAGGACGCCAGGCCAGTGGCAGGGAGGAGCACCGCAACTCCCACTAAAACACCAGAGCGGAGGGCTGGCTGGGGGACATGTCTCAGGGGCTCACCCAGCCCCGAGACACCGCCTGGGCCACCCAGCTCCTCCTGCGGAGCTGCTGAGGGACAGAACTCCCTCTTCACGCGAAAGCGAGAGGCAGGGGCCAGCCCCAGGCTGTTGCTGCGTGCAGCCCCTCTGGCTGCCCTCTGGCCACCCCTCCGCCTGCGGCGCTGGCAGTACGCCCACCTTGACTGCTTTTCTCCTCATCAGAAAGCAGCATTTTTGGCAGTGGAGGTGAAGTAGCGTCCTTAATGACGTGAGAGTAACTCTACAATCTCCATCTCCGCTCTGCTAAAGTCTGCACTTGCCTCCTGGTATTTAGCTTGGGGTCCTGGTGCCCCGTCCTTGCGGGACGTACCACTGTTACCTTCCATGGACTCCCCGGTACAGAGAGCTCCTCTGTGTCTTGGTCTCGAGTCTGAGCCCGGAACTATAGTGTGACCAAGACAAGCACGCAGACCTGGAAACCTGTAGAAGCCAACAGCTTCTACAGAGCAGCTCTTGACAGTAAAGGCTGCCGAGGAAGGTTACAGAACGCCCCGCTGCATCCCAGCACCCAGGAAGCCTTACCCAGTGTTGAGTTAGCTATTCCAGCCCTTAGGTTGGAAGAACTATAGGCTATAGTACTAACCTTGAAATTCTGTGTTACTATTACTTAAAATGTATTTATATTATTTAAAATATATTTAGCTTCTTACTTTAGAAAGGAGAGCTGAAGCTGCTTTCACAGCAGAGACCTCCATACCCTTCATTTCTTGAATGCCTGCTCTTTCTGTTTCCTCAGCAGCAAAAGCTATTTCTCTGGCTAGCCTGGTTACTGTAAATGAAACAAAGAGAACGTTACTGCAGCTCAGCACTAAGTAGGGCGAGTCTCTGCTCTCCCAGCCGAGCTGCCAGGCAAAGGGCAGCAGCGGCTCTGTCACGTGCAGCGTCTTTCACACAAATAATTCCCGCGTGCCGTGCAGCATCGGCTACAACAGACCGAGATTTGAACAGACCAGTGCAGGGGCACGTTTGTGTGTGCGGAACGAGGAGAGGTAACATGCAGACACATGGGCAAAGGAAGGGAAAAAAGTCTTTGAAGAGGGCTTTTGCAAAAAAATACAGACAGAAATATGATAAAATCTAAGCTAAGTGAGGACTCCAGTTATTTTAGTTGGAAAAGATTTCTGAGCAGCAAGAAGTTGTTCCTGGGTAGCTTTCATATACAAAACAGGCAAACAAAACACAAGAAGGTACATCTGGAGGCAAAAAAAAAAAAAAAAGTAAATAATATTATCGAAGATAGAAAACTAAACTGCTCACACCCAGAGGCAGATAAGACGATGCAGGCACTGATACAAAAAGGCCACTGCCCGCCCGCTGTGAGTTCCCAAACGAAAGGTAACACGAGTGCTGCAGCTTTCACAGCATCAAATCGGTATCAGAGTTCTGGCAAACGTCTCAAACGAATTCAAGCAGCTCTGTTGTGTTTCGCTAGAGAAAAAAAACCCAGAAGGAAGGAAGTGCTGGCTGGGATCGTCAACCAGCAAGAAAACAAAGTTGGAGGTATTCAGCCACGTAACGTAGTCCGCTGCTGACGGGCGGAGTGCTTTCTGTTCTCAGACACAGCCCGAGGCCTCCGCGGGCCCCGAGGTGCCCGTCGGTGCCGGTCGAGGCACAATACCCAACAGCATGGTGAACGGGAGTGCTGCTCTGGGCTGGAAGAGATCCAAACCCAGTTTCTTCCACAACCTCAGCCTCAGCCAAATGTTGTTTCAGCGTTGCTTAGGTACTTGCAAGAGGACCCACCCCTTCTCAGGCGAGCCTTAGGATTATCAGGCAAGTCACACGTGCCCACCAGTTTGGTCACTTCACAGTAGCACGGCTCCTGCAGCAGCGACTGCCGTTGTCAGGCTGCTCAGCTAGACCAGAGGAACCGTAGGTCCGACGGACAGTGTAGAGAGGAAGGATGTGAACACAGATCTATCACGGCCTCCGTAAGCGCTGTAGCCACCCATGACGCAAGGTGTTGGTCCCTCGACTGTGTTTCTGGAAGAAAGACCCGGCGTAGATGTCTACCCCAGGGAACTGCTCACGTTTCTTTTCCCAGCTAACGGGCCAGGATAGTTCCAAGTGAAGCAACAAATAGAAGGTTAAATGAAGGCAGACACTGAAAAACTGCTTCACACCAGGAAATTCCAACCTCTGGGCCTGAGCAGCACTGCCTAGGGACACAAGTACGTGCTGCCATGCTTGCCGCTGACGTGCACTTACTCCTTGCTTCCAGGAAGGAACGCAGCGACGTTGATTAAATCAGTTTCTGCATCGGTGCACGCGTCCTGTCACTGCAGACTGGTGTATGTCTCGATAACTGACCTGAAAGAGAAGTGTCCAACTCATCTGACACCACCTAACGAGAGGGAATTTCTCAAACATCCACTCGCATCATGGTTTCTAACAGCAGCTACAGCACGTTCTGTCGGTTGAGTGTCTGATTTCCTAGTGCAAGGCTGCTTGATTGTAAGAAAAAAGAAAGTATTTTTAACTGTGGAAAATACTTGAGTAATACGACTTTTCTCATTGGAGCTATTTCTAGCTCAGTGTTTTCAAGATGATGAAGTGCAGAGAATTTAAATACAGTGGCGTGTAATAAGCAAAATTCGTCTCTCCTCAAATGGAACTTATTGGCAGGGGGCCTGACCAAAGCTTATGTTCTTTTCAACTAGTATTTGTGATTCTGAAGCAAATTTTAAAATTCTGTGCTTCAGCGGAGGAATGACAAACGACCACGTTAGCCAATGAGAACACTGTTTTGATTGCTGTGGCTATTTTGGTTCGGTCGGTTTTGCGCAACCGCTCGCAGGCTCCTCTGTACCAAACGCAGCCCTGTTTCTGCACCTCCTTCTGCGTCCTGGCAGCAGCGGCAGCTTCTTCCTTCCGTGGCGGGAGAGGAGTCAGCACTCAGGTCACCGCTGGCGACTGTTTGCTCTCGCCAGTGAACAGCCAGCTCCCACGAGCTGGCAGCAGCAGCTCGGGCTGGCTGCTCCCTGCAGAGCTGCTCCGTGGACCTCCGTCCCACACACAGGAGCGCACACGTTTTGGCCCTGAAAGCACCGACCAGATTCAGAGCCACCAAGCTGGGAATTGCAGCTATGTTTTTTGGTGGTACGAAATTCCACAGTTCTTAAATTTGGGCAACAGTCTCCATTAGTATGTCAATAAGTAAGGATTGCAAATGCTAAGTCTTCCCCCTTCATTCCGATTCTTTGATTTTCTGGAAGTCCTGGAGATCAGAGAATTAAAACATTCTTCTGAATTCCACTACGCCAGAGATTAAAACTTCATTTTTAATAGTGGCTATAGACAGAGCTAGTTACTAGGACTACTTTCATCTTTATTGTTTAAAAACAGAATTCAAGAAAGCTAAGAAGTTCAAAAGAAATTAAGGAAGCACGTATTTATAAAAATGATTATTTTTTCTGGTTATGTATCTAGTTGAATAGCTCATCACAAGTTCATAAAACTGTTTTCTAAAACTGAGGACAGACTTCAAATACAAATTAATTATGCCTCTGTTTTTCTAAGACACAGGAGATCACTTACCTTGAGAAATGAGCTTCACCATTCAGTAAGGCTGAGGTAATTCCCTCTGCTCCCTTAAGCCATGCTACTTCAATTGCTAAAAAGCGGGATGATTTCTCGCCTGCTTGACAGAAGAGCACATGTGCATCAGTGGTGACGCAGGATACAGATGGCAAAGAGGCTCCCACCTTCTTGACAAAGCTCTCCAAATGCAAAGAAATGGACAGCTGTACACAACGAGCTGTACAAAACTTGCGTACAGCACTGTTCGTGCGTCTACGAGGTCCCTCAAAAAAGCATCAACTCTGAAACGAGCAATGACCAAGGGGGACCAGCGCTGTCGCTCACTTCCGCAGCAATAAATAACCCACTGGTGGGTCCATCACCTTTACTGTTTCAGTAATAAAAACAACCTGGTGTTTATTCCTGCCATCTGTTCCTAACAGTAATTAAAACACTGGGCTGCGCTGGTTTGGACTGGCACGCACGAGCTCGCCCCGCTGTACCTACGCTCCCTGCCTTTGGTTCTGTACCACGAGGTGCCTCCAACGAGGGCAGCTGAGCCAGAACAGCCGAGCGGTTTCAACACTCAGTTCCCTCCCTGTCGATGCGCAGTTGAAACCATGATTCGCAGATTCATGTACAAAAGGAAGTTACAGATACGTGTACAGAACAGAAATGTAAGTTATAAACTCAGAGATTACCATTTTTATACTGTAAAAACATGGCACACATGTCCGTGACGCTCAGCGTAACCTGGCTTCGGTCACATCTGGTTCTCTGGCGTTAGAACCTCTCTCTGCATCCAGAGTTCAGCATTAACAAGCTCGTGTGCGGTGGGGAGCGAGGTCAGTGAAAAGCAAAGACACGTGGAACAATTAGAAGCTTAGCTCTTCTGATAGTGAAACTGGGGGAGACTCTTTGGGTTTGCTTTTAAACACAACTGCCCCTCCTATCAATACTGTATCACCCTCTCAGCTGGAAGTTCTCTTCATAGCGAAAAAGGGATCTAGGGACCTTTCGCTGCAGCACAACAGGCACCTTGCAGCACACTGATATTCAAATGCTTCACGCTAAAGAAGGAAATTTTATTTCAGTTTTGGCCCAACCAAGTGTTCCTCCAGCTTGCCGAGCACCTTCATTACTTGTTTCAATACTCTCTGCATGTTTATTAAGTCTCAGATGTTGCTGTCGCAACAAGTGGACTAATTCACCTCAGCAAGCGCCAGCTTACGCCTCAGGGTGGTAACTCAACCCAAAGACAGCAGCCGTGACCCAGCAAGGGGGGCGGGAAGAAGTGGACACACCAAGCTGCCAAGGACCGTCGCGTGAATTTGGACAGCTTTGTAGCTACGAAGAGCTGAACCCAAGGATCACGGAAACCAGGAGTGGCGAAAAGCATCTCGCAGTAAGGAGAGGGCTCCCACTGTACCAAATCTTTCTTCCAAACCAGGCAAATCAAACATCTAGCATTTCTGGTTTATTGCTTGATTAATAAAACATCTTTGAGGCAAGTATCTAGAATGCTCTCATATGAACAAAGTTTATTTTCTCCCTTTAAGATCTCACTAACTTGTTTTAAAACCAGGATCTTTTAAGAGACAGGAAAATGTTAAGCTGTTCCTTCACAACTTTACTTTTTGATGAAAATAAACCCACACATTTCTCCCACTTTTTCAAAAGTCCTCAGCAAATCTGAGATGTTTTTAAGATTTCCAAAAGTTAAAAAATACGCTTCATTAAAAAAAAAAAAAAAAGAAAAAAGACACTTACCAAAGCTCAAGGCAGTTCTGCTTTCCACATCCCAGCCTTCTCAAGTTTGCTGCTCCTTGGTTTTACTCCATCTGTGTCTCTCAGAACAGAAACCGATGTTGGATGCTCTCCGTGCCCGAGAGAGTATCTTACGGAAACCTCCCATGTCTGCAGCTGGACAGACGGCAGTTCCACCTCACCCGCACCTTCCCTCTGGCGTTCTGCCACCCCTTTTGTTTAGTGATGCGAACACACAGCCATTGCGCTTTCACCCCTCTGGCCCCAGGAGCGCAGGGTACGCTACGCTACGGCCGCGCTAAGCACAACAAGATGCTATAGAGGACAACGCTCGGCGCTGCCTGAGGCATGTCACGGAGCACACACTGGGGGGAAGCTGCCACTCAACGTTTCTGAGCTTGGCCCTTACATACACACGGCAACAGATCCTGAAAAAAATGTACATATTTTATTGGAAGCTGGGGCAATGGACGGAAGAGCACTTACAAATTTTAAGATAACGTAAATGCCTATTTTCCTTTCCCTAATCCCTCAGCCTGGGGAAACTCCAGACACTACCACTTTCGCTAGGCCTTTACTTCTGTACACAACAGGCAAAGTCTCCAAATTACCAGATATATCTAATGCTTACAAAACGTTAGAGATTCTTCAGTTACTTATTAATCCCATTAAAATACTTCTGGTAGGAAACAAATAATTTTAAGGGGAAAGGTACATTCAGTATTGTAAAACATTTGCAATGTACAGTTTTTACAGCAAGTAGTACACCATTGCAGATCAACAAAGATTTATTTTTTTTAATGCACTTGGCTCTTTACCATCTCATGATCCTCTTTACATAAATATTTAACAAAAACGTCTCACTTCTAACAGCAGAAGGAACATCACAGATAAAGACAGCGTCAACCACGTTGCAGAAAGGCTACAACAAAGCCCCTTTCACCCGCCAGTCCTGAGACAGCAAATCCTGCAATTCTTCTTCATCTTCGCTGCCAACAGCCTCATCCTCTTTCTCTTGAGCTGCTCTTAATCTCATGGCTTCCTTCAGCTTCTCCTTCATCAGATCCTGGCGGTTACGCAAAAGCTCAACGCGGCGATAACATTCACTGTCGAGAAGTAAACCGCCTATTAATACTTGTGGCCTTTCCACATTAACTGGATTTTCTACAGTGCTGGATTTTGCTTCTCCAGCTTTGGATTAAAAAAGCTCCACACCTTCCCATCAGTTAAAAAAATATGCTTTTGACATGCCAGCGCACCTCCTCTGCGCTAATCAAGAGGACACAGGCCGGAGGAGAGCTGTGGTCAATTCTCTAGCAATGAGGTCTAATCCAAGTATTTAACGACTGCAACACCACCACAAATTATTTTAGAAAAAGCACAGAACCAATATCCAGTTCCACAGAAGAGGAGACACCATTCTTTGCTCCACTTAACAGTTTTCATGTATGGTAGGAAGGCGAGATACCAACTGGCTATGAATTTGTATAGCTCAGCGGTGGCATCTCTGAACATAGCGAAGCAGCACAAGTGTTCACATCCTGCCTCTGCCTACTGCGTGCTAGAACAGAACGTTTTAAGTGAACGCAATGCTCCAGTTCCAGTGTTTCATTTTCTTAAAAAGTTCTGTCCTTGCAATACATTTTGTAACAATTGCTGTAGCCATTTTAACAGGGTATTTTGTTGAAAATGCCAGGTAGTATCAGCCTGATTTAAGTACATTTGCTTCTTTCATTCCTATTTGCTAGGAAGCGTCAACAAGGAAAGATTATCTGTCTCCTGTTCACCCTTCCTATCTGCAATACAGTTACTTACAGACGGTCACAGCTGAAGATCTAAAGGCTAAGGAAAATCTGAGTGTCACTGGAATTAATTTGATTTTTAATTTAATTCGAAATAGCCTGCATTTAAATGCACTCAGAAGACAAAGCTACAAAAACAGCCTTTAAAAAAATCTATTTGGAACTTTATTTGGGAAAAATAACAATGGTAACAAACTTTATATTCTCCACAAATTTCTGACTTTGCTTCTATGTACTGCAGCGTCCTAAGCTGCTGGTAAAAATGAATGCTCAAAGACAGCCAGGTTTAGCTCAAGCCCTCTCCAAAATTACATGAACATTGTTCTGAAGACATCCCTGTACTGCCAAAGCTCAGCTCATACCCAATGCTATTGTTATTATATGCTGATCATCTGTAGCACATAAATCTGGCCCAAAGGCTAAAGTGTTGCTTAAATTTTTAGTTTTTTTTCTTTTTGTTGCAAGGTTCATTAAAATCAGAATTCATCTCTTCCTTTTCAATTGCTGGCATTGCCATAATCGCCGTTACTCAACGTATTAAGCTACACGATAATGGTGACAACCTGTTCCACTAAGCTGTGCTTCACCTAGAGTTTAAACTAGGGCTTATCCAACCACCATGTCCAACATTTCAAGAAAACAAAACAAAAAAAACCCACTTCATGTAATCACATGCATCGTTCAACAAAACTTTTAAGTAAACTTTCCTTAGAAACAAGGAGAGTTAGTCACAGAATGGGGCATTTTCAGTACAGCAAACGGATGGTCAAAACACAAATCTCCTTATCAAAATTGTAATTGCAGTGCAAAATACCAGACCTTGCTTTTTAAAAATGTTCACACAAATTCCACGTCAATCAGAATTCACAGAGAAACACAAATTAAGACATTGGACAGGGAAAGGGGGACAGCTTGTTCAAAGAATTTTCCTTCTACTGCTTTATTTTTCCCATGCCTGCTTGCTGTATTTTCGTGGTTCTAGGGCATTCTCTCTTTGCAAATAATTGCGTAACTTTGCACCAAAATTCATGGGTTTATTAGGTATCGTTCTGCAATTTGAGGGAGTCTGTCTTTCCCCTTCAAGTATTCGGGTGATTAATGAAAGGCACTATCACGTAAGGTTAAACTAAAAAATGTTTTTAGCACTCTAGTCAAATAGCGATCCACTGCTGCTGGAGAACAGAAAGTCTGAGGAAAAATTGATCTACTTACATCTGCTCGTCGATTTCTCCAATCTGACGATCTAGTCGTCCCTCCTCATCCTCTTCTGCCACTATTGCTTCTGAAATCTAAACCAGAAAAGCACTAAGAAAATTCACCCTCATCCTGAATTCCCCTGTTGTTCCCTTTTGATGTCTGTGTCTTCCCTTCCTCCCCTCTGCCTCTGCCTCAAGTCGATGTCGACTGCCTACACATACACTCCCACCTTCGCAAAAGACTCCGGAGGCAAACACAGAAAAAAAAATGACCTGGTTTAATTTGAAGTGGAGATGTTTTTTCTTACAACTAAAAGTAGTTTGGCTGCTTTGGGGTTAACCTTTTGAGTTTTTCAATACACTGCTATTTGAAACCGAGCATAAACAAAGTGCGTGCACTCAAAGCCTGAGGCTGCAGTAGGAGCTGCGTCCCCGTGCTCGGCACTTCATGGCACAGGCTTACTGAAAGTATTGGTTAAATATTCCCACCAGATCCCGGAGTGTTTCTAACCTGTTATTTTTTTCAGCATATACTTTCTCAAATCTGAATGTCTGGGAGATGCTATGCAATCAATGGTCCACGCATAACTGAGAAGACTCCTTCTAAGCTGAAGAATTATCTGAATGGCTAATGCTAGCAAAATGTATCCACCACTGCTTTCGTATGAACATTCGCTCTGCTCATAGCGCTGACCACTTTAAAATGAGCAATGATAAATTTTTTGGCACCACTTTTCTTGGCAGTTGACATACGAGCAATTATTTACAATTACAATTAAAAAAACTAGCAAATACTCTGGCGGAAGACTGAGAACACCAGGTACCTTCAGTGACAGTTTTACGTTGTACAAAAGGGCAGGTAAAAACCTGCTCCAGGCAGACTTTCCATACAATGCTGAACAGTAAAAAATGGAAGAACAGAAAAATTATGGCCAACTTACGTCTCTCACACAGAGAATCTTTTGTCACTCTCCCAAATTTTGGGGTTCCTTTCCAGTACATTTAAATTTACAATAACTGTAAAACCCAGGTTACCTATGCTTTAGAGATCCTTTATGAAAAAGACAGACAAACAGGTGGTGTTTTGTTCTGTGTTTTTCAAGCTTAAAATATGAATATCTCTCATCTAAAGAAGAGCCCACGATTATGTCCTGTTTGGATACAGGACGCTGATCTGAGGTATATGCTATCTGATTTAAATGCAATTTAACAAATGTAACTAGATAGATATTGATGACTGGATCCTGATCAGAAGTTTTTTCAACTTACTTTCCCGTAAGTGGAAAACAGAAGGAACCCTTTGCTCATTTATAAAGTGCATTTAACCACACACTGCACTGCAACAAACAACTGACAAACGCAGATGTCAGTCATTCTGCAGAGCTGCATGAAACTGTTGTTTTCCTTATTGTGCATAGTATTTAGACTCAATAAAAATAGATTCCATTACTTACTGTGTTGACCTGTCGCATTTCCTTTTGAAATTCATCCCATTCTTTGTCCATCTGATCCTTCGGAGCATCAACTTTTCGCACCTAGGGAACATGAAAAAACAGGCTTATTAACAATTTATGTCTGGTGACTCTCTGGGGCACTGTAAAACACCTGGAGAAAGAGGACAAATTATGCTGCATTCTCAGGAAAGGTCTGGTCAACGTACTTCAGTTTAAGTGATGTGTATGAATAAGAGAGTGCAGCTGCACAATGGTCTTGGAGGAAAAAAATCTGACTCTACTCCTGGATTAAAACAACATTTTTGACTGTGGCATTAAAGAATAATTGACTAAGAATGGATGGTGTGGAATGTTTAGATTAAACAAGTGAATTAAGTCTGTTAATTTGATGGGCTGTAATTACACTGTGTCAGGTGATAACTTTGAAATTCTTCTGTAAGCTGCCTGTGCAATCCTATATAGTAGTTTATCTCACAAGCCAAAAAGCAGTGAGTTATTTGCCTTTGGCATAACATAAAATCTCAGATGATTCAGTCAGTAGTCTGACTGGCGTTAAGATAGCCTTGACTACATTTCAAATCTAGTCTAATTTAGTTGGCTAACAGAATAAATAGTACAGCCACATACCAATTTTAATGACATGCAAAGCTTTTTATTCTGTGGTAAGATGGCATTAATTACTAAGACAAGACGACTGAAAAAGTAATAGCTGTAAGAATGTGTTCAAGATCTACAACTAAGGCAATCAAAATTGTGCTTTTAATACAAGCAAATAAACAAGATAATCTACCTGTGTAACCAGAACTTCCACAATTCAAGACAGGAAGATGTGGCGTGTCACACAGGTTAGGCAACAGATTATGCCAGGCTCTGGACCGGGTGGAAATTATATAGGAAAAGAACTAAGCAGTTTGAACAGAGTAATTCATGACACCACCTTTTTGCTTTAATTTTATTTTTCCTTTATTCATTCCTCTCTTTCGGTAGTCCCCATCATGGTAAAGACGACAGTTTGGTGTGTTTTGTTTCTGAACGATTATATGAAATCCAGTAATATGAATTAAGTTTATAGAATAAATTAGAAGCTTCCAAGCAAATTACGTACTGGGAAGTAATAGTCATCACTTCATTCTTCTGTTCTGTGATTATTTCTATCATATGTGTATGTATTGTGTTATTATGCATTGTGGTTGTCTTTTGTAATTCATAATTATTTGTATTTCTTACAATAAACAGTAAAGATATTATTTTTCCTTGAAATATTTATCTAATCCACAATTTATATGCTTTAAAAAATCCTGATGTAAAGAACCAACATTTTTCAAGCCCACAATTACCCTTCCAAAAAGCTCGCTGTTAGTTCTGAAAGTAATTATTTTGTGAATGATTCCAACACAGAATCACTGCAGCCATCACAATATAAGCGGCGTCACAAACATTCTCCTTCCCCTGCGTATCAGCTAAACTTAGACAGGGCTGATTCAACAGAAAAGCACCTGCAAGCAATTCAAGGAAGAGCTTACTGGAACATGTATCCACTTGTAAATGTTATCAGCTGAGGCAATGACCAGAACAGAGACCGCTAACCGGTGTCCTCACAGATACGAACAGATTCTCCTTTGCCGGCTAGGCATTCTGCTTTCTAAGATTCCCAAGTCATGGTGAAACCGAGTACTTGAAAAGTGTAACGTACCACTTAGTCACATGCGAAAGAGAAAAAGCGCATCTTTTTCAGCTACCTAATTCAATATTCAGAATGTCGTTATTCAAAAACAGTCACATATGCCAATACGTGGGCATGAGTGGTGCCAGAAGAATCTTGCCAGAGCGAGTAAGAGACACCTCAGCTTGGCACGGTGACAGGGGAACTGACTGAACGTACAGCAGCACTGTTTGGAAGGTCTCCAGAAGTCATGGCTAGACCTCGCAATCCAATTTAAATACATCTGCAGTCTTCCACAGTGTGAAAAATAGGGAAATATACTCAAGGAAAATAAAAAAGATTTTGAGCCTACACCACTATTACTATTTGATAAGGGAAGCAGGAAAGTCATCAAACATGTGGTAGATTTCTGGGGGGAGGGGGAGCTTTGTATTTCAAGTATCAGTGTTTATTTTTGTCATAATCTGGTACTGTGCACGTTGCAGAAAGTATGAATGATTTTCATCAAAATTCCAAGATTTTTAGTTGCGATTTTTTTAAGAAACAGATTGAATGTGCACTTCTTTTCCAAGCATCGAATAACCCCATAGCAGTAAAAGACAAGCGAGCTGAAAACCAAGATCACTGCTGTAATATGCCAGTACTAGAGATCACAGCATATGCCACAATCTACCTATTTCCATCCTAACAGAAGGCATAGTTCTGAGTTGCACAGTAACTCTTAATACTTTTCAGCCAGATCTCTCAAAGGAAATTAGAGAACTATTTTTATATCCTCAATTCAGAGGCAGAACTCGATGTACAAATTCAGTGAAATGCTTTTCCTGGGGTGACTCAAAGAGATACAAGTAACAGGTGCATTCTCCAAATCTCAGTCCAGTGTTTTACCCAACAAATAACACTTCCTTAGTTTTCTTTAAGAGCCACACAGGAACCAAAATCAAAAATACACGCCGAGAGATGATTTAAGAAGCTCTCACTGTCTGCCTCTGCCCCTTTTCATGTCTTCTAATTAATAAGAACCGAAGTAGTTCAGCCATTTCCTTCTATTCTGGTATGAGTAATTACCTGGAACAGCATCTTCACAAGTCAGAAAATCATTACAACTGGCAGAAATAAACCCAGCAGCATAAAACGAGCAGATCACTTACTTTTGCATCCACTTCAGGATCATCAAAGAAACCTTCTGGCAAAGCTTCAGCAGTGTTTTTTTTCCTGAAACGTTTGATTACCATTATCTCCAGTTAACACTTTACAACCTGCTTTACTGTAGAGTTAAAAATAGCCAAGAATAAAATCCATAATCTTTTACAAAAAGATCTAGAAATGACGAAAGCTTTTTTACGCCCTGAGTTTTACCTACAACCATCAAAACTTGTTTCTTCAGTTTGGTCTTATTAATTTATTTTTGATTTAAATTTCAATTTAATTAACTTATCAATCAACTTACAAGGAACTGCACAGACAGGTTTAAACCTCACTGTCAAAACAAGAGCTTAAGCTTTTTGAACTATTCTTTACAGCGTGCCGAGCACTCAAACATTTTAACAGCACAGTCTCTACTTTCAAAAGCCTAAACCACTGCCTGAAAGAGTGCCCGAGTGAGCTGAACCATTACTACAGAGGGAGCAAATGGTTTTCTTTAGTTAACAGCAGCAGCTGAAACTAAGCTTCAGAAGTAGCCTGTGTTAAAAACTGTGAACAGAGATGTCAAACAGGCACTGCTCCACCTCTTGTCCTGCCCTTAGGGTGTGAAGTACCTGTCTGAAATAATGCTAGATGCTGACGTATACATGAACTACTCTGCATACAAGTTAACAGTAAGGCAGATTTGTAAGTGATCACAGTCTGCACTCCCTGGAAGGATAATGTTTATTTACGGTTCCCGCATTTATCAATAGTTGATTTGACTGCTTACCTTTCCACTGTCTTCTCTTGTGTCTCTGCTTTCTGTATGGATCCTGAATGGGAAACTATAGGAGCAGCTGTAGTTTTGCTGTCAAAGAAATCTGTAAGAAAGGACAGAAGCCTATGAACAAAAAGAACTGTTTCAAGCTTCTTTATAAGTTCTGACTAGACAGGAATTTCAATTACTACCTTAGTGAGTCAAGGGAAGAACAGCCAGACATTATTTCACTTGACAGCCTCAAACAATTAGAACATAAAATCAATAAGCATAGTGAAAAAACACCACACAGTGACAAACTGGCAACGAATCTCCTTTCTCTACTTCCAAGATAACACACCCTAAACCAGCTAACAGCAATAATTAGAAAAACAAATGAAAACCCTTCCACCATCAGTCAAAACACAGCTTCTCCTTACTGAATCACTTACTGTTTCAGTGATCAATACCTGCAGGCAGAGAATTAGCTGTTACTTCCTGAGTTGGAGGTGGATTTTCAGATTTACGCACAACGCAAGATTGGCTTGATTGATCTTGTTCCTCCTCTTCATCATCATCATCATCATCATCATCGTAATTTCCTGACAATAAACTGGGACCTGAACCCTTTGAAAGCTGTTCGTTTGCACTATCTTGCTCAGTTTCATCAAAAAAATCTGCTGGTAGCCTAGTAAAGAACACACAACATGAATATTTCAAACTCTGTCACAAAGATCAGTTAGAGTGTGGCATCTGAAGGCCACTCAATCTGTGAGCAATGCGATCGTTTAGATATTGTGCAGTGCCCTGAACAGGGCAGCTACGGAGGTAACCATTGTCTGCAGGCAGCACAGACCTGTTGCTTTCTTTTGAAGTTCCCCAGGAATGCTCAGGTTAATTCTGAAAACACATTTCAGTTCCACTTTTGTGTCTGAATACTCAGTATCAGAAACATTAATAAAAATATCCTGCAAGTGCATTTGACGGAATGGCAGCTTAGGTAACTTTCTTTCCGCATTCAAAGTTATTCACATCTATATACCTGCTGTGAACACATTAAATACAAAATTCACAGTTCAGAGGTCACATTAATGTCACGTAAACCTTGATACCCTTCATGTCTAAACACACCCACTTATTTTGGGTACCTACTGCGGCTCAGAACCGCAGCTTAGAAGGGCCATACAGGCTCAGCAATGAGAAAACCCAGATTTGCTTAGAATAGCTGCAGGCCTCCAGGCCAAACATTTTTCCAAGTTATATTTTTAAATCATCGTATCGATCCGTTTAATAATGAACAAACCTCTCAACTGTTCATTTTGCACACACACTCAAAATTTCCACAAAGTGTCTTCTAGTGTCAAGATAACAGCACATACCAGCTATGCAAGATAATAACGATTTATCCTGTGAAGAGGTGTGCAGGAGACCTGCGGGCCTCGTGTGACACCTGCCAACCCCACAAAGATGTCCAAATACCAGCAGAAATCTTCAGAGGCAGTAAAATGCTTAACCCAATCCCGTGAAGTCAAATACACTGTTCAACTGCAAGATACGCATTTACATGAAGTTCAAGTGACAAAAACATCTTAACAAAGATCTGCTGATGGCATATTTCAGTACTTTTTGTGAATACCATTTAAATGTACACTTAAGGGTACATTTAATATTCGTCTTAATTTCAGACTACCATCTCTCTTCTGAAGTATGCTATCATTGAAGATCAAAGTGCATGCCACAATCTGGTTATTTTCATTCTAGCAATCTGCCTGACACCACCACATATTAATCCTTGAAAGTCTGACAGTGACAGTAAAATAATTCCTGTTTTGTCACAGACTCTAGAGGTAAAACCACGATCTTCTCATCTGCACTGAGGAAGACGCCATCATGTTTAGGAATATACACCCAAGTTAGAAAATTGGCAGCAGCAGAGACCTGCTGATTCTCTGAATCTTTACCCTTGGCTAGGCAGAGTAGACAAGGAAAAACAGGCTACGAATGTAACAGTTGGTACAGTCACAAAAAACACACATGTAGTAAGAACTACTTACCCAGATGTAGACGTATGTGGCTTTTCGTCTGTACCTGTACAACAGCCAAGAGTCACTTCTTACAACATATACTTTTAAAAGACATATTCCTAAAATAAAGTCTTACTACAGCACTAAATTCACAAATGTATGCTTTCACATATTTCATATATTTACATGTTCAGTAGCACCAAGGGAAAAAAAATAACTCTCTTTTAGCATGAACTTCCACACGTGATTTGTGGCAATCCAGTGGCTTGATCCCAGTGAAAAGGAATAACAACACTTCTGAGCAAGTGCTTCTGCTGTTTAGCTTACACTGTTTTGATCAAGCCCACAGCCCCAGAACCTAACTGAACCCAATAACTGAAAGAAAAACTACGTAAACTGACAAAAGTGGAGCTTTCTCCTCATTGGTGAACTCAAAAAAAAAAAAAGGCAAGAAAGACTTTTTCCCTTTTCAGCAGCAACAGGCTGACATTAACCCAACAGTCTTGTGTATTCACACTCATTTCCATGGGATAAAACCAAAAACGTTCAAGATGCAAAATGGCCAGATTCTGCCCAAGTGCTTGGCAAGTACTTTTCTCTCCTTACCTTTTACTCTCTTTAACTCTGTATTTTCTGCGTCAACGGTTTTTCTCTTGACAGGATGAGATGACGTGCTGGCAGCTGAACTGGTCGCTGTCTGCTTTGTGCCTTTTAATTCTGCAACTCTCTGTGAAGGAGTACAAAATACAGGAGGCTTTCCCAGCAGGAATTTCTGGATTGCAGCTTAAAATACAGCTCTTTTAGAAGACTTTATTAAAACGAGCTAGTATCTTTCCATAATAAGGCCACTGAAATAGACACCACAGAAACACCAGTGTTTCTGTCGGCCTGGTGAATGATGCGACGCGGGGGCAGAGGAACCGGTACCTGCACAAGGCAGGCTGCAGGAGTGGGAAAGGAAAGGCTCCTGTCGGTGGGGTGGCAGCAGTAAAACAGCAGAGGACAAAGCAGGAAGGCTGCTCTCACCTGCAGCGTTCGGCGTTTCAAAACCAAAAGGCGGCAGCGCTGCCAGGGACGCGTCAGTGTGCCCTGCCACGCGACCTGCGCAGAACGCGGGCAACAAGCTACAGCCCCTCGGTTCTTTTGCCCTTCTCCCCGGTACTTGCAAAGTGAAACGCAATCTCTCGGCTTCCGCTAAGCAGCGGCAGAATTTAAAAGGATAAAAAAAAAATCTGACTTAAGGTCGCATCTCAGTTGCAAGCTCCCCGAAACTGCTTCACAAACGCTTTACCTTTACTGCTGAGTTACTAAAACGGCGCGTGTTTTCTTAACGACGCGCAAGCTGCCGCCTGACGGCCCCCGGGCAGCAGAGGGAGGCCGAGCAGGGCCTCCCCGCCCAGGGACGGCGAACCGGGACCAGCCACCGCGGGGCCGGCTCCGCCTTCAGAGCGCGTCCCCCG
>Ga0065711_1039780_pt1 | contig 17502 bp, 10 predicted proteins | sample Hoacrofraction12_FD_59098 | JGI IMG/M metagenome (GOLD analysis project Ga0065711, IMG submission 59098) | Hoatzin crop microbial communities from Cojedes, Venezuela - Epithelial fraction 12 v2 (version 2) | ecosystem: Host-associated > Birds > Digestive system > Esophagus > Crop | place... | reverse complement strand
CCCCCCCCCCAACAGTATTGCCGTTCGCCCGGTCCTGTCACAACAAGGCATGAATATGCCTCTTTTCTCTATATCTTAAATATAATTTCTTCTTTAACTCATCCAACACTTCCATCCCCCCATTGTAAACAAACATGGCAGAAAGAGGTTTGGGAAAAAAAAAAAAATCCTTCATCATTTCTAGTGTTCTGAACAGTGTATCTGACTCCTGGGACTCAAGTCCTGTCAGGTCCTTTAAAAGGACAGAAGGTACCTGCGATTTCTGATGAAGGCCCTGATGTCCTTCTCGGGTTTCACATTGGATGCTCTCTGATGGGGATGAGAGAGAGAGCATGTGTTTGCGTTCCTCTATCCAAAGGTCACAAAGTGTGTGACTGGCAAACCCGTGACTAAAAAAGTAAATATCTAAAATAAACAACAACCTGCAGCCTCTTTCTTAAGTTTCCCCATCTATCCAGTTTTAAAAATGCGAAACCTAGAGAAGCATAAAATTATTTTCTTGGTTATTTTTTTCCTTTTGTTAGGGCTTTTTTCCCCAAGTGCTTGACTGGTATGGCCTTTCTATAGCAAAAGTCAGATAAAGCATAATTGCAGTCATTTCTGCACATGGAATTATGAATCATTCCAGTGATTTGAGAATCTAAGCTGTTAATAGGCTAAAAAAAAGATTTTTTTGTTTTTCTTTTTTTTCTAGTTGTTTTCTTTTTGCATTATAATTAAGCATGAATATATATTAATATATTACACTGCTTGGATTGTAGCTGGAGCAATCCAAACCTTCCTATGCTGTAAAACTAACCCCACCCTGCGCTCCCCAGATCAAGAGCTTTTTTTTCTCCTCCCAGTTCCTGTTATCCTCAGTTTACATGATTAAAAGTCCCTCCCTGCCCCCCTCCCCCTTTTTTTTTAGTAGATATTGCCACATTCTTAAATTCATGCATTGCTGCATTGCTATTGCACATATATAAAGGATTGCTCGCTCCCTCCCAGCTGCTCCCCTTCCCTCACTGGTTGTGCACATCCTCTCTGCGGACGATCTTGTAGATGATCCAGTAGAAGATGTTGAAGATGAGGAAAGCCATAGGGAAGCCGATGCGGGAGATCTTGTCAATCTTCTTGGCTCGCTGAATGAAGAGCTTTCGCATCTCCTCGGGGGAGCGGGACGGCTGGGGGACCGGGTTGGCTGTGTTGTTGTTGTTGGCACCCTTGACGGAGATGCCATCCTTGGCTTGTAGGCAAGCTGGTCCCATCCCGTAGGCAGTGAAGTTGAACCTGCCTTCACCAGCTTCGTCCTCCTGAAACAGATTCAGCATGGGACTCTACTTAAAATAAGATATAGACAGTGCACCCTCACTATAAGGCTCTCCATTGACAGCTTCCTGCTCTGCAAGGGAAAGACACCTCTGTCGTGCCCCGACCTCAGCGCCCTAGGACAAACCCTCTGCCCCTGGGAGATCAGCCTTATAGAGGGGTGCCAGCTGTGTGATGCACAGATGCAAATCAGGGGATCCAGGCACCCCGTGGAGAACAGGACTGACTTCCACCCCACTGGTGTCTTTGACCTATTGGAACGGTTTGTGATACTGTGTTCATTTTTCCAGCTGCATCCCCTGTTTTGCTTCTGCCTCTCCCTCCCCCCCGGTCCTATCGGCACCTTCTTTGCTTTGCCTGTGCTGTATCAGCTTGCCCAGAAGGAGTGGGCTCCATGTAACTCAGGTAGTTGAAGCTGCAGCACAAGACTTCCTACGGAGTTACATGGATGCGCAGGCGTCGAGACCTGTCCAGGAAAAGACCTCTGCAGCCAGCGTGGAGCCAGCCCTCCGCCCACCGACCCATGGGACCCCCCAGGCCCCACGGCCCCTCCCCACAAGCCGTCTTTTAGGTGAGGAACAGAAGTGCCCTTCTGCAGGTCAACAGTAAGACACGACTGCTTGTGCTGATTCCAATTATTGAGCAAGGAAAAGAATTCATTTTCCAGCCTAAAGGCAAATGCTATTGCAATTTTTTGGTGGAGGCTTTGCAGGCTTCTCGGAACAATTTAGCCCTATTTTATTGAGCGTGTGGATATAATCACAGGAAAACCTAATTTTGGCCAAAATAATACAACCAAGGAATTGTAGAGGCAGGGTCAGAAACCCAAGTCTCTTGACTACAGGTCACCGAGGCTAATTCCTAGACCCATGGCACTAATTATTTGTCACGGAGGCTGATCCACACTGTGTCCCCCGACTGTGACCTACCGGACCCCTCCCTCGTAGCCCGCCTGCCCAATGTGCCCTGCTGCCCCTTCCTCTCTTCTTTGCAGAGTGTCTTTCCTGGATGGCCCCGTATAGAGCGGGTAGCTGCGTGGGATGGAGGCACTGTGCTGGGACTCTGGGGTGGAGGAGCAGAAGGAAGAGCACACTGGCAGATCCGAGCAAAGCAAAACAACCCAAACAAAATCAAGCCACCTTTGTTTGGGTTTTTCTTCTAGAGGGTGGCAAGTGGCTGTGTTGTGTGACCTACCAGCAGGCTTATTTGTTGCAGAGTCTTGGCTGCGACAAATTTGGAGGCCTTTGGATAATTCTTCCCTGCTCTGGTTGTGTCCCCTTGGTGCAGCTCTTGTCCCTGGCATCTGAGACTTGACAATCCTTAAATATCTTTGCCTGCCAACAATGCCTCTGCAAGGAGGCAGTGCTCTGCTTGGGGAAACGAAGGCACCAAAAATTGGGATCCAGCTGCTCTCAGGGCTGGGTGAGTCCAGATGCTGGACATCTCAGATGCTTTGTGAGCTGGGACTCAAAGTTCACAGAAATTCTTCTCTTGGCTTTTTTGGAGATAATTTTTCAGTTAAAAGTCTGATTTTCTCATGAGTGGTGATGCAGGCATTCTACTTTTTAGATGTCCAGAACCTGCACTGCGGAAGAGGCACTTGCAGTGAGGTTGGATAGGGACCTGGAGGGACACAGGCAGCAGGGGACACCTCTGACCTCCCACTGTGCTGCCAGCTCCTCCCTGTGCCTGCCAGCACATGACAAGTGGCACGGGGCAATGCCAGAGCCCTGGGCTGTGCCAGGGGCTGTGCCTGGGGCGCAGTGGAGACCGGCATCCACTGGCTCTGTGGCATCACAGAGAGTTTTGCAAAGGTCCTTCTCATCCCTAACTCATCCCCCTTGCTTTAACTGGGCTCCATGTAGATAATAATGTGTGCATGGGCTGCAAAGGCCTGGCTTTCTGAGATGCTCAGAGCTTATAGACCTTCTCATCATGTCTGTATTAGAATCATTTAGGTTGGAAAAGACCTTTAAGATCATTGGTTATTATGGGGGTTCAGGTAAAACTGCCTCTGCTCTTCTCTGGTTGCAGAAACACACGTGCACTGACACATCTAGTTTAACCTAGCTCACTTATTTCCCTATTTTACTGTATTTTTTTTCTCTTCTCATTGCTGATGGACCACTTACTGTGGCTGATTTGTGTGAGTGGTGTACCCTGAATAAAGGAGCTAAAGGTGCCTTTTTCATGGAGCCATATCAAAGGAGAAGGACAAAGACATCACCAGCCATGCTGGGCTGGCCTCCTTGGGCTGGGTCTCCAGACACACTCCAAGTGGGTCTGGTGACAGTGTCATATTAACCAGACTCAAAGGGACAGCAACTTTCCCTAGCCATCACAGTCCCTACATCTCTTCATGCCAGGATCTGTCTGCCCCAGTAAATACAGAGTAATAGGTTCAGTGAGAGCTGTCTAGTTGATCTTTCTAGTCTAGTCCTTCCCCTCCTTCCAGAGGAATGGAGGTAGGAGGTGGCTCAGAAATTGAAAGGGCCAGCTGAGTATTGGTAACGGATATTTATTGATTTGACTTTCATTTTTTAGAGAGGAAGAAAGACTCTTAATGATGCCAATAAGCTAGTACCTCGCATCTAACTCTGAGGAAGGTAAGAAACAGATTTGTCTGGATTCACTTATATTAATGCCAGACACTGGCCCAAGCTCTGAAGAATGGCTAGTAGATTTTGATTTGGACAGACCTAATAAGTGTGGAGAATAAGCAGAGCTACCCAGACAAGTCAGGACATTGGGACAGAGTAATTAGATTCTTTGGCAGCTGCACTAAGCCATTTGCATCTTTGCAGTCAGCTCCTAGTTTTCTGATGAGCCTGCAAACCTTGTTCATTTTGCTTTTGCAAGTGTTTTTGTTTATGCTTTGTTCCAATTAAATTGCTGTGAGATTGGGCAGGGATTGTAACAGCAGCCTAGTGTTCAATGGAACATCTCTGGCAAATATCTTTTAAACTCCTTTGTATATTAGTGGCTTTTTTCTTCTTATTGTTTTATCAACAGACTGATCTGCATACAACAGCATAATTCCACAGACAGGATGCTTGAATCTGGATGAAGAGATAAAAGTACTGTGAGGCACCCGCGTTGGGTGGTTTTAGCTTTGGCTCTATCAAGCAGGCTACACCTTCTGAACCAAAACAGCCCCAGTTGGTTTTCAGATGACAGGGTCTCACTCTGGCCTGACAAAGTCAGTGGATGCTGACAGTCTCATCTGGCACTTCTTTTCCCTTGCATTTGTCCAGCAGTCTTCATTCCTGGCCCTGACTGGGCTGGGGACAAGTGAACAATTATCTCCTGTTTTGCAAATAGGACAACTGAAGCAGAGAGAAGCAAAGTTTCAAAGAGACAGGGGTTCCTGCTCGTTAGACCCTGCTGCCTCCTGGAATGGTGGCAGTTCTCCAGGCACACACTGTGAACAGCTGTAGGCCAGGTTAGACCCTGGGAAAGACTTTTAATGGCTGGGACAGTGAAGCAAAGAAATGGGGGTCCTAGATGGGATGGGTCATGGGGTGCTCTTTAAAATAGAGGGTAGGAAAATACCTGTGAGGAATATTTTAGGCAGAACTTGGTGGTCTCCTGAGGGCTCTCTTGAGATTCCCATCAGCAAAATTTTCTATGTATTTTTTTCCGTAGCAAATTACTGTTTTTTTAATGCTAGCTTGAGGGTAGTCTCTCAGGCCTGGTGCTGAAAATTTGATACCGCCTACCTGATTCTACTAGTTAATGAAGGGCAATATGTAAGTGCCTTTGGTCTTGTGATCACAGTCACCTTTACATTTCTTTCTAATGCATCCTGTGAGGTGAAATCTTTGCTGTGGTACCTCAGAGCCTAAAAGCTAGTAGTGTCCAGGCTGCTGGCTATGCGTATCTATGTGATGGGTGCATGCTCAGGCTGGCGTCAGTCATGGCAAATAAGCATGGATTAAGGCTAAGGCTGAGAAGAATGCTCTTTCCTTCCAGGAGGAATCTGCAGTTAGTTTGAGCAGCAGATGCTTTTAAACACGGAGATGACAGAGACAAAAGAGATGTCACTTACCTCTGGATTAATGTAGGCTGTTGTGTTGGGGGATGCTGTTCTCTGACAGACATCCCTCACACCTCTCAGCCTGCATCCCCCAGCTCTCGCTGTGTCTTATGAAAAGAACTCAGACCACAACAGTGCTGCGTGGAAATTGTTCTGCTGAGAACAACCCGTTTGGCTTAGACCACTTGGCCAGCTAACAAAAGCCAGCTTGCTAGACTCCTAGAGTCAGCAGACTGTTAGAAGAGACACAATTCATTGAGGTAGCCCTGCTTTTTGATGTGTGACCCTTCTTAACATCTGACCGTATAATGAGGACCTCTCTGGGAGCTAGTGGTTTGGTTCAGTTGACTGTGTAGTGATGTTCTGCTGGGACAGATTTCAGTCATGTCCTTCATGCTTTATGTATTACCTTATGATGCCTCCTCTTCCTTCTGAACCTGAGCAGCTCTTTGTGCTGCCGAGACACGAAGTTGACGGCAGCGTACTCTAGAAGTGCGGAGAACACAAACAGCAAGCACACGGCCATCCAGATGTCTATGGCCTTCACATAGGACACCTAGGAGTCAGAGAGAGAGAGACTGAGATGAGATGGCTTCTGGACCCCAATGAGTTTTTGCTTGCCGTTTTACATGTTATTCCCAAGGTCTTTGGAAGGAGTTGATCAAACCATGATATGGTTGACATCTGCCCTTGGATACCAAAATCTAGCTGATTTAACACAAAATGTGTTATCAGGCCACTGAAACTGCTCCTGGGATCTTCAATGGCAATAATTCCACATTTTTTAGTTTAGCTAGGTCTTAATTGTGATAGTTTTTAGGCAAAGAAAATAGTAATCCAATCTGATCGTACTAGAAGCCCTTCATAACAGGGAAATTCAGTACTATTATAAAAGTAATAAGCTAGAATGTGGAGTGTCTATACATGTGTGGTTGTTGTAGGGGTTTATAAGGTACAGAGCTCCTGGCTGCTGGGATCTGTGGTGGATCTTGTGGTGAATGCTGAATCTTAGGGGAAGTTTTGCTGCTAGTCTTAAAAACTCTGCTACAATTTTTGCAGGAGGGGTCTGGAATATATTCCGCTTGCCCATAAACAGGATTAGCACAATAGCACCAGAATGTCCCTTATGTTGAGCAAAAGGATCTGTGTGATGACTTACTTATGTGCTGTCACCAGAGAGTGCACGTTTTCCCCCTCTGTGAAGATAAGTCTGTCCCCTACCTTGGGCAGTGATGCTCGGGAACCAGAGCTCTGCGTGGTCATAGTGAGCACTGTGGTGATCCCCAGGCCAACACGAGCAGGTGCAGCATCCATATTGATCCAGAAGGAGATCCAGGACAGAATGACAATAAGGAGGCTGGGGATGTACATCTGGATCAAGTAATAACCCATCTGCCGCTCCAGGTGGAAACGAGCCTCTATACAGGTGAACTTGCCTGAGAATGACAGGAGAAACCTAGAAGATTACTGATAAGGCACGGTGAGTCTCCTGTTTTCAGCTATTGTCTGGGGACTTTCCTTGCATTGCCTAGAACCAGGGTCTTGTTAAAGGTGGAAGTTAACAGCTGTTGCCCAGTTCTGAAATATGTATGTACAACATCAATGTAACAAAGAAAGCTCTTGGCAGTATGTCCTTTGTCATTCAAATTTAACCTGCTCCCTTGCATCAAAGATAAAAGAAGATGATGGGAGAGAAGGTACAGGCCAAACACCCTTGAGCAGATGCAGATGTTACTGGAGGCAAGAAGATTTCTTTTATGTTGGCTACGCGTGCATATTTACTGGCAACATTCCTACATTTATTTATATATATGTTGTTCCTAGCTGCGTAGGACAAGGCTTGTATCACCAGAGTGCTATCAGACATAGCTAGAGACTCCGGCACATGCACAGTCCTGAATTCCTCTCTAATGAACCCAGCAGCCGAGCGTAAACAGCATTGACCTGTGTTGTAGTGCTTTGTGCAGTATCTCAAGTCTTTTTCTTCTTTGAGGATAAACTGAGGCAATGTCAGCCCATCAGCAACTTGCACAGCTCCTTTTTCTTGCCATTCAAATATGAGATCATTCATTGTGTAGCCAACTGTTGAGAGGAGAGGACAAATACCATGTAAAACATTAAATACTGATCTGGAAAGAGACAGATTTGTAGGAGAGGTCTGCTTGGAGGCACGGGTTTGTCCTGACATTCCTTGGCAATGCTGTAATGAATGGGATTTGGGTTGAGGCTTATGCATATGGTAAAAGCTAGGGTAATGACCTGCACTGGAGCTGTGATGGTGTGCAATGAATTGTCTGCAATAAATCATGTTTGCTATTGAATTTTGGCTTATTTAGCTGTTTGCTATTTTTTCAGACTTGACCTCTTTCTCTGAATGAAGTTGTTCATCGTCTTCCCCTCATTTGGGATAAGCAACATGTGCAAGGGGCAAGTGTTCATCCAGAGAGAAAAAACCGTATTTGCAGCTGAAAGCACTTTCACCTTTCTCCTCCAAAGTGAAAGGCCAAAGCAAAGACAAGCAAGGCAGGGCTCCTCTAGGAAATGTCACGTGCTGAATGAATGGAAAATCCTGAGGAGGTGGTTCTTGAGCAAGCCTCCAGTGAAGACTGCACTGGGGAATGGGTTGCAGCTGGAGATGGAGATGGTGGGGGAGAGGGGGAGGGAAAACATGTCTCCTCTGCAAAATGGAGAATTGTGCAGGACTCACAGCTTTCCAACTGCATGATGCACGTCTGTACATCCATGGGGAAGTTCTTCAGGTCCATGGGGCAAGCCAGAGTCAGCGTGATCCTGAGGAGAGAAGACAGCACAGGGGAATGCCAAACACTTTGCAGTACTGGTGAGTGGGTGAACCCTTTCGGACATCCAATGTTGCAAACGGGCTGGTACCTTGCCCGAGATGCACTGGTGGGCTGGGGGGAATGACGGATCATTCACCTTTTCCCTGTCTGTGTTTTCACATGTGGTGTTGGAAAACATCAGAAATGCCGAACATTTGGGTCTGTGATATAATTCCCGGCAGTCTCCTGCTGCAGGTGGCGTTTCGTTGAAATGTTGTTTTGGACTGGAACAGAGAGTTTCCACACCAAACAGCTTTGCTGCTTCTGTCTTTATTTCTTGCCTCAGGTTCACAACAGTCTGGATTAGCAGCAAGCCTAGACCCATCCTCCAGACCCCGCAGATACATTTCTAGAGACTGGGACTGTTTGGAAATCTTTGAACAGAACATTTCTGTGTCAGAAAACAAAATGAAATTTGGTGAAGATCACACATTGCTGTGGGGCAAAAGAGAGACTTAGGTGGGATTTTCTGCAGGGAAAATGCCCTGTGGTAAGTCAATATGAATCTCTGTATCTTCCACAATTCCTGCTGTGCCTCCTGAGATCTCTGCTTTTGTATCTCAAATTCTATTTTCTTCTAGGTGCTGGCTGCATTTTCTGCGCTAGTTTGCTGTTCTGCCCTATACCGTGATCCATGCTCAAAATGTTTGTTTGGTTCAACAAGCTGATATGAAATGATTTGATTCAGAGAGACAGACTTGTGCTATTTGGTTTGATAATGCTGAAAATGCTGTTCCCTGAAGTATTGAGATTTTTCAGCTTTTTGCCTTGATGTAGACGTAGTGGAATTTCCTGGGGGACAGGAACTGAATTCTTCTATCATCAGACCTACAAGAAACTTTGTTGGAGGGAAAGATATTTTAACTTAAGTGCTTACGTTGGAAGAAATTCTCTACTTGAGCTTAGAGGCATGTTGGGACAGAAGATGTGACAATAGAAGGAATTGACCTGTTCAAGTCTCCTTTTCATGAAAACAACTGCATTTTCTGTATTTAAACAAACACCTTAGTAAAAGAGAGTCACCACTCTGCCCACTTTAATTTTCTCATCGCATCTCTGGCAGGGGACTCCATCTCTGATCAATCAGAGAGATAAGCCTTCAATTACATCTTCAGACAAGCTCATTGAGAAGAATTTACCATAAATATCTGCCCGATGTGAAACAGGGGTGACTGTGGCTGCGGCTAGGTTGTGAGATGCTGAGCACATGCTGGACAAGTGAATGCTGAGAAGGGGTCAGAGAGTGAAATCCTCATGGGTGATTTTGGGTGAACACAGTGCTGAACATGCTGAGCTTTGGGTCCATAGGAAAAAGTCCACCATCCCGTGAGTGTTTTGAGTAGGGTTTTACTATTGCAAATAGTAATAGCAAACAGCCAGTTAGAAAACGGCAGAGTACTTTAGACAGAAAACTTTTTTTAAAAGGGGAAGCCTATTTCTTCTTTTGGAAACTTTACATTTACATTGTGCTCTTTCATCATGAATACCCTCTTTTTTTTTGTTTTCGCAGGAAAATGTCTGTAAAAAGAAACCTGCTTTTTCATTTAGAGATGAGGGAGATAAGAAAGTTGTTTTTTTTTCAAACAAAAACTGAGATATTCAAGTTTTTGCCTTGAAAGCGGTGATCACCTCAGCCACATTGCTGCATGTCCCCTGCTGAGTCGTTGCTCTGTTTTGCAGAGCAACCCCAGGGCTGGGGTGACCCATTATTCTCCCTCTGTGCTCCTGCAAACCCATCTGGAACAAGACTCTGTGCCAAGCTCCTTGGCAAGTTGCTAGTGGCAGTTTTACTACCTACCTATTTTCAGAAATTAAGAGATGTGAGGTTTCCACATTCAGCCAACATGTGTGGCAATTCTCTTACTGTTTTGGCCATCAGGGATCTGGTCTTTAGACTGAAACGACCTTGATGTTTGATGGAGGCTGTCTACATTGCAGAATTAAGCTGTTTATTTTCCATTTTACAGATCCACGCTGTTTTTTCTTCCCCATGGCTGCCACTGGGAGCTGCAGTGTGAGATGGGGTGTGTGTACCTGAGGCAAATTTACATTATACGCGAGATGAAAAAGCCTTCAAGACAGAGTTAAACTTTCCCTCTTAAAGCTGATGAAGTTTTGAATTTAATTGGTTTAAAACAAAGAGTGGATGGGGTTGGAAGTGAAGTGAAGGTGGGGGATTGGATTGATTTCGTGTGAGAATTTCAGTGCAATTTCTTCAGCTTCACTGATGGATTCTCACATCTAGTGACAGAAGGATAAATGGGAAGAGTTACACTGAGACAAAGCCACAGAGCTCTACTTGCTGTTTCCCTTATTTTTTGTCAGGAAATGCTGCAGCTTTCAAAACATAGGTTTTCATGGGCTTCTACCAGTTTTCATGTAGTACAGCTGGTTTTAGGCTTCTGCTAGTAGAATACCTCCAGTAATTTTACATTAGGGATCTTAAGGAATCTACTCGTGAGGAGCAGAAGTCCTTGGACTGAGAAAGGTAGAGATGAGCTAGATTCCTTCCCAGACCAACCCCTGATCTCAATATGCCTTGACTAACACCTTCCGGGTTATCACTTTTCTGCCTGTTGTAGAAGCAGCAGCAAGTGGTGACTGTCTGGATGAAGTATCGACATCCTTCTGCTCCAACGTGGATTCAACAGCTGATGTAAGGAGGCATTTTCCATCTTCCCTTTTTCACTCAATTTTTTTCTTTCCCTTCTGTGAAGAAAACTGTTTCTGAAAATAAATCTCCCAGGCATAGTTCTGTCTTAGCAGGTCATGAGGACAGAGCTGCCTAGGTGTGTGGAAGTAACCCCAGTTATGCAATGGTCGCTACTGTCCCAGAGGCAAGGTGTACAGTCTCCATGCCTTTTGAAAGCACCATCCTTCTCCAAGATCCTAACTTCAGGAAGGGCACATGAGGCACAGGAAAAATTATCTCTGTCTCAGGCTCTTCATTGGGGTGTGACAGAGCACTGCCAGGCTGCCCAGTTGTTGATGGGCATCTTCTTATTTAACCATGAAGAAATATAATGGTGTTTTGCATGCTTTCTTCTAAAGGGAAACTACTAATGCAAAATTAGGACTTGAGGCTCAGGTAGCTGGTGGCACTTTCTCAGAAATATTCCACACTTTTTCCAAACTCTTCTTCTTGGGGTGGCTGGAGAAAAACATCTTCACTTATAGCACATTACTCTGCTCCCACAAAGGCGTGCTTAGACATGCAAATGGTGAACTGTATGCCTCACTGCTCTTAAGCACAGGTTAAGGCTGGATGTAAAGGTCCAGATGAGGGAGCTGGTTAATGACCTTTTTCTTTCTTTTATCTTGTGTAGCTGTATTGAACTCAAAGAAAAATTGAAATTACATTGGTTGGAGAAATAAGGATGTGTTTCACTTTCCAGTGATATCTGTGCGAAGGAATCTGCAAAAGGAGGATGAAACACTGGCACAGAGGTTGTGGGATCTTCATCCATGGGGCATTTCAATTTGGCCAGACAAAGCCACAGCAAACCTGAGCTGTTGTTGTCAGTTGTCATGAGATGGTTGCATTGGAGACCTCCAGAGGTCTCTTTCCAACATGTGGCTATGGCACTGTTAACTGGATGCTTTCCCACTTAAAACCCCTCAATTTCTTTTATCCAATGACATGCTCGAAGTCTCCACTTTCTCTTTTCAAGCTTGAACAGTGGGAGTTTAGCTCTGCCCTCCCCCACCTTGGTGGAGCTCTTCCCATTGAGTCACCTCACCTGATGCTGTAGAGGACATTGCCATTTCTGGAGATCCTCAGGAGCTTGTTGTCCGTGGTAATCTCATGGAAATGGGCCCCTTTCTCATTAGCAAAGAACAAGTCAGGCTTCCAGATGGAGTCCAGCATAGAGGGGTCCAGGTCTAGAGAGTCATCAGGGTATTCGTTGTATGCCAGCCGTGGGTCATTCCACTGCTGTCGCAGGAAGATGTTCACCCTGTAATCCTGCACGGTGTAAGCAGGGAGCAGATAAAAGCAGTTAGCGCTCAGAGTGAAAGTCCTGAGAACTGGGGAACATGTACTAAAATAATTCTCAAAAACAAACTATGTCTTGACCAATGTTCCCAAGCTATGGCAAGCCTTCTCGGCATAATTTCTCAAGAAGCTGTTGTTGTTTTTAGCTCTGTAGCTTACAGCTATCTCATAGCATGAGCAGCTGCCTATCCTTGCATCCCTCCACCACAGCAATCATCAGCTGTGTGTGAAGTGTCAAGACCTCTAGTCTGAACCCGGGGGCTGGAGAAGCGATGTTCAGTTGCAGGGGTCGTAAGGGCTGGTGTCAGCAAGATGACTGTTGCAGAGGATTAAGGGGGAAAGGACATCAAAGCCAATCCCTTATTGTGACTATATGTGGTTCCTCCAGACTTGTGAAAAGAAAAGGCACAGTGAGAGAGGCAGTCCGTGGAAGGGATATTGCCTGTGCGCTCACTAGTATAAGAGTAACTCAGACGAACTGACGTAAGCAACTGCCCTTGGTGAGAGTATGTGAACATGGGAGGGATGTGCATGAAGTCTGCTCTCCTACTCCGAAGTGAGAATTCTGGGTTCCCCTTTGTAATGTCAAAATGCCATAAATGCTACAGATTTTGTAGGATGGCCGTCTTCTTTAATTGAAGCTAATGCCCCAGCACTGTGCAAAATGGTATCTGCCTTGTAACCGTGTGTCTTACAGCTCCCCTGAGTTCCCCAGGCCAAGGCTGGCTGCTGAGGTCAAGCTCAGACACTCTCCTAGACAATTAAAGGCAGTTCCTGGTCTCCCTGTCTGACCAATAGCTTCCCAGGGTGATCTGCATGCCCCTGTTCTGCTGAATTTCATGTAAGAAAGTGAGCCAACAAATTGAAATGGGGAGAGGATGTGCCAGCTATCAGGAGAGGGATAAAAGCTCCATGTCCATAAATTAATTGACATTTTCTAAGTATAGAGGCAGACTGCGTCTGAAGAGCAGCATATAATAAACCAATTTCACTGCCCTGGCCCAAACTAATAGTTGCTGTCATGATTAAGGGTTTCTTCGGTGCCTTTCTAATACTAATGTACTTTGAAGACTTTTATTAAGAGATAGTTAATGGAGGGTGTCTGACGTGCTTGCCGGTATTAAATAATTGCTGCAGGCACTAGGAACTTTCTTTCAGTGACACTATTTGGCACCGCTGAGGGCTCCTCCCTGACTCTGTCATCAGATCTTCTTTCCATCTGGAGAATACAAAGCTCTAGAGCTGAAGGAGGAGAGCCTTTCTGATGTTGCTGCCTCAAATGCTTGCTTGACTACAAACCTACAGCCTCTTGGCTGGGAGGGCATGACTCTTGTGGAGTCCAGCCGCACTGGAGGCTTTGGAGAGGATTGTGTCTTGGATGCTTTGTGTTTTTGGATGGCTATGTTCATAGCCGAGTCCATGGTCTGGAATCTGTTTCAGGCCACTTAGTGCCATCTGCATCCTAGTAGCACAGAAGGTGCTAATGACATTAATGATTGTGACAACAGCAAGTGTTCCAAGGACTTGATGCTAAAAGGAGCAGACTTCTGAACATGAAAAAGAGTTTCAAACACTCTCTCCTTCTGCTGATATTGTGAATGTCACCTTCACAAGTCCTAGTGGGTCCCTCTGACTTACTTTTTCATCTCTGTCCATCCTGAATAATGTGTCTTGTGAAAATATGAATAGCTGTGGACAGCTGGGAACCAGGGTCTCAGCACACGACTAGCCAATCATGCAAACCTGGAATAGGAAAGCAGCCCTGAATCTCCACTTCCCATGACAAGCAGCAGCTCCCCGAACAGCTTGTATACTTTTGATTGTCCCTTTTTTGTGTGTAAAGATCTGCAAGCGTTGCAGTCAGGGGAAATCAATGTCACTGACCTAATAGGTAGAAAGCAAAAGGTTGTTTTGCTTATTCAGCTACAAATAAGCTGAATGCTAGCAGGTCAGCTCCAGTTGGGGGCTTAAGTCGTGTACAACACAAATTAAACTCGTGTTTGGAAGAAACTTCAGTGGTAGCTGCCCAGAAGTGTTCTCAGCCTGATGGAGTGTTGGAAGAGGGTGAAATGGAGCCAATCTCTCTGCAACAGCCTGTGTTGCTGTGGATAAGCTTTGCTGCTGGAGTAAATTCACTGCTTCAGCTGCAAAACTTGCCAAAATGAAAGAGTGAGAAGAGTAATGTGCTTTACGTTGCCACCACAGCAAACATAAGAGGCCATAGACAGAATGACTGCCATGATCTTTGTCACCATGATGAAGGATCTTAATTTCGTGCTTGTGGGCCAAATGAAAATTAGCTTTTCACAGTAGATGGCTGTGAGAAGGCCCCTCCTAACTCACCTCTGGAGATCAAGGGTCCTCTACTCATGTCCTACATAGGAAGATTCCAAGGGCAAGTCGTGGATGTGTGGTGTGAGACACTGCACTACCTCTGTCTGGGGGATGTTCAGCAGTGTGGTGAGTAACTCTGGTGCACACTATTCTTGTGCTCCTCCTTTGGAAACAAGTGTTTGTAGTGGATGTTTTTCTGTTTTGGAATATAGACACCTGGGAATTTATGTAGTGATATAAAAAAGGCAAGGACAAAGAAATATAATACCCGCACTGCATGTAATTCTCTGGCTTTGCCATTTTAGGGCATCAATATTTTATCTATATGGGGATGTGTATGTGTTTATGAAGATCTTTCTTCTCGGTGGGTTTATTCCACAGTCCTGGCCTGGCCACTGGGAGCGGTTATTTCCTCCCAGATGCCTTTTCCCTAATGACAGACACCTGCACTGCATTGTAATATTGAAGGTGCTAAGCAGCCTTTTAGATTTCTTCTGTCCAGGCTTATTTGAGCATAAATGTGAAAACAAGCACTGTGACTGCAAACTGGACATGACACTGCCTGAGGAGCCAGCAGAAGGCATGGAGAGCAAATGGGGTATGTCTGTGGCTGTGACATAGCCTAAAATAAGGGCTACAGTATTCTGCACCAGCTAAAGGATCCTGTGTGTTGAAAGCTTCGTGCCAAGGCATTGCAGTCAAGCTGAGAGGTGAGGAGACAAACAACACTCATTCACTGGCTACCTGGAGATATACAGTGTTTCTCCTGGATGATGTTGTATGAGATCTGATTTAGCACCACCAAGAAGTCCACAGTTATTCCTAAATGATGGACAGAACAGACCAATTTCTGATGTGAACTTTCATAAAAAAAAAAAAAGGTTTTACTAGAGCTGCAAACTCAGCAAAAACCCCCTTCTTTCTCCATATCCTTCTTATCGCTTGAGTTCCTCATTTGTGTGCCAATCACATCCAGGCGTTGATTATCTTGTGCAGCCTGCTTCTCTGGCTGGCTTGGGAGTGCAGGGCAGCAGCTCGCTGTGGTGAAGTCGTTCGGGTGAAGTCGTTCGGGGCCTTTGCAATTTGGCACAAAGGCATTTTGCTCCCAAGGGGGAAATGACACAGGGCAGGAAGAAAATAACTAAAGTGATCAAAGTAGTTCAATTTGATAATGCTGAAATGAAATTCTGCTTAGTGGCCTCGCAAGGAGCCAAGGAAACAGAAGATCATTTCAGACTGTTCCTTCCCAAGATACCGCAGTCTCGGCATCTGATGATGAGTGAGCTGATGACAGCAGTGGCAGCTAGAGGTAGTGATGTGAAGAAGAGATGGAGGCTGTTAGGAAACTCAGTAGGGGGTTTTGTCAGACCAGTCTCTGCACTGAAAAGTTTTGACCAGAGACTTCACTTTGGTAAATTTACGTTTTGCTGATGGAAAAAGACAGGGTAGAGACTGAAGTCCCTCAGGAGGGGATCTGTAATCCCACATGGACAGTGGAGCACAAGTGGCTTTATTGACATTTGGTTCATTCTCTAGAAAGGGAATGAATAATCATTTTTAAGGCTACTTGCCCTGCAAAGCAGAACTGGAAGAGACTGTTTACAATAAAATAAACACACTGAGAGCAGCCCTTGGAAGGGTTAATAAGTGACCTCGTTACCTTGCCACAGCTGTAGCCTAGTAGCCAATTTGAAGCCTGGTGTGAAAGCCACAGCTGGGCCAAGGGGAAGAGGTGCTGTGAAGAGTAGTTTTGTTGGAGGTGCTGCTGAGGAGGGAGTCTGTTGCTTGAGGAAGGTAGGTCTGTGGAAGGGGTAGGAGCAGTACTCTGGTGCTTAATTTGTATGAGGTTTTGTTCTGGAGCTCAAAGCAGAAAGTTTTTCTGGGGCCTTTTACAAAAGGAGGGGAAAGCATATCCCTCTGGGCTAAGGATGGGGCTGCTGCTGGTGGGGGTTGGGCTGTAGTTGCTATCCTGAATTTCAAGCTTAGGAATTTAGCAGTGGGGTCTTGTTCTTCAGCTCGTTTTTTTGTGTCTTTGTGTTAAAGTTGCACAGTCCCACTTCATGTGGGCTTTTGTTTTGGTTTTTTTTTTATTATTCCCTCCTTTAATCAGTGTGAAAATAAACTGCAGCAATAGAGATGGCCAAAATGCTGCAGGTCTAATATTGAAACTGCAGCAGGCTGTGAGATGCTGTGAAAACCTTTTCATTTTGTGTTGCGTGACTTGTTACACGCTTATCATCTCTGTGGGACTGATGATTGGTTTTAAGAATGACTGACTGCAGAAAATTGAGCTCAAAACCTTGCCTTTGCTAGAAGCTTTGTGCATTGACACCTCAGTCTTTTGCTGGCCTTGGGGTGAGTGGGCCCAGTATTAAATGTGACCCATGCACTTAATCAGTTGTATTTGCTATCTGCTGCACTGTGGCTTGCGAGGCTGGAGTGAATTGCTTGGTCTGTTTTGCAGGAAGGTTTGTCATCTCATTGGAAAGCTCCTGTACAGATGTCTCTAAACAAGTGCTTAACATTTGGACACTTGCAGCCTCCAGCTTCTCCTGTCCTTAGGAGATGCTGGGAGACTAATTGTGGCTGTGTTGTGACTGACTGGAAGGTTATATTTGGTTTGCTCTTTTCAAATGGCATAAAATCAGCAGAAATAAATTTGCATATGTACACTGTGTTAGGGGAGCCTGTTCTGGCTGTTTTGTGGCTTTCTTTCTTTTACACTCTTGTTGGCTGCATGTGGTCCCTCTTTAAAATGTGGGACTAGGAGCAGTCATCTTGAGCATTGAGTCCAGCTCCTAGCAGCTCTAGGTGATGATAAAAAAAACCAAAAAAATCCTCTTTCTCCATGCACCTTCACTGCATACTCAATTCCCCCAACTGTCTAAGCCAGTGAGAGATCCATAAGACAGCACCTTCCATTGGAAGAGAGATCAAAAACATTGCTTAATTCCAAGTTTGCTATTATAGCAGCAAATTTGTTAGAT
>Ga0065711_1039783_pt1 | contig 17503 bp, 8 predicted proteins | sample Hoacrofraction12_FD_59098 | JGI IMG/M metagenome (GOLD analysis project Ga0065711, IMG submission 59098) | Hoatzin crop microbial communities from Cojedes, Venezuela - Epithelial fraction 12 v2 (version 2) | ecosystem: Host-associated > Birds > Digestive system > Esophagus > Crop | place... | reverse complement strand
TTCTTCCCTCTGAGGGTGACGGAGCACTGGAACAGGCTGCCCAGGGAGGCTGTGGAGTCTCCTTCTCTGGAGATATTCAAGACCCACCTGGACAAGGTCCTGTGCAGCCTGCTGTAGGCGACCCTGCTTTGGCAGGAGGGTTGGACTAGATGACCCACAGAGGTCCCTTTCCAACCCCTACCATTCTGTGATTCTGTGATATAGTTCATCCAAATTTGCATTATTTAATTCCTGGAAATGTCAATCCACGAACAATTTAATTATGTTTTCTCTTTTCCTCGTAAAACCCAATATTAATACAAGTAGTCTTTTTAGCTTCTACATTGCAAACAAATGGATACCATTGTATTTCCCCAGGTAGCCCTTCAACTGTTTAAGACTATGCCTGCTCTTAATAAAAGTCATTTATCAAATCCTTAAAATAAAATGGACTATTTTCCCCTGCCCTAATCAGAAGTTACTTGTTTTCCCCATGCCTATCATCTTAAATATATATTTTTTTCTTTCCTAAAGTTCAGAATTATTCCTAATGATACAGGACATTACACAAGGGATAAACCCTTCAATTTTCATTCTGTTGCGAGATTTGTCATACTAGTGCCTGAATAATGTGTCCCTCTTGTGTGCTGATGATGGAAAGCAAAATGATCCAAACATACTGCAGTCATGTCTCAGTCATATATGACATTTATTCTATGACATTCTAATTTGAGAGTTACCAGGGGTCCCTGTTATTGAGGTGAGAAATCTGGTATCTATTAAAAGCTGAACTGAATAAATTCTAATAAAATATGTGTCTGTTTTTTTTTTTTTAAATAGCTAAGGGAAAGCAGACTCAAAATGAAGGTCAGCAGCTCTAGCACCGGCAGTTTAGATATTGTTACAGATTTTTGGACTTGGAGAAAACTGTTCCTTATTTCCTACTATATACTAGTTTAAAGGTATCACACAAATGTGAACAGAGGCATTCAGAAGGACTCTGAGTGCTGAAAAAAATTAGTTTGCTCTTTCTTTAGACAAAAGTATAGCATATATACCTAGGGACTATATACTGTACTTCCCAGGTGTCACTTACATGTGCATTTAAACAGAAGTACTGATATGTTTATACTTAATAGTTTTTATTGCAGATCAGTGGGCACCATTTTCTAAATAAAGGTTGGGTTTTTTTTCTTTTCTTTCTAAATTAAGACTTTGACATAGGCTTAGGTTCTTGTATTTGTAACATGAATTACAAACAGGGAATTGACAGCTGTAGATCAATTTTGAAGAACAGTATAAGCAAGTCTACATGATAAAGAATACAATATTTCAGGCCCCCAGAAATGGAAAATGCAATAATTAAGATTGATTATAACATCTTATTCTGTTTCCCTTTTGTGTACACAGTTCAACAGAATTTCTTATTCAAAGTGCCTAAGACTTCCTTTATGCAGACACAGCCTTTGCCTGATTCAAAGCCATTTAGATTTTGTTTCACCATCAATTTTTAGTATAAGGCCTTATGTCTCATTTACTGCACACTATTCAACTCTTTACCCATTACAGTCCTCTTAATTTCCTTATCAAGTTTTCTATGGGGCTACAGTTTCCTTCATAGAAGTCTACAGTTCCTTAATATTACTTTTACCTTATGCACTTATTATTCATATGAAAAAAAGAGAAAAACTGTTGTTTTGGGGTTTTTTTTGTCTGAAAAATAATTTGATGCACAGAGATATAGTAGTCAACAAGTGTTTAGGTAGACTTGTTCAGATATTCCCTGCCTGTGTACTCAACAATTTACAGAATATAATGTGTTTAGTGCACGCTATTTTTCATCTGTGCCACCAACAGCTTGTCACTGCAGCAAATCAGACCTCCAAGAGCTCTACTGCAGAAATGAGGAACCCGATTCTGGGAAAAAAACACCAAGGAAAAGTTGCATTTCAGCAATCCATGCCAACCAAATAAATAGAACACGGCTTTCCAAGATGCTTTTCAATCACTCAAATTAGAGGGGTTAACTGGGTGATCCTAATTTCATTTTCCTGAAATCAGTTCCTACTTCATTTCCCTCAGTTTTTAACTTTTGTAATGAATTAGTTAGTTAACTGGTAGATAACAGTCTCTTTTACTTCAAAAGCCTTATTAATCTCGAGAACAGATTTATCTTTTTCACTAAATGAGTCAAGACACCTGTAGAAAAATATTATATGACTAGGTAATTATAGAAATAAACGGTATATTAAAATTAAAATATCTATGCATAAAGTGATCTAATTTAAAATGGCTTAGGAATACATATGTTTGGCATTTAATGTTTTATAGTTACGCTTTCAGGTTCCTTTTTTGGGACAGGATTTCAGACAGCACTAAGGTAAACTCATTACTAGATCTTATGTTTTGTGCTTAGTAAGATCAATGGCATCTGAGGTAGAAAATATTGATATGTGATTAAATAAGGATTACAGGTTAGTTAGTCTATTTTCTGGTTGCATGCCATGTTAGGCAATCTTGGCAACCAAGAGTTTGATTCACTGTTTGAGCTCTACAAGGTAGGGTTAGGATTCATGTAATGGAGGGAATATATGGAAAATGATTGCTTCAGTGGGCTTGGTGACTGGCTAGAAATAATTTAAGTGGAGATTAAAGACAATATTCCAGACGAAAATCGTTTATTACTACACAAAAACAAAAGGTAGGAAGAAGACTGAATGAACTGAATGACTGAATGACTGAAGACTCATGATTAACCTGTGCTCAGTAGGACTCATCAGGCTACCATTAATGTTAAAGTTAGATATGTGTTCCAGGTTATATATGTTAAACATCCACCTTCATTAATGGACCTTGTTTACCCTGTGCAGGTAGAATGAAGACTAGTACTGTCATGGTTAAATGCATTTAATTATGGAGCAGGTAGGGGGTTCTGGCAAGTGATCAAGGACAAGGGATATAATAGGCTGGTTAATTGGAAGGTCATATTTTGTCACCACACTGTGCTAGTAATTTTGTACGTTTATGTCAATTTGCAGTTTGCTTTCAGAGCTGTGAGAGGTAAAAAGCTCACTCATTTGTCTTGCTTTTCCAGTGCAGTGCTTTTTTCTATATGATGTTCTGAAGAGATTGCTATGGTGCTCTCTTAAATGGTTCACGTGAATGCGCATGCCTTTGAACACAGAGCCACAATTTCATACGTTTCATAATTAAATAAAGAAAAGCAACCTTAATCCTCATTCCTGCACCCATCCACCCGGCTTTAGTTAACATTTTCCTTTGATAAATTCAATCTCAGTTTACGCTCCCAGAAAATCTACTCTTGTACAGATTAGAACAACTCCTTGCTCCACTTTTCTCTGCAGTAAGATCTGTGATAAGTAACAGCTCTACTAACATTTCTTCACTACATATAAGCATTTCCTTAATATCCTGTTGGGTTTGTATGAAGTCTATTTCTATATTAACTGCTGAAGACACTGTATAGTTTCATCTTTTTTTTTTTTTTGTCAGTTCTGAGAATAATGAAAATACTTATCTGAAGTTCAGATCATAGTACATATAACAGCCAGGATTTGTTTCCTACATAAAAATTAATGTTTTACTTCTGACACTAAAGAATTTTCAGTTAACTAAAAAGGTTTTCCTGGAAAAAAAATTCATTAATGCAAAGAGATATACAAAGGACAAAACATGTCTGCAGACATGTATACTAACTGTGTACCTGTTTTAAGACTTGGAGATACGCAGCAGTCTTTCATTTACAGATGTGCTTCATCTCTGCACCAATTTGGTGCATAAGCTTAGAATCAGTTTAGTTATACCATTACTTGACTGTTTGTCACATTAGAGTGCAGTTTGTTGGTCAGTGAACGTGACAGCAGACAGCCTTCCACATCTTTCGACGACTTTATTAAGCCTCAGTCTTCAAGGGTCCTATTGAGCAATTTTTGAAGACCAGGGATTTGAAGTCACTTAAACTGAGAAGCTTGATATGCACCTGCTAAGTACTGTTTAAACTAGAGATTACAGTTTTTAAGTAGGTGAGATCAATCAGTCAATAAAGCAAAATTTTGCACCAAATTACAGAATCATCGAATGGTTTGTATTAGAAGGGAACTATAAAAGTCATCTAGTCCAACCCTCCCCTGCAATGAACAGGGACATCCGCTATATATAGATTGCTCAGAGCCCCATCCAACCTGACGTTCCATGGATGGGGTATCTACAACCTCTCTGGGCAACCTGTTTCACCACCCGCATTGTAAAAAATATCTTCCTTATATCTAGTTTGAATCTAACCTCTTTGCAAGTAATACTAGACGTAAATCATTGCAGGTTATAATAAATAATCAAGATTACTAAGCACTTTACTTACCTAGAATCCTGGAATACCTAGAATCTAATGATAGGACAACATCTAACCAGCTTAGATTCTTCCAAAAATCTTATCTGTTTATAGCTAGGTCAATAAATTGGTGGGAGAAATGAATTACATAACTCTTAAAGGTTTTGAGAAGATCTAACAGGGAACTCAACAGAGAAACATAAATGCATGTAAATTTTATAGCCATAAGTAGAAGGTCAAATATTGACTCTTCCTCATTTACTTCACCTATTTAAAAAAATCCCCCAAACCTCTGTGTTACCTCAGAAAATATAGCAATACTAATTAATATTTTAAGATGTCATTCTATATATAAATAATAAAGATTATCCTTCATTACCTTTGTTCTCTCTGTCATCATTGCATGATTTTCTTTCCCTGATGGAAAATTTATATCTTTTCAGCTTTTATGGAAAATCATGTCTAAGGGTAGACAGTAGATCCTTCTGAAATTGATCATAAGGTTGGAATGTTGCTGCACCTCACTCAAGTAATGAACTTTGTTTATGGTATCATTAGACGATGGATCTCCCTCTCTCCTCCCACAGTTAATTTATAAACTAATACTATGTCTGTTTCTGTTCATTATCTTATGTATTGTCTTTAGGTCAGTAATTTTGGATTACTTAGATTCAATTTTCTGTTTGAAATGCCACAGACAGCTGTAAGTGCTCCAGGTAATGACATACTTAGCCCAGGTTTACATTGTTGCATGTTTAAGTCACCCCTTAATTGTAAGTAATACCAAAATTAACTGAATCACCTCCATGAAGCTGCTGTCCACACAACCACATTAGGAACATATATTAATACTGCTTTAATACTGCTTAACACTGTTCCTTTCCAGTAAGTCTATAGTCTGTCCTAGTTCAGAGATCTCTACTCAAACAGGTTTTAACAAATTTTCAGTGCCAAATTATATAAAGTTCATGTGCAAAGCACCCTTTGACAGCACTAGTGTGCAGTGGTCAAGTGCATACACAGTTTCATAAGAAAACAAAAGTGCGTTCAAGTACATGTATCTTATTTATAAGAAAATAGTGTAAAACAGTGTATAAGAAAATGTGTAAAATAAAAGCACATGAAATGAAATTGTGTTCCTTTGGATGGTAACTGACCATATCTGTGCAGATATGTCATCTTATATATGACAGAGTAGCTAGACAGTAGGCCAATAATTTAGGAATAAAACTAGTAAGTTTACTATAAAACTATACTGATACCATTACCTTATCTTCAAGGGAAGAACATAATGTCCTGTTAGTGTAATGTCTTCAGAAGTCTGTCAGTTTGGATGAGATTCAGTGCAGGTGTCCACATGTGAGCTAGGTACCTCAGTACCACTTATGGTCTGGGAATATCTAAACAATAGAGCCAACAGCATCTCATTCTAAACAAGACATCTAGTACTGGTTAACCAAGCAAAGATCCACTGAATATATTGATTGCAACAGGAGCCTGGACACCTGAATCTCCTCTAGACACTTGCACTGAGATGCCTTAATACAGAACTGATTTCCTTCCTTTGTGTAAATAAAAGTCTTACAGAATGTTTATTTCTGCCCAAGTGTTTATGACTGAAAACATTTTGATTCTCTATGTAATTGCTACTATAATTAGGAAAGAAAAGTAATTATTTTGTCCTCTTACAGAACAAAAAAAAAAGAAAAGTTAAAATCTATGCTTATTATTTTATCTGTTTGCACTGCCAGTAGGACTTGAGCTGGAAAAACAGAATCATTGTTGTCATGTTTGGTGAATTTCCAAAATTTGTATTACTCTTGGAACAAGAACAAGGAAGGATATTAAAAAAAAAAAGATCCAGTAAGAAAATGCAGGAAGAAAGGAAACAAGCAAGCAACGAAGGAAGAAAGGAAAGAAGGAAAATTAATTTCTGGGGAGGGTTTCTTTAAAAGAAGATGGAAAATGCAGATTATGAGAGTTGCTCAGAGAAAGTCACCCTGAAGAACAACAGATTTCCTACTTCAGATTAATTCTCACAGTCAGTTTCTGAAAAACATTTATATAGTAAAGGATAATAGACTTGTTCTTTTGGATTTACATCTGAGTAAGCCACAGAGAGGACTGGAGACCTTTTAAATCAGAGCTTTGGAGACAAACCATCACTGGATAATTCAGGTTAGAAGGGACCTCAGGAGCTCTCTAGTTCAACCTATTGCTCAAAACAGGGTCTGCTCTGAGGCCAGACTGAGCTCTTCAGGGCTTTGTCCAGTCTGGTCTTGAAAATCTCCAGGGATGGAGACTGCACAAGATCTGCGAGTACCCTGCTCCAGCACTTCACTGACCTCTTAGTGAAAAACATTTTTCTTCATACTGAGTCAGAACTTGTCTTGTTTCCCTTTATTTCTGTTGTTTATCATCCTCCAGCCATACATTACCTGGTGAAAAGCCTGGTTCTGTCTGATTGATAACCTCCATATAGGTGCTAGGTCCTCCCCAATACCATTTCTTCTCTAGGATGAATAAGACTGGAGTCTCTCAGCCTCCTCTCACAGGGCAAGTACTCCAACCCCACAATCTTGGTGGCCTCCAGTGAGCTTCTTTCATTTAGTCAGCTTCTTTCGTGTACTGCGGGAGCCAAAAATGGACTTTGGTCTAATGAATGCTGAGTACAGTGGGATGATAACTCAGTCTACTGACTGTGGTCCTGTTCATACAGCCCAGGAAGCTGCTGGCCTCTTTTGCTGTCAGGGCATACTGCAATCTCATGCTGCCTACCGTGACCACTAGGGCTTTTTCAGCAGAGATGGTCACCAGCCACACCACTCCCAGCCTGTAAGTGGAGGATTTATCCCAGCAAGGATACAGATATTCTCTCCCGTGTGCAGGACTTTACATTTTCCCTTGCAGAATTACACAAGGTTTATGTTAGCCCCAGTCCACCAGCCTGTCTGGCTCCCTCTGGATGGCAGCCCTATCCTCAAGCGTATAGAGTGATGTTGACCTTTTCCTCTGCTTCTTCCCTGATCACCTCCCCCAGTTTGGTGCCATCTGCAAACCTGGTGAGAGCACAGTCCTTAGCCTCTTCCAGGTCATTGACAGAGGTGTTAAAATACACCATGATAAAGATACTGCAAATGCATTGGTGGAGAATTCGGTTTTACAGACCACCTTGTCCCTTCTGCAGTTAAATTCCCACTTCACAAAAGCTCCTCTCTGCTAACACAAGAGAATGCCAAGTAGAGAAGACAACTTGACTTCTACAAACTTTCTGAGTGAGAGAAATACTGTATTATCTCTCTCTGCATTTATAAGCTTTCCTTGTGATGCCCAGGATGGCTTTCTCAGAGCAGAGAATCAAACATACTGCTGCAAGGTTTCATTTCTTTGCTCTTTACCCATTCTGCCTGTCAGGCTCAGTAGTTCCTGTCTGTCCCTGTCACATACTGTTCTTGTATTGTCCTCCGATTACAGCATATCTGTTACCATCCTTACAGGAAAATCCAGGATCTACGTTACTTCTGATACTTGTCCTTACTTCATATTCTGTCCGTGCTCTCTTTTCCTTACCAACACATAAGTAATATTCTCTTTTATGCTTAATTTCTCACTTCTTTGTATTCCTCTACCTTCTTCACGCTGACCTGCACTCTGAAATGCATTGAGACATTTTAAGCAAGGTATTTCCAGTAGCGAACACGTGGTTTCTTTGAAAGAACTCCCCATGACTTATGAGCCTGGGCTAGAGAAATAATTAAATAATTCACATGCTTATTGCTGTTGAGAAGACCATACAAATAAGTCACATCTGCTGAAGAAGTCATTCCGTCTCCTTTAAAACACTTACACATTAGCTCATTTTGGAAAAATCACTGTCACGCCTCTGAGCTCTGTAGTCTATTTTAGAATCTCAGGTGTCTTTAAAACCAAGTGTTGCTTACACTTTAGAGATAGACTTTCTCTCTCTTTTTCTATGGATAAGGCTTTCCAGGACAACAGCCTGGTCTTGCAGCCTGTCTGTGTATTGAAGGGAACACACTACACTACTGATCGTATTTCACTTATTAGGTGAATAAATAGAGACTTGTGGTGTCCAAGGGTGCTAATCTGGCAGCTTTCACCAGTGGTACAGTTAGCTGAGAAAATATATGTGTGTGAACAACAGAAGTATTAAAGTTTTCCATGAAGCTTTGGCACCTCCTTTGAATACTTGATAAGAAGCACTGTATGGGGAAACTTTTAAAAATTTAGATTGAGTAAAAAGCTTGCATAAACTAGATTTCAGAAAATCATTTCCTTCTGTACAGCAGAACTATTGGTTCTCAGTTTTTGGCATGGTGGTACTGCTGCTGCTTGTCCACAGCTTTCTTGACAGAAAAGCGTTGTGCTGGCATCAAATTCAAACCAGAATCATTCCTTTTGACAAGCAAAATCTATTCAGGTTTGCAATTCAACTGCCTCTTTTAAGAAGTGTGTTACAATTATTTTAAACCTAAATCATTTTGCTTTTGTCCCTATGGGCCTTTGTATCCTTCCTGCATTATCTCCTCACACCATACCACAATCCCTTCTGTTGTAAGTCTGCCCACAGCAACACAGACTTTGTCCTGATGTTGCTGATAATATGCAAGGTACCCTGTTGCTAATTCCGATTTCAATTAAGTGATACAGAAGGAGACTCCAGGGCCTCAGTCAAAGGTCTCATAAGAGCAGTCTTTAGCACGCAGACTTTACCCCACCAAGGTATTTTATGATTTTTGCAATGGGCTCTTCTGGACCCAGTTGCTTTGCATCTTTGTCTTCCCTCCTGAGATTTCTCACAGTTCAATGGGAGGACAGGAAAAAAAAAAAAAAACAAAACCCACAAAAAATAAAAAGGTTAGAAAGCTCAGGAGTTCATACAACAATCAAATTCTGTGACTAGATTAGAAGCAGAGTAATCAAGTTAATGTTATGACCATTAATGACATTCATACAAACTCAGTTAAGAAAAATCAATCTTATATTAAGGTATAAATTATCATTAGATGAAGAATTGGAATATGTTTTCTCAACCCAACTCACAGTGTCAGACAACGGGTCAAAGATGAGAAACTTCAGCTTAAAGTAACTTTGTTTCACAGAAATTACCAAGGACAAGACAAATACATTTATAAGCAAGTTACACAATTATCCTTAAAGAATCAGGAATAATGATCACTGATATGGCATATGACATCATCATGTCAAGTGCTTATAACATGCAGGTTTTCAAACACTTAATGTTGATAAACTTCATTATCTCTGTTGTTCAAATGAGTAAATTCACAGAGTATGCAATATCACAGAAAAACAAGAAGTTGAGGCTAGACCACAGCCCTTCTCAACTACTGATTGTAGCTCTTGTTTATGGTCTCAGTCTGCCTTCCCTTTGTGTTATCTACGTTTTCTTCACATCTCAAGTACTTAACTGTAATACAATGGAAGAAGGAAATCTACCATATTTGGATGCTTTTTACTGGAGCCTTTTATTCTGGTTGGTTTAATCTTGGAATAACTTAACCGTCATTAAAGAAAATCCTGCAAAGAATCACATACCTGAGTCAAACTTCTGTTTGTGAATAAAATAACTTGTCTGTACAGTAATTCTGTAGTGCTGCTTTGTCGTCTGACTACTAAAAGCCAACACACACACAAAGCTGGAAGAGGAACAATTTATTTTCCCTGTTTATAGGCAAAATGGGATTTTCGTCATGTACGTCAACAATTTTCTTCTACATTTTTCTGAAAATATAATTTAATAAATATTTATTAATACTTTTCATGCTTCCTACGGGAGAATGCTAATCATAGGTAAATCAAATCTTTCCTTCCACCACCTGATGAAAGTGGAAAAAAAAATTAAGCAAAATGGAACTCTGTGATTGCTGATGGAGGGTAGCTTTTTCACTACAATCAATAAGGCAGATTTCAAATCACACTTCCTTACAATGTAAGAACATTTCTTTGGTTTCACTTTTTCTTCACATTTGTCTTGTACTCATTTTCTTGTATCCTTTTTCTTTTTTAACCTCACATTCATCTAAATTCTTTGGACCTTAACTGCATGGATTGATGTGGCTCAAACAGAATGCAACAAGCTGAAGGACTATGTGTCTTTGGCTTCATGTTTTAAAATATGCAGTATTAAGTGTTGTTTACATTTCTCATTTGTTTGGGTTTCCTGAGGAGCTTAAAACCAGCTTTCTGTATTGATGAATTTCGAATTTAATGTTGTGAATGACTGTATTCTGTTACCTTCTTTTCATCACAGATAACATTACTACCTTTGCAAAAATTCATGTGGCATTCACATGAGCAGAATGAGGTTAATTTGTGCATATTTAATTTTCAGCGATTGCCACAGTTTTGACAATTTGTCGCCTGTACTCACTGATAATGCCATTACCTTTAAGAATCACAGAATCACAGAATCACAGAATGTTAGGGGTTGGAAGGGACCTCTGTGGGTCATCTAGTCCAACCCTCCTGCCAAAGCAGGGTCACCTACAGCAGGCTGCACAAGACCTTGTCCAGGCGGGTCTTGAATATCTCCAGAGAAGGAGACTCCACAGCCTCCCTGGGCAGCCTGTTCCAGTGTTCCGTCACCCTCAGAGGGAAGAAGTTCTTCCTCATGTTTACACAGAACTTCCTGTGCTTCAGTTTGTGCTCATTGCCCCTTGTCCTGTCACTGGGCACCACTGAAAAGAGTCTGGCCCCATCCTCCTGACACCCACCCTTAAGATATTTATAAACATTTGTTAGGTCCCATCTCAGCCTTCTCTTCTTCAGGCTGAACAAGCCCAGCTCCCTCAACCTCTCCTCATAGAAGAGATGCTCCAGTGCCCTCATCATCCTCGTAGCCCTCTGCTGGACTCTCTCCAGTAGCTCCTCATCTTTCTTGAACTGGGGAGCCCAGAAGTGGGGAGCCATAATAAGTCATTTTTTTTTCCCCACTCTCTCTTCTGGGTTGTTTCCTTGAATCATTTTAGAAGGAAGTCAGAAATTTTCAAGATTTTGAAAACATACGTAGAAATAGAATCAGCTATTAAAAAAAAAACAACCGCAAAAAAACCCAAAACAGATCAACCCCCTCACCTACTTGGTGGATTAAAAATACCATTATGTATTGTCAGGAGAATATCTGAACTGGATAATGGGAAGGAGGAAATATCAGACTAGGTTTCATATAGTTTACACAGACTATAGTACTGCAGCAGGTAAATTAATTGTGCTCCTACTTCTGTTTACAACAAAAATAAAACATTATTTGGACTGTAGTTGTGCAGGATCAGAACCAGAGAGATATAGACAGGCAGGACTATGATAAACTGTGGAGCCAAATGATAAATTATATTTACTCTGCACTTTTGACCATCTTCCCTGCACTCTGCCCACTGATTCATCTCCCTCAGGGTTCCTTTTGACATTACAAGCCATTAGCAACTTCAAATATATTCCTATTTTATTTTCTAAAGCAACATGTCACGTCCTTTTCCCCCTGAGAATTACCCTAACTCAAAACTTAGGGCAAAAATTATTCAGTCTTTTACTACACACAGGATTAAGGATCAATATTTTATCACTGGGTCTGGATGACAGCTGTGGATGAATAAGTAGAAAGAATATAGTTCCGGAAGTTTGTTAATAATCAGGCTAATCATGATTTAAATATTTAAAGGATTAGAAACATTTTTTTTTTTTTTTTAGGAATTTAAAAATTTGCCAAAATATAATTTAAGGTTAAGAAACAAAATATATGAAATGAAATGTTTTGACCAAATGAAGTGAACATTCTTTCTTAGCTGGTGGAATGATAAAGGTGAAAATTATGTGATAATTGACACATTTTGCTTTTTCCTTCTTTTGACTGAAAAAAATATGCTTCAATTTGTTTTTCTTGCAATGGCTCATAGACAAAAATCTTAACCATTCATGCTGCTATGTTCATAATTCTGTAAAGGTGCTTAGAGGATCTTTACCTTAGCTGAAAATGGAGATTTCCACCATTCAGGTCAGTATATGCACTTGCATATGAGCTTATGAACTTCTACGGTAATCATATAGCTGGAAATTTAGGAACTTGTAAGACCTGTGGAAAGAGAATCAGTGAGGACCTTCTCTTCCTTTGTGGTTTAGTATGCTTATCTGTTACAAAGTCCAGACAAACAAGACTTTTGAAATGTTTTGCAAAATCATTTCTGAACTTCATGGAAGGCTATATCAAATATACGAGAGTGTCTTTTCACGCAAAACATAGACCGATGTTCATTTCAGAGTAACTTTGTGTGTAGAACTCATGAATGCTTATCAATAAACCTTCGCTTCATAAACTAGCATGTGGTCATTTATTGTTAGCTTTATTTGTAACATTGTAAAGCAGTGTCAATACGAACTTTTAATATCCCTTCATACTGGATAAAACCTGCATGTTGCAAACCTGGTTTGTTCCACAGTGGTTTTAGCTGGTTTTAGCTACCTAAGCAGCTTTTCAGCTAAGAAATGGAAAGCATGAACTTTATCTTTGCTGTTGTTGGGATAAACTGAAGGACTATTACATGCAACACACAGCAACAGCTGTGGATGTTCTATCTCAGCAAAGATATACAACACTGTGTGTAATATACCGCATTCTTTCTTCCTATGGCTCCTAAAATTTCAGGAATGCAGAATGTTTTATGATTTCATAGCAGTATTTGATTCTTAGTGGTGCCACTACAGTAAGTTTATGTCTGTACATAGTGTCTGTACATAACAGTATGCTTTGATTAAGTCTGGTTTGAAACCGATGCCTTGTTCACTCCTTTTATTCTCTATCCAGATAAACAGGTCTCTAAAAAGTATCATCCTTGTACCAGAGGGTTAATGATTCCGCAGGAATGGTAATGTCTAGTAGTGCTTAATCCAAGATGACCTGCAAATTAAATTTTAGTCCTGCCCAGGGAGGTTGTGGAGTCTCCTTCTCTGGAGATACTCAAGACCTGCCTGGACAAGGTCCTGTGCAGTCTGCTGTAGGTGACCCTGCTTCAACAGGAGAGTTGGACTAGATGACCCACAGAGGTCCCTTCCAACCCCTACCATTCTGTGATTCTGTGATTTCAAACCCCATCAGTTTAAGACTGGGATAGTATATCTCTCTCCATGCACAACTGATGTTCAGACTCCTCAGATTCCTTTCAGGCATTCTCTGCACTTTCACATGCAAGTTTCTTTGTTTTCACACCAAAGTTCAACAGAAACTCATTTTGTGCAATGTTAAAAAGAATTTCAATGGCCCTAATACCTGACTAAGATGTAAAGTACAAATAACTGCACATCATTTTCTGGAGTTTTAGTCTGCTGGAAAAACGGGAAAAAACACAATGACCGTCTTCTAACTCTGTAGTAGTCTTATATCTAATTATGTTTAAATTAATGTTTATATAGTGAAAACTAGGTGTTCAGAGCTGAACCAGTTTTGCTTTTTTCCAAGTTCCTTTAAATAAGAATCCAGAAATGGTCATTGTGCGTTTTGTGTTATGGTAGCAATTTACTGTTTTATGTGGAGATGCCATGAAGTCATTTCATGTAACAAAGCAAACTCCTGCCAGATGAACTAGTAATCTAGCAAAAGGATGTTTTCCCACTTTTGGAGTTCACTTTGGTGAATGAACTAGACTTCTCTTTCTTGGCATTGTGCTGATATAAGAGTACTCAACCATGGTAGTCACTTAACAAGGTGGTGTTAGAGACCTGGTGAATTGTTGCTTCTAAAATATGGCTGTGTGGTTTATCAGCTAAGATATGGTGGATTACGGTGATAGGAAAGGACAGTTTTTAAGTAGCAGGTTAGTTCCACAAAACATTATTAGCAAAGTATAAGAATGAGATCTGTAAACAAAGAATTAAACATATAATTTATGTGCTTTGTTACTAAGAATACTACCAAATAGGTTCACAGTTTTGAAGGACAGACGTGTGTACTTGGAAGCTCACAAATTCACCAACACAGATATGCAAAACATACAAACAGTGTACAAACATTATATACAAAGTGTACAAAGATATACAAGCATTAAAACAACTTGCTGGTGTGTTTAATAACCCATATTTCATTTTCCTCACAGGTCCTTTTCACAATAAGAAAGTATCCTCTAACTATACTGAGTTATTATATGCAGTTGCTATGTGTAGTGAAGGCTTTATTTATTTTTCACAGAGAACTACATTATCTTCTATATGTGCCTGAACAGCTATTGCTAAAAAACTCAGAACTGTGCCTTAAATGTGTTGAATGTCTTCTATCTTGTTGTACAGAGACGAAGGACTATTCCTGTAGCAAACCAAGGTTTCTGCTCCTAAAGGAGAAAATGAAGCCTAAACCAAGAAACCATCTCATATTAACTTCTGCATTCTTTTACTGCTCCTATATCTTCTAAAAAATGCTGCTTCCTCTATATTTTCTTTTTCTCCATATTATCTTTTCTGCAGACAACAGACCTTGCTGGTGTGGTGGGGTCTGGACCATTAAAAAGTTTACACGAATCAAGCAGGACTGTAAGAAATTAATGCATTCTGTTTTATTACTAAATATACAGGATTAAAATTCTCACTTGCTTTCTACCAAACCCCACCAGCACCACCAGAAATAAATGTTTGAATGACAGACTCCTCCATAAAATCCTGCAACTAAGCTTGCAATCTCTGGCACCAACCATAAATTCAAAGTGTGAAATGGGATTATTTCATTCCCAGTGAATTAGTGTCTGTGTTAATAGAGTTCTAAATATATAATCATATAAATGCCAGAAAGAAAAATCTTAAACAGGCTTTCACTGTGCCGCTATTTCCAATGTAGACTCGGGAAACCAGCCAGGTCCATTCACCTTTGGGACCAATGCTTCATATTTCTACGTGGTTGCACTTTCTGTCTAATATTCCATGCAGAAAAACAGTCAGGTCATGGATTTTATCAAGCTTTGTCAGATGTCTAAAGCATCATGACTTCCTCTATTTTTTGGGGTCTCACCCTGGAATTTCTATACAGTACAGAGCAGATGCCAAACAGAGGGTCTTAAGGCGGTGTTTAATATGGACCATTGCCAGCTTCTCAGACTTGCTAGGACAACATCTCATCTAGCGAGCAATACAGTTCTCTACAGGTACAGCAAGCTTCAGCATTCTTGGTTTCTTGAACTTGAGCCAGATCTGTGGATAACTTGCTTAACTTCGGGGAGTATTATTTAAACAACACACTTCAGAAAATCACAGACCTTGATCGCTGTGGGTTTTCTTATGCTGAGGAGAGCTCGAAACCACTGTTGTCTTTTGAAAAGCTGTCTGACACCAAAAATTGTCAGCCAATGTGAGGCGATTAGTTGAGCTCTTCGGAGCAGAATGAAGTGCTAGAGTACATTAAACTCTGAAATGCTGTGTTCCAAAATTGTTAAACATCTGATTTCAGCCCTGAAGTGCACCACAGTTCAGGCAAAGCTAATAATTTCTCTGCTCCTTCCTCTTCTTTGGTACGCATTATCTCATATATATATATATGTATACACACCCAGTCATCTATATTTATAAGTTTAAATCAACACTGGCAGGTCTACAGAAAGGAAATTCTAGATTACTAACTGCTAATTACCTGATTACAAGTACTGGGGGAGGAAACGAGATTATATATATGTCTCAGAGAGAATAAAAATAAATTTGTAAACAGCTATCTGAAGTTATACCTGCTTTTTATTTCCATTTAAACTAGTGAATTATGTCTTTATGAGGCACGTATTTTATTGAACACTAAGAAAATGAGGTAGGTGATTTAACTGTTGAGGAAAAAACCCCAACTAGTAGAAGAACAAGCAAAATGACACAGACTTCTGATTCAAAGGTAGAGATGGAGAAGAGGTTCACAGAATTTTCTAGCTAAATTTCCTGAAAATTTTGTATGCACATGATTCAGCTCTGTTTCTATTTTATGGTCATTTTCTATGTGAATATTTAAACACATATATTGATGACAGGAAAAAACTAATGAGGAAAAATGAGCAAATACTACTTGGTTTACAAGAAGGAAACTTTAAATTACTAACCTCTAAGAAATTCATTATAAGTATTTGAGGGGCAACCAGATTATAAGCTTTTACTCCTCCAAAAACATACTGCATACATTTTTACACAATAAAAAATAACTAACACACAATCTGGATGTAGAAAATGTTCACACATAGTTCGAAATGCCATCGGTTTGAATGGAACTTTAATGCATTCCTAAGTGTATTCATGTCCATGCTGAAATTTAGAGACCAAATATACAGAATGATAAGCTTATGAACAAGCTATATGTGAAGATTTACATTCTAAAAATAGTCTGTGAATACTTTTTGAAGAGCGAACATTCAAAAAAATACCATTTGATCAGTTCATGAACAGAGAGACAGGCAAAGCTAATTAAATAACTATTTCCCTGAGACTTACAGAGCTGAAATAAACTATATTTTTCTGATTTTAGTTGGTTTTATTTCTCAACTCATATTGTGTATTGGAATATTTCATATTTCGACTGCCTGTGTGCAAATATATGTATATACTTACGGGGTCAGGTATTCAGATCATCATTACAGCATGATCATTACATCATTGCAGCTCTGTGGAGAGGGACCTGGGTGTCCTGGTGGACGACAGTTTAACCATGAGCCAGCAGTGTGCCCTGGCTGCCAAGAAAGCCAATGGGATCCTGGGGTGCATTAGGAGAAGTGTGACCAGCAGGTCGAGGGAGGTTCTCCTTCCCCTCTACTCCGCCCTAGTGAGGCCTCATCTGGAGTACTCTGTCCAGTTCTGGGCTCCCCAGTTCAAGAAAGATGAAGAGCTACTAGAGAGAGTCCAGCGGAGGGCTACAAGGATGATGAGGGCACTGGAGCATCTCTCCTATGAGGAGAGGCTGAGGGAGCTGGGCTTGTTCAGCCTGAAGAAGAGAAGGCTGAGACGGGACCTAACAAATGCTTATAAATATCTGAAGGGTGGGTGTCAGGAGGATGGGGCCAGGCTCTTTTCAGTGGTGCCTAGCGACAGGACAAGGGGCAATGGGCACAAACTGAAGCAGAGGAAGTTCCGTCTGAACATGAGGAAGAACTTCTTCCCTCTGAGGGTGACGGAGCCCTGGCACAGGCTGCCCAGGGA